>JGI24696J40584_12961135_pt1 | contig 11103 bp, 13 predicted proteins | sample TergutCo191P4_FD_40584 | JGI IMG/M metagenome (IMG submission 40584)
AAGAGTAGTTATCACAGGTTTAGGAATTTACTCTTGCATAGGCAAGAATTTAGAAGAAGTAACAAAGTCGTTGTACGAAGGAAAATCGGGCATTGGCATTGAAGAGATTCGTAAAGAGTTCGGTTATAGATCATTGCTTACGGGAATCGTAGAACGTCCGGCTCTAAAAGGATTATTAGACAGGCGTTTGCGTATCTGTTTAGCCGAAGAGGGTGAATTTGCATACATGGCAACAGTAGAAGCTTTGAAGAATGCTAAAATTGATATAGATTATCTGGAAGAAAACGAAATGGGCATCTTCTATGGTAACGATTCATCGGCTAAGGCGGTGATTGAGGCGCACGAAATTATTCGTGAAAAGAGGGATACCTCCTTGCTGGGTTCAGGCGCCATTTTCCAATCCATGAACTCTACGGTAACTATGAATCTCTCTACCATTTTCAAGTTGAGAGGCGTGAATATGACGATTAGCGCAGCTTGCGCCAGCGGCTCTCATGCTATTGGATTAGGCTATATGTTTATTCAGAATGGAATGCAAGATTTAGTGTTGTGCGGCGGCGCGCAGGAAACCAACCCGTACTCTATGGGAAGTTTTGATGCGTTAGGCGCTTTTTCAATTCGGATGGATGAACCGGAAAAATCCTCGCGACCTTTTGATGCCGCCAGAGATGGTTTAATTCCGAGCGGCGGCGCAGCAAGCCTTATTTTGGAAGAATATGAACACGCGGTAAAGCGCGGAGCGCCTATCTTGGGTGAGATTATCGGTTATGGCGTATCTTCAAACGGCGCGAATATTTCTCAGCCCAGCGATTTGGGTTGCCTTATTGCGATGAACCGTGCATTGATGGATGCAAAACTCTCTGCTGCTGAGATTGACTACATTAACGCTCATGCCACTTCCACTCCACAAGGAGATATGTATGAGGCAATTGCGTTGAATAAAGCGTTTGGAGAACATCGCCCTCCTATTAGTTCAACAAAATCTATGACCGGGCACGAGTGCTGGATGGCAGGCGCCAGCGAAATTGTTTACTCTTTGCTGATGATGCACAACTCGTTCATTGCCCCAAACATCAACTTTGAAACTCCAGATGAATTTTCAGCAAAACTAAACATTGCCGATAAACGTATAGATAAAAATATTAACACCTTCCTTTCCAACTCTTTTGGATTTGGAGGAACTAACAGCGCATTAATAATTAAAAAAATATGACAAAAGCAGAAATCGTAGAAATTGTAAACACTTTCTTAATCGAAGAGATTGAAATAGAAGAAGAAAAAATCAACTCAGAGGCTTTGCTGAAAGAAGATTTAGGCATAGATAGCCTTGATTTTGTGGATATTGTAGTAATCGTTGAGCGTCATTTTGGTTTTAAAATCAAACCGGAAGAGATGACAGGTGTGCTGACTTTAGGACAATTCTATGATTATATAGAAACCAAGATGTGAGGCTTTATAAAATATAATAAACAATGACAGATTTTTTTAAAAATATAAAAGAGAAGATCATAGCTGACGGCTGGATCTATTTTATTGGCTCTATGGGTAATGTGAGCGGGTTATATAAAGCCCAACCTGATGGAAGCAAAATGAAATTACTATATAAGTGTGAAATACTACCATCGTTTCTTTCCAACTACTTGAAGAGTATTTGGAAGGTTGAAGACGATTGTGTATTCTTCACCGTACAAAGCAGTCTTTACAGAGTGAAAGATGATCCTGATGATCCCTATAGTGAAAGCAATTCCTTTGTGGATTTTATAAATTATAAAACAAAATTAGATGGAACCCAACTTGAGGAAGTATCACGAAGTGTAGGTGGTGTTGGGACCTATTCAAAGCCCTAAAATGCTAAAATCTTAAATCTCATGTCTCATGTCTCAACCCAAAGATCTCCCGAATGGAACGGCGTTACAGGTGGTAAAACACTGGGACAAAAAGCATTGTTGTTTTTGTTCCACTTCACCAATGTAACAGTCGGCTATGTGATTTTGGCGCTTGTCGTTCCGTTTTATATGCTGTTTGGCAGAAAAGGATTTTCGTCCATTTACAGATATTTTAGAAAACAGTTTCACTATTCTCCGGTAAAAGCATTCTTTAAAACCTACCAAAACCATTTTATCTTTGGACAGTGCATGCTTGACCGTTTTGCTGTTTATGCTGGAAGAAGAAATTTCTTTCAAATGGAAATTACAGGAAATGAGGAGTTTTACAAATTATTAGAAAACGAAAAGGGTTTCATTATTGCAAACTCTCATGTAGGCAATTTGGAGTTGTGTGGATATTTAATGAGACAAAATAAAAAACGAATTAACGCTTTAGTATTTGGTGGTGAGACAAAAGAAATTATGGAAAACAGACTGAAATTGTTTAATCTTAATAATGTTTCCATTATTCCTGTTTTTGGCGATATGTCTCATATTTTTGTCGTTAACGAAGTATTATCTGCAGGAGAAGCGGTAAGTATGCCCTGCGATCGAATTTTTGGAAGTGCCAAAAGCGTGGAGTGCGATTTTCTGTCTGGAAAAGCAGATTTTCCGATTGGAGCATTTACCCTCGCCGCCCATTTTGACGTACCTGTCATTGCCATTTTTGTGTTGAAAAAGTCGGTATCAAAATATCGGGTTTATGTACAACCTATCTCTTTAGAAGATGCCGGCACATTATCCAAACGAGAGAAGGCAGAGCACTTAACACGTGCATTTGTGAAAAAATTGGAGGCGGTGGTTCGTGAATATCCGGAGCAGTGGTTTAATTTTTATAACTTTTGGAAGTGAAAAATATGAGTGGTGAAAAATTACAATTAAGAAATGAATTTATATCCGACATCAAGGGTATCATAGAAACCGCAAAAATAAACGCGATTCGCAGTGTTGATTTTCAGCGTGTTATTATGTATTGGAAAATGGGTGAACGCATTGTTGTAGAAGAACAACAAGGTAAGACTCGCGCCGAATATGGTAGTTATTTGTTGCAAAATCTTGCAAAACAGTTAGAACCTGAATATGGAAGTGGATTTTCGTATCGACAGTTGGCTTTTTGCCGACAATTTTATTACACATTTCCAATTGTGAACGCACTGCGTTCACAATTCAATTGGTATCAGTATCGTCTTCTAATTCAGATAGATAATATAGACAAACGTGAATATTACGAACAAGAAGCACTACATAACGTTTGGACAGGAAGGCAATTGGAACGACAAATCAATTCGGGTTTGTACGAGCGTTTGTTGCTGAGCAACGACAAAGAATCAGTATTGGCAGTTGCTCGTCGCGAACGAATACCTGAAAATCCGTCTGAAATTATTAAAGACCCGATGGTGTTGGAATTTTTGGGATTGGAACGCAAAACAGCTTATTACGAAAAGAATTTGGAAAGTGCATTGATTGATAATTTACAACAATTTCTGCTTGAACTTGGCAATGGATTTTCGTTTGTCGCACGCCAGCGGCGCATATTACTTGAAGACGATGAGTTTTCCATTGACTTGGTTTGCTACAATCGCCTGTTACGTTGTTTCGTGCTGTTTGATATAAAAACAAAGAAGATTACGCACAAAGACATTGGGCAGTTGCAAATGTATGTAAATTATTATGACAGAGAAGAAAAACTGCCTGATGAGAACCCAACAATCGGCATCTTGCTTTGTGCTGCAAAAAACAATACGTTGGTAAAATATTCGCTGCCGGAAGATAATAAAACTATTTTGGCAAGCCAATACCAACTATATTTACCGACAGAGAATCAATTACTTACAGAATTACAACGGGAGTTGAAAAATTTTGAAGAAAAAAATCATGAGAATGAAGAATATAAAACAACGGTTTAATTTTTATATTTTGGAAAAATAAAACAAAAAAATATGCAAGATTTTAACTTTAATAATTGGGGAACTAAATCCATTGAACTTGAATTTAAGTGTGATAGTTGTGGACAAATGGTAGAAAGTGAAGAAATTCTTGTTCCGTATCCTAACATGTCTGCCGAGAACGATTCAGATAGTCAAATAGAAGAAGAGGGTTATGCTGTTTGTGAATGTGGAAAGGAGTTTGAGATTGAAATATTTGTTTCGCTTGGTGGAGGCTATGGCAGTATTAATGAACTGCCAAGAGATTGGGAAATAAATGTAAAAGAAAATTTGGAAGATTATGATGAGGATTGGTATGGAGCGGTTTTAAGTAATACAGAATTTTTTGAAACATTTAAGACTGAAATATATAACCTCAGGCAATTAAATCAAGAAGAAATATTCATTTTACAAGAAAGAACGTTTAGGCGGCTCATTTTTGTTGGTGCTATTGCAACTTTGGAAACATATTTATCCGATGCATTTATTAACACTTTCAATAGTTCAGAGAAATACAAACAAAAATTTGTCGAAACGTATGACGATTTTAAAAAAGAAAAATTTTGTTTGAATGAGATTTATAAGAAATGGAATAATCTTGATAATATATGTAGAGAAATATTACTTAATAAGTTTTTATTCCATAAATTAATCGAAACGAAAAAAATGTATAAAAATAGTTTAGATGTAGATTTTGGAGATATTTCTCAAATGATTAAATACGTTTTCCAAAGACACGACTTGGTTCATAGAAACGGAAAGACAAAAGAAGGAGCAGATGTTAATATTGATAAAAAGACTATTGATAAATTATTAGATGATATTTATAATTTTGTAAAAAACATTGATAATCAAATAAAAAAATTAAATACTATATGAACCTTTTCCCCGCATTAGAAAAAAGATACACCAAAGAAACGCAATCCGCTTTGGAGGCGCAACGCTTAGCGCATGAAATTTCGTTTGGACCCATCGTGTTTCAAGTATCACGCTTGATGATAAAATTCGGCATCCTGCAAATGCTCCTTGATTCCGAAAAAGGTTTGACGCTTGACGAAATAACAGAAAAAACAAACCTGTCGAAATATGCCAGTCAATGTTTATTAGAATCCTCTTTAACCATTGGAACAGTGCTTTATCAAAACGGCAAATTTACCTGTTCAAAAGCAGGTTGGTTTCTACTGAACGACCCGCTGGTTAGAGTGGATATTGACTTTAACCACGACGTGAACTATCTCGGCTGGTTTCACTTGGAAGAAGCTTTGTTGAACGGCAAACCCGAAGGGCTGAAAGCGTTTGGAAATTGGAGTACGATTTACGAAGGGCTTTCGCAACTTCCTGAAAAAGTACAAGATAGTTGGTTCGGCTTCGACCATTACTACAGCGACCAGTCGTTTGACGAAGCCTTGCACATTGTGTTTGAAAACAAACCGACAACCTTGCTTGATGTGGGCGGAAACACCGGACGCTGGGCATTGCGCTGTGTAGATTACAATGAAAATGTGCAAGTTACCATCATGGATTTGCCACAGCAACTTGAACTGATGCGAAAGGCAACAGCAGGTTTGAAAGGCGCAGACCGTATTGGCGGACACGGCGTAAATCTGTTGGATAAAGAGGTGCCGTTTCCCGCACCTTTTGATGCCATTTGGATGAGCCAATTTCTCGACTGTTTTTCGGAAGAAGAGGTTACGAGCATTCTCACAAGAGCCGCAAAATCAATGCATAGCGGCACGAAACTTTACATCATGGAAACTTTTTGGGACAGGCAACGCTTTGAAACCGCCGCCTACGCTCTAACACAAATAAGCCTCTACTTCACCGCATTAGCCAATGGAAACAGTAAAATGTATCACAGCGAAGACATGATTCGCTGCATCGAAACCGCAGGACTTAGAGTGGAAGAAATCAAAGATGGAGTAGGGAAAGGGCATTCTATTGTAGTTTGTGGAATTAAAAATTAACTCTCTTTTAATTCTTAATTTTTAATTGAACAAAATGGAATTTGAAAAAATAAACATCGAACTCCTTCTTCCGCAGCGCTCCCCATTTATTATGCTGGACGCCCTGACACATTTCGACGAAGTGGTTACACGTACACGCATGAAAGTTCAGGAAGGCAATATTTTTGTAGAAAACGATACTTTTACCGAAAGTGGTATTATAGAAAATATTGCCCAAACTTGTGCAGCCCGCATGGGATATATCAACAAATACCTTCATGCCGATAAAGTCAAAATAGGTTTTATTGGCTCAATTAAGGATTTGATTATCAACGAACTTCCTAAAATAGATAATGAATTGAAAACAACAATAGAAGTGCTAAGCGAAGTCTTTGCCATAACCCTTGTAAAAGCAAAAGTAGAAGTTGGCGATAAATTGATAGCAACCTGCGAAATGAAAATATCATTAACAGATATGAGTAATGGGGAATGAGATATGAATAACCTCAATACTCATTACTCAATACTCATTACTTAATACAAACAAAAACATGAACCTAAAAGCATCAAAAGATTTTGAAGTCCGTTTTTCAGAAGTAGATTCTATGGGAATTGTATGGCACGGCAACTATTCGCTGTATTTTGAGGATGCCCGCGAAGCCTTTGGCAAACAGTACAACTTAGAGTATCTCTATATGTTCGAGCAAGGCTTTTATGCACCGCTTGTGGAACTGCATTTTAAGTACAAACGTCCGTTGCGTTGCCATGATAAAGGCAAAATCGAAATCACCTATCGAAATACTGAAACAGCAAAACTGATTTTCGATTATAAAATATATTCTTCAGAAAATGAAATAATTGCAACAGGCTATTCCATTCAGGTGTTTCTTGATCTGAACTACAATCTCATGTGGGAACTGCCCGAATTTATGAAACGGTGGAAAGAAAAATATGGATTGATATAGCCGTTAATTCAAAAAAATAATTCGTGAATTAGTGGCAATTAAATAAAACAACAATGTACAACATCGCCAACAACATCATTTCCTCTTTAGGTTTTACGACAGATGAAAACTTCAACGCCGTAAAACAAGGATTGTCAGGGATAAAGTATTATGAAGCAGGCGTTTTCGATCTTCCGGAACCCTTTATGGCTGCATTGATTGATAAAGAGAGACTGAACGAAGCGTTTGCAAAAACCTCCTCAAAGACTAATTATACCACCCTCGAAAAAGCATCTATTCTATCCATCTTTACTGCAAACGAAGAAGCAAATATTGACCTGTCGAGCGAAAAAACAATCTTTATTATTTCTACTACAAAAGGAAACATAGATTTACTCAATACTCAATACTCAATACCCAATACTCAAATCTACCTTTGGCACACCGCCGAATTACTAACCAATTTCTTCAAAAATCCCAACTCCCCGATTGTGATTTCCAATGCCTGCATTTCGGGGGCAGCAGCGCAAATTGTAGCAATGCGAGAACTCAAATCAGGATGCTACGACCATGCGGTAGTAGTGGGTGTGGATTTCCTTTCAAAATTCATCATTTCAGGTTTTCAATCGTTCAAAGCCTTGTCTCCGGAGCTATGTCGACCGTTTGACAAAAATCGGTGCGGGTTAAATTTGGGTGAGGGCGTGGCTACTATTATTTATGCAGAAGGAGATAAAGGAGTTAAGGACATAAAAGGAGTAAGGTTATTGGCGGGGGCTGTGAGAAATGACGCAACCCATATTTCCGCGCCGTCAAGAACCGGCGAGGGAAGCAATAGAGCCTTGAAAAGTATCTTGCAATACATCCAACCGCTCACCTCTAATTCCTCACCTCTCACCTCTCAAATCGCCTTCATCAATGCGCATGGCACAGCCACACCCTACAACGACGCTATGGAGATGAATGCCATTGTTCGGGCAGGGCTGGAACATATTCCCGTCAATTCTTTAAAGTCTTATTTTGGGCATACTTTGGGTGCTGCAGGTCTATTAGAAACCATTATCTCTATGCGAGCACTGAACGAAGGTTTAATATTAAAAACTTTGGGATTTGAAGAAAATGAACCCATAACAATGAATGAGGAACAATTTACGTTACACATCTGTAAAGAAAACAGGGTTACTGATAAAAGATGTTTTATTAAAATGATGTCGGGGTTTGGAGGAGTAAATGCGACATTATTATTTGAACAATGAATTAAGAATCGCCACTAATTCAATAATTTAAAAAACAAGATTTGTGCAGTAGTGGCAAAAAATAAAAAAACCAAAAGTGGCACACATAACAAAACACATTAAATTATCATTTAAAAATTCAGTAGAAATTTCAGACTTTTACCGATCCCTAAAAATGGAATATCCCAAATTCTTCAAAATGGATGGCTTGTCTAAATTAGGGTTCTTAGCTTCGGAATTGATTTTCGAAGATGACGAAAACCGCTTTGTTCCGCGCGAAGATATAGCTGTGCTCTGCTTCAACCGTTCCTCTTCGCTTGACATTGACACACAATATCAGGCAACTATCGCCAACAACGAAAACTACTTCCCCTCCCCCTCACTCTTTGTTTACACACTTCCCAACATCGTGGCAGGGGAAATTGCAATTAGAAATAAGTTTTTCGGTGAAACTTTTTTCTATATTTGCAAACTTTTTGATGCAAAACAAATTATTAAAACACTCAAAAACACTTTTTTAGATAAAAACATTACCACAATACTCGCAGCGTGGATTGAACATTTTGAAGAGAAAAAAGAAGTATTTATGATATTAGTAGAAAACAGCAATGATGATATGGAAATTATGGAAGAACAGTTAATGAAATTATATAATTCTTAAAACAAAATAATTATGAAAAAACTTTTGATTTGCTTTTTTTGTGTTCTGTTCACTATCCTCATACAGGCACAAGAAGAAAAAACGTTAACCATGCCGCGATTGCGTTTAGGTATTGAGGCAGGTGTTAATTCTTTATTTTCGCAAATTAATAAACCCGAAATGATTAGAGAAAGTCGTTATTATTACTATGATCATGATTATGATTTTCACTGTGGTTTTGTTTATGATTATCCAAATTCTGCTTTCTATAACTTTGGATTGAAACTTGACTATATGTTGCACAAACGCATAGCAATGTCAATAGGATTACGTTTCAGTTTTTATAAAGCAACACTTGCTTCCGATAGAGATTATTTCCTTTGGAAAGTCAGCGAAACGGAAACAAGTTCAAATTATATTAAAATCAATAATATATCCCAAACTAATTACTATTTGGGAATACCTCTTGAAACAAGATTCTTTCTTACTGAAAAAGATTACATTGTAAGAACTTATTTTATTATAGGAACTTCATTCAACTTTTTAGTAGCAACAGATAACAAAGTTGCGTTTCATAATCCTGAAATGGAAAAATATAATTCTAATGTACTGAAGCATATTGGTAATCCGAATTCATTTTATTGCTCTTTTTATGGAGGTTTTGGTTTGAAATTTGGAAAAGCAAATTACCCTTTTGGAAATGTTGAGTTCTTTTTTCCTGTATTAAATTTTGAAAAAGATAATATTGATGCTTTTATTAGATCTGATGTACTTGGATTCGGTATTAGAACGACATTACATATTCCGGTTATTCGCAAACACATATTAACTTATTCAGTAACAGATTAAAACAATAGGTATGAGAAAAATTTGCTTATTCTTTTTTATTATTATTCTACTAGCTTCCTGTACAAGAGAAGAATTGGATAGAACAATCTTTATTCCCGATGAAGATGACCGTAACTTGCCCGCCTATACGGAATGGGGTTATAATACTTTTGGAGCAGAATATGAAAGAGATTATTTCCTTGCATCGGATAAAATTGTGCCTTGCAAAATATTGTTTAAAGATAATCAATTGCAATTTTCATTAAGCGGTACGATCCGAGATCATAAGGAAATGACGTTGTCGTTTATTTTTTCTTCACCGCAAATGGAAGATTTCAAAGATTTACTCCAACTTCACAATAAAGAAATAGATTTGACTGCCAATGATTGTATCGTAAAAATCTTGCGGGACGGAAATGAAACGATTCTACATGTTTTTGAAGGAAAATTGCATTTTAAACGTGTACAATTATTGAGTATTGAAGATCAGGTAAATCGTGTTATCCTTTCCGGAATTTTTGATTTGACTTTCATGCAAAACGATTTTCCGGCATTTATTTATAAAGGACGTTTTGACTTGGGCATTACCACAAAGCTTTTTTATGTTTATTAAAACAAAATAATTAAATATCAAATTTTTATAAAAATGGAAGACTTAATTTTAAAATTAAAAGAAGAAATTATTGAAGTATTAAATTTGGAAGATGTTAAACCTGAAGATATTGACGAAAATGCACCACTTTTCGGAGAGGGCTTGGGGTTAGATTCTATTGACGCATTAGAATTAATCGTGCTCATGGAAAAAAGCTATGGCATTAAACTGAAAGACCCAAATCAAGGAAAAGAGGTCTTTAAATCAATAACTGTAATGGCAGAATATATTGCTGCAAACAAAACGAAATAAGTATTTGTAGCGAGTATTTAGTAATGAGATATTTTAAAGAATTTCTACTACTCAATACTAAATACTCGCTACCGACTACTCATTACTGACTACTCACTACTAAGCAAATATGCAAAAGATTGTAATTACCGGAATGGGCATTGTTTCGGCGCTGGGCAACAATGTGGAAGAGAACTTACAGGCACTACGCGACAACCGTAGCGGCATCGCGCCTTTACGCTACTTGAAAACTTCGCACACCGAATTTCCGGTAGGCGAAGTGAAGATGACCGACGAAGAAATGACTTGCTTGCTCAATCTATCTGAAAAAGAGCCTACTACACGCACCTCCCTCATGGGCATGCTGGCAGTGCGCGAGGCGCTACAAAATGCAGGATTATCAGACTATCGGAAATCGCAAATCGCAAATCGCAAAATAGCCCTCATCTCAGGCACCACTGTAGGCGGAATGGACATGAGCGAGCAGTTTTATTTAGATTTTCTTGAAAATGATTCAAAAAATACGTATATCTCCACCCACGACTGCGGAGCTTGCACGGAAATGATTGCCGATTATTTCGGTATCTTCTCTCAAGTAGATACAATTTCAACGGCTTGCAGTTCAGCGGCAAACGCTATTATACTTGGTGCAGAATTGCTTAAAAGCGGACGCGCCGACATTGTTGTGGCAGGCGGAAGCGAGTGCCTCACAAAATTTCACCTCAATGGCTTTAACAGTTTGATGATTCTTGATCGTCAACCCTGCCGACCGTTTGATGCCTC
>JGI24696J40584_12961134_pt1 | contig 11101 bp, 8 predicted proteins | sample TergutCo191P4_FD_40584 | JGI IMG/M metagenome (IMG submission 40584)
CGGCTTCGCTCAGCGAACGGCAGGGAGGATTGTCGGACTTTGCTTCGGGCTATTTGTATTTCGGCTTGCATTACAGACCCCGGTCGCTGAGCGAAGCCGAAGCGTGGATTTTCCGCGAATGGGCGCCCAATGCTACGGCAATTTACCTCAAAGGCACTTTCAATAATTGGGAGAAACGCGAGGAATACCGCCTCTATCCGTTGGAAGGCGGTGTTTGGGAAATTATTTTACCCGAAGAAGCGATGAAACACGGCGATTTGTACAAATTGCACGTAGAATGGTACGGCGGAGTGGGCGAACGCATTCCCGCGTGGTGCCGGCGCGTGGTGCAGGACGACAACACCAAAATTTTCAGTGCGCAAGTGTGGCAACCCGAAAATCCATACCGGATTAAAAATAAGAACTTTACGCCCGATACCGACCCGCTGTTGATTTACGAATGTCATATCGGAATGGCAACCGAAAGCGAAAAAGTGGGTACATACATTGAATTTCGAGAAAATGTCTTGCCGCGAATCAAAAAAGCAGGTTATAACTGTATTCAGATTATGGCGATACAGGAACACCCTTATTATGGCTCGTTTGGCTATCACGTGTCGAGTTTTTTTGCTGCCTCTTCGCGTTTCGGTACGCCCGACGAGTTGAAGGAATTGATTGACACGGCACACGAATTGGGTATTTCCGTAATTATGGATATTGTTCATTCTCACGCAGTTAAGAACGAAACGGAAGGTTTGGGACTTTTCGATGGAACGCCGTATCAATATTTTCACACGGGCGACCGCCGCGAACACCCAGCTTGGGATTCGTTGCTTTTCAATTATGGGAAAAATGAAGTGTTGCATTTTTTGCTGTCGAATTGCAAATTTTGGCTTGATGAATATAATTTTGACGGCTTCCGCTTTGATGGCGTAACGTCTATGCTTTACCGCAGCCACGGCTTGGGCGAGGCATTTTCGGATTATGGCGATTATTACAATTTGAACCAAGACGGCGATGCGATTTGCTATTTGACTTTGGCAAATAAATTGATTCACGAAGTAAAACCGAATGCTATTACCATTGCCGAAGAAGTAAGCGGAATGCCCGGTTTGGCAACGGCTTTTGAAGATGGAGGCATTGGTTTTGATTATCGTATGGCGATGGGCATTCCCGATTTTTGGATAAAAACAATCAAGGAACAAACGGACGAAAATTGGAAACCCGGACATATTTTGTGGGAATTGACCAACCGTCGCGCCGACGAAAAAACAATCAGTTACGTGGAAAGCCACGACCAAGCCCTTGTTGGCGACAAAACAGTGATTTTCAGACTGATAGATGCCGATATGTATTGGCGAATGTCGCGTTTGCAGGACAGTTCGTATATGGTGGACAGGGGCATTGCGCTGCACAAAATGATACGCTTGATAACGGCAACGACCATCAACGGCGGTTATCTCAACTTTATGGGCAACGAATTCGGACACCCCGAGTGGATTGATTTTCCGCGTGAAGGCAACGGTTGGAGTTACAAATATGCCCGCCGCCAGTGGCATTTGCTCGATGATAATGATTTGAAATACAAATTCTTAGGCGATTTCGACCGCGAAATGATTGAATTGATGCGAAAAATCAATCATTTTAAAAATACATACGTCATTCAACTTTGGGATAAATCGGACGACCAAGTGCTGGTGTATCGCCGTGCCAACTTGTTGTTTGTCTTCAATTTTCACCCGACAAATTCATATCCCGACTATGGTTTTTTGGTGGAAAAAGGTTCGTATAAAATTGTTTTAAATTCTGATGCTGCACAATTTGGTGGTTTTGGGAACATCGACGAAACGCAGAAATATTTGACTGTTTCTGATGAACTTTACAAGGATGAGAAGAAGGAATGGTTGAAAATGTATATTCCGGCGCGGTGTGCGGTGGTTTTGGAGAAGGTGGATTAATTCATAAAATAGGAGTATTTTTGTGGCTATAAAACTAAATGTAGGAATGATAAAAAATATAAATATTAGCAAGATAAAATCAAGCCCTCTCTTTGCAAACATCGTATCATTGGGATTGGTGCAACTTGCCAATTATGTAATTCCTATTCTCATTATACCCTTTGTAGTTAGGGCGTTGGGAGTGGAGTTTTTTGGAAAAGCCTCTTATGCGCAAAACATTATTTCTTATTTGACAATAATTATCAATTATGGTTTTGAATATTCGGCAACGCAAGACGTTGCCATACACCGGAATAATAAACAAGAGTTAAAAACAATTTTTTGGACGGTTATCCGGTTTAAATGTATTTTACTGGTAGTTTCATTTTTAGCATTGGGCGTTCTTTTCTTTGCATTTCAAAAAGTACACGAAGACCCGCATTTATACATTTATGCAGCGCTGGTAAATATCGGTTTTGTAATGTTCCCAACGTGGTTTTTCCAAGGAATGGAAAAAATGAAAAATATGGCATTGTTCAACTTTGCCATCAAGGCTTTGGGAGCAATTTTGGTCATTTTGCTGGTTAGCGTACCAACTGATTATAGGAATTATGTACTGATTTTGTCGCTGTCGTATGTGGTAGTCGGAATAATTTCATTTTTTTATGTGCTGAAAAAATATGATTTACGCAATGTTGAGAAAAACAAAGAATTAAGCCAAAGGGTGATACGGAAAGGATTCCCGATATTTTTGAATAATGTGTTCATTAGTTTTTATGCAGTGATTGGCATAACGGTAATTGGGATTTATTTAAACGATTATTATGTAGGAATTTATTCGGGTGCATACAAAATTATTCAAGCAGTGATTATGCTGACGACAATGCCTGTCAGTTTTGCACTTTTCCCTGTGATGAGCCGGAAGTTCAACGAGTCGAAAATCGAAGGTTGGCAGTTTTTTAAGAAGAGTTTAATGATTACATTTGCAGTTTCTTTGGCAATTTGTTTTACGGTATTTGTGTGTTCGCCGTTTGTTGTCAAGATATTTTTGGGTAGCAAGTTTGATGCCGCCATCGAAACATTGAGGTTAATGTCTGTTATACCATCTTTGGTGCTTACCGCTACCATCTTGACAGTACAGGGTTTATATGCTTTGCAGTTACAGAAATACGCGCCCTGGGTTGGTTTTTTTGCAGGATTATCGGGATTGTGTTTTAATGTTTTGTGTATCCCGTTATGGGGAATTAACGCTGCCGTTTTTGCGTGGATTGTTGCACAATTGATTGAAATAGTGATAGTTGGATTTATTATTTTGAAATATAAAAAACGATATATTGTATGTTCTATTTAGTAATATTTTTCATATTACTTGTTTTTTCTGTTCTGGAAATATCAAAACTAAACGGAATAAGTCATAAAATATTAATCATCATTTCTTGGTTAATGTTGGTTTTGATTGCGGGCTTGCGTTACGAAACAGGTGGCGATTGGGAAATTTATACACCTATATTTGAGAAAATCAATCCAATCTATCAAGTGCTTACCGGCAAGGGTTTTGGGTATGATGGAATGGAAGTTGGTTTTTTGTTCTTTTGTTCTATAATAAAACAGTTTGGAGGTTCTATACAAACAGTGTATTTTCTTATTACGCTATTCAATATTACTTTAATAATTATAGGATTGAGAAAATATACAAAATATATTATTGTTGGTTTATTTGTGTATTACTGCATTTTATATTTTATGTTGGATATGCTCTATACAAGGCAATCTGTAGTGGTTGCAATTATTTTTTATTCGATGTATTGCGTAAAAGAAAAACGAACATTACGTTTTTTCGTTTTAATTACTGTTGCAATATTGATTCATCGTATGGCGTTGATAATGATACCATTGTATTTTATTCTTAACCGTAATTTTCAGACAGTTACTTTGCTTTCTGTTGTTTTGGTTGGTTGCGCGTTAATGTTTTTTAATATTTTGTGGATAAAAAATATTTTTGTTGGAATTTCTGTGTATTTAGGAGAAGAATTTTACAGACGGGCGTTGCTGTATGTTTCTATAGACAAGTTTGCTGTTGTACGTAGTATTAGTATCGGATTTTTTCTCAATTTCATCCTTTTCTCCGTAATATTATTTTATCGCAGAAAAATTGAAATGTTTAAAATGGGTAATATTTTTATAAACTTGTTTATTATAAATTTGCTTGTTTATTACTATCTGTATGAGTTGATTGAGGTAAGTAACCGTTTCCGATGGATGTTTTTTATCTCGTTGATTGTCCTTTTTCCTTATTTCATAGAAATATTTGAAAAGGCAATTAATAAAATTGTTGTGTTTTTGGGTATTGCACTATATTCTTTTGCGTTTAATATTCCTGTCTTTTTAGAACAGGAAAGTGCGAGCGGCTACAATCCATATCAAAATTATTTAATATACAAATATCTTGACAAGAAAAGCACAGGAAAAGAACGCTTGGAAATATCTAAAAAGAAATTTATAGAACAAAGAGAGAAACAAAAAAAATGAAAAATATATTATTTATTAATCATTCCGGTACTTTACACGGTGCGGAAACCGTACTAATTGAATTATTATCTCAAGTTTCATCAAAAAATGGTGAGTATAAGACATTTGTGGTTTATAATAAACTTATAAAATCCAAAATATTTGCCGATAAAGTTTCCACATTGCCGATTTCATCAATAATTGGAACGTCATTTAGATTTTTAGGCGGTTCAAATTTTAGAAATATTGCAGTTTTAATATATAATATCTTCGCTTGTATTAGAGTTATTACGTTTATATTGAGAAATAAAATAGATATTGTTTATTCCAATACGTCTGTAAACCCTTTGGGCATTGTATGTGCAATATTGACAAATAAAAGGCATATTTGGCATTTTCACGAACCGGTTGATGTTTCTTATGGCTTAACTAAAACTACAAATAAATATTACAAATGGCTATTACGTTATAAAAAAAATACAATTGTTTTTATAGCAAATAATCAAAAAACAGATTGGGAAGCCAATCTAAATATCACACTTCAAAATCAAATATTAATATATAATCCAATCAAAAAAATCAAAAAAAATGAGAAAACAAAAGAATTGTTAAATACAATTGTTTTTGGTTTTATCGGCTCTTTAGAAACGAGAAAAAACGTACCGCTGCTTATCAGAACGTTTGCTTTGTTAGAAAAACAGTATCCTGAAAAATCAATAAAATTGCAAATAACCGGACACGGTGATGAACAGGAAAATATCAAAAAATTATTATTGGAAGTAGGTATAAAAAATGTGGAAATGTCCGATTATTGTTACGAAACAAATTCGTTTTATTCCAACATAGATGTTTTGGTTTTACCTTCTTTTAGCGAAATGATGCCACTTGTAGCATTAGAGGCGATGAGCGTTGAAAAAGCAACAATAATGACAAAACATACGGGATTTTACGAAATATTAGAAAATAATATTGATTGTATTTACATAAACCCTGAATCTGAAAGCGATTTATATAATGCAATGGAAAAATTATTATTGGATACTGCTTTTAGAACACAATTAGCAAAAAACGGATTCGAAAAAGTGCACAAGATTGATTTTAACAAGAGATTTCATTCTTCATTTGATAAATTATTCAAATCATAAAATATTATGACAAAAATAAGACCGATAGTCATTTATTTGCCTCAATATCACCCAATTCCTGAAAACGACGAGTGGTGGGGAAAAGGTTTTACGGAATGGACAAATGTTACAAAAGCAAAACCTTTGTTCAAAGGACATTACCAACCTCATTTACCAACAGATTTGGGATTTTATGACTTGCGTTTATCCGAAGTCAGGGAAGAGCAGGCTAAAATGGCAAAAGAATATGGCATTTATGGATTTTGTTATTATCATTATTGGTTTAATGGTAAATGTATGCTGGAAAGACCTTTTCAGGAGGTTTTTGAATCGGGTAAACCTGATTTCCCATTTATGCTCTGTTGGGCAAATGAAAACTGGACAAGGGTTTGGGATGGAGAAAGTAAAAAGATTTTGATGGAACAAAAATATTCGGAAGAAGATGACAGGAAACATATTCAACATTTATTGCCATATTTTAAAGATCCAAGATACATAAAAGTTAATGGGAAGGCAGTTTTTGCTATATACCAATCAGGCTTGTTGCCGGACTTAGAAAAAACGATAAAAATATGGCGCGAGGAAGCACAAAAAGAAGGAATATCTTTGTACATTTGTCGATTTGATTGTCACGAATTTGTTGGTGAAAAATATTTGCAAAGAGGCGTTGATGCCACTATTGATTTCCAGCCATTTAGTTCAACAATGCGTACTTACAAGAAAAAAATGCTATTAAAAAGAAGTATTAGATTTGCTTTTAGTCGTATTTTTAATCTTAATAAAATCAGTAATTTCGTGGCAGCAAGCAAATATGATTACAAAGATTATGTTAATTATGCCATAACACAGCCGTTTCCTTCATATAAAATATTTCCGGGAATTACTCCCTCTTGGGATAATTCTGCTCGTAAACCAAACAATTATATGGTGTTCATAAATAATACTCCATTGTTATACAAAAAATGGTTGGATAATATTTTAAAAAAATTCAAACCTTATTCCGAAGAAGAAAATTTTATTTTCATTAATGCTTGGAATGAATGGGCAGAAGGAAATCATTTAGAGCCTTGTATAAAATGGGGACGGCAATATTTGGAAAAAACAAAAGAGGCATTAAATGAAAATGAAAATTAATCAATTATGATTTCAGTCTGCATAGCCGCATACAACGGCGAAAAATACATAAAAGAGCAATTGGATTCGATTCTGTGTCAATTAAGTGCAGAAGATGAAATCATTATTTCTGATGATAATTCCACGGATAAAACTGTAGAAATTATTGAAAGTTTTGCAGATAAAAGAATAAAATTATTACATCACAAAAAAGAAAAAAACAATTATACGGGAACATTGAAAACTTGTTTTCTCGTTGGCAGAAATGCCATAAATGCTTTGAAACACGCATCAGGCGATTATATTTTTTTGGCAGACCAAGATGATGTATGGTTAGAGAGAAAGGTAGAAACATTAGTGCAACATCTCGAAAATTATGATTTAGTTATTTCCGATTGTATTATAACCGATGAAAATCTGAAAGAATTGTATGCATCTCATTTCAAATTGTTTGGTTATCCGTCCGGAAGTTTACTGCAAACCATATACAAAACTAAATTTTTGGGTTGTTGTTTAGCCTTTAACCGGTTTTTATTGGATAAAACTTTGAAATATCCGTCAGAGCCCGTAATGCACGATGTTTGGATTGGTCTGCTGGCTTGCAAATACGGCAAAATAAAAGTGGAAAAACAGCCTTTTTTATTATACAGGCGACATTTCAGTAATGCTTCCAGCAGTATAGAAAAGAATCGAAATTCGCTGATATTCAAACTTGTATATCGTTTTTTGTTGTTAAAAGCTATTGTAAAATATATTTGTACCAATAAAAAAAATTGAAATATGAAAATAATGCAAATAATAACTCTTTCTGAGTTAGGTGGTGCACAATCGGTTGTTATAAATTTATCAAATGCGTTGTCTGAAAACAACGAAGTGATTGTTGTAGCAGGCGAAGGTGATGGAAAATTATGGCAGTTGCTTGATAAAAGAATTAAACAAATCAAAGTAAAATCACTTAAAAGAGCCTTCTTGCCTTTACACGATTTTTTTACGTTGTTTGCATTCATCAAACTGTATATTCATCATAAACCCGATATAATTCAACTGCATTCCTCAAAAGCAGGTTTATTGGGTCGTTTGGTTTTTCCAAAAAAGAAAACAATATATACCGTTCACGGTTTTGATTCTATTAGGGTAGCCTATCGGAAATATTTGTTTTTGGAAAAACTTCTGAAAAACAGATGCAACAAAATAGTGGCAGTAAGCAAATATGATGAACAAAACTTAATCGCAGAAGGAATAAACAAGCAGGTTTGCTGTGTTTATAATGGTATTTACAAATCAAAAGAGAACAATATAAATTTGGATATTCCCCCGAAATATACAAAAAAAGTGTTATGTATAGCCCGACTATCTAAACCGAAACGTTTTGATGTTTTTTTAAAAACAGCCTTATTGCTACCTGAATATGCTTTTATTTGGATAGGTAATCAAGAAATTGTAGAAAATCTTCCTGAAAATATTTTTTGTTTGGGAAACCTTCCTAATGCAGGCGCATTCAATCAACAAGCAGACCTGTTTATTCTTCCAAGTAATTACGAAGGCTTACCCATTGTTATTATTGAGGCAATGAGTTTTGGAAAACCCATTGTTGCCTCTAATGTAGGAGGAATAGCAGAAATAGTTATTAATAACGAAAATGGCTATACAGTAGAAAATAATCCTGTTATTTTTGCTGAAAAAATAAAATATATTTTGGAAAATAGCGTTATTTATACACAATTTTCTGAAAACTCACAAAGAAAATTTCATAAACATTTGACCGTAGAAAAAATGCTGAATGAGTATATGCACATATATCAAGAACTAATAAAAGAGAAACAAAAATGAAAATCACCCTTATAGGAGCTTCCGGTTTCGTCGGAACAAGACTAATAGATTTATTAAAGCAATCAAGTGTTGAGTTGCAAAACATTGACAAACAACAAAGTGCATTTCATCCCGAAATCACAACGATTGCCAATGTATTGGACAAAGAAAAAATCACATCTTTGCTGAAAAATACAGATTTAGTTGTATTGCTTGCTGCTGAGCATCGTGATGATGTGTCGCCGGTATCGTTGTACTACGATGTCAATGTTGGCGGAATGAAAAACACGCTCGAAGCGATGGAAGCAAACAGTATCAAGCGAATTATTTTCACAAGTTCCGTTGCCGTTTATGGTTTGAACAAAGAAAATCCGAATGAGGAACACGAAAAAGACCCATTCAACCATTACGGCAAAAGCAAATGGCAAGCCGAGCAGGTTTTACAGGAATGGCACAAAAACCATCCGGATTGGAATATCAATATCCTGCGTCCAACAGTGATTTTTGGCGAACGCAATCGCGGTAATGTCTATAATCTGCTGAAACAAATTGCAAGCGGACGTTTTTTGATGGTTGGCAATGGAAATAATTTAAAATCAATGGCTTATGTCGGCAATATTGTAGATTTCATCAAATTTTTAATTGAAAATAAAACTTCAAACTATAATGTTTTTAACTACATCGACAAGCCGGATTTTTCGATGAACAAGTTAGTTGCACTGGTAAGCAAAGTACTGAAAAAACACATTCCGGCAACGCATTTCCCTGTTTTCTTGGGGATGTTGGGCGGATATTGTTTTGATATTTTGGCGTTTATCACTCGCAAGAAACTGCCGATAAGTTCTGTTCGTGTCAAGAAATTTTGTGCCACCACGCAGTTTGATTCCACCAAAGCAATGGCTTCGGGTTTTGTACCAACTTATTCGCTAGAAGAAGGACTTTCGCGCACACTCGACTTTGAATTTATCCAGGATGCTTCCAATGGCGTAACTTTTGAAAGCGAATGAAAAAAAATGGACTGTTTCAAAATTGTTTTTGAACGCAATTCACAACTGTTTTGTATTTCCAAACGAAAAATACATATTTTTAAAATCCAGTAACATATAGTCATATTGAGAGATGACATCTTGTCCGAGTCCTCCGTCATATTCATACCAAGTTACAACAGATGGCTGTATAAAACATGGTATTTCAGGCAAAATTGTAGTGTTTGTATTTATTTTTATTGGAAAATCTGTTAGTTTATAAATTGGAAAATCTTTGGTACCGCCAGCTCCGCCCACTGTTTTTGTGGTAAATTTTCCCATTTTTTCAATTTGTTCTTTATTTTTGTTGTAATAATTAAAAGACAAATTACTCCAAGCAGCACCTGTGTCCAATATAAACAATAAAGTATCATTTACCTGTACTACCGTTTGATTATCTTCAGTAAGCATCATATTGCTTTTGATTTTATCATCATTTTTGAAAATTTCTATAATGCCGTTTCTGTGGATTTTCATTGACAATAACGCTTGAATTTCGGGAGAGCCAATTGAGCCATTAATCGCATAATCGAGTTCAGGTAAAGTCAAATATTCATCTTCCATAATTCCAAAAACCACATTTTCATACAAAACATCGCCTAAATATAATGTGTCGGCAACACCAATACTCATAGAAATAGTATTGGCAATTCCTGTTCCCGCAACAATTGCAGAATCGGCTAAAATTCTTATTCCTAATCTTTTTGCAACGCTTTTGGTAACAATCGACATCCCTGCACCGGTATCGATAGTTAACGAAACACTATCATTCGGAGTACGTACTTGTACAAGCAAAAGATCTTTTTTATCAGATCTGGTTTGTATTTTTGTATTGTGCGGGATAGAAACCTGCATTGGGTCAATACCGGACAGTATATTATATCGGCTGTATTGGGCTTGATATGCGTCTATCGCTTCACCTACTAAATCACCATAATTGTCTATTATTTTTTTATAAATATTTGCTGTTTCTTTATAACGAAATTTTTTCGCAAAATTTTCTGCTTGCATATACAACAAGCGAATCATTAACCGTGGGTCTTCTTTTACGTTATCTGTTTTCAAAAAAGAATCTATCTCTTTGTTCGACTCCTCGTAACGAGCCATTACACTGTATACGTATGCTCTCAAAAAGGGAGTTGGAGCATCAGCAACTTGCCATTTTTCTATGTCCAAGTGCGAAATTTGGATAAAATCACGGCTATCATACAGTTTTTGTACGTCTTGTGCATTTATTGACAAAGACAGAAAAATAATAAAAAATAATGCTGTTTTTTTCATGTTATTTTAGTACATGTAGAAAATACTTGGTTGTTTCCGGTAGCAAAGGTACAAAATTTGAAAGCAAATCTAAAGGTTATTTGCGTTCTTTTAACCCATCTTTTTTTCCACCCATTTCCGCGCATTCACAAACGCCTCAACCCAAGGCGTAACCAAATCACTATTTTTGCGTTCCAAAGGATAATGCGCCCACTGCCAAGGGAAAATGGCGCGTTCCAAGTGCGGCATCATTGCCAAATGGCGACCATCGGCAGAGGCAATGCCCGCCACGTTGTAATCCGAGCCGTTGGGATTGGCGGGGTATTCGCCATAAGAATATTTTGCT
>JGI24696J40584_12961133_pt1 | contig 11096 bp, 9 predicted proteins | sample TergutCo191P4_FD_40584 | JGI IMG/M metagenome (IMG submission 40584)
CCCCCAAAAAAAAACGAGGCGTGAAAAAAGACGCCTCATCAAACCCGAATGAAGGGTTCGATTCTTGGCGTCTCTCTCAAAGAACTAGTAGGGGGCAAAGATCGCTGGACCCCCCTCCAGTTCTTCTTCGCTTATTGTGCCGCTTTGGCTTTTATAGCCTCCACGACACGGTTCGTCGCTTTCGCCTCCCTTCCGTTTGGAAGAACTACCGTTGTGGTCGGTTCTTCCAAACCTTTCCCCACGGTACTCCCAGTAACGTGGGTCCATTCCCCATCGATCCGGACCTTTTCGGCCACTAAATGGATCTCTGAGGTTGTTGCGGCAACTATTATTCTATGGTTGCCGCGTTCCGCCGCCATGCCATATTGGCAGTCCCTGTCTTCTACAGGAGCATAACCCATAGAAGACAGGTGTTTCGCGACGTAGAAAACAACAATGTCGCCACCTACCGCCGGCATTTCCGTCGTGGCTGAGGGGCTCGGCGGGTTCTCCGCGTCGCCGCCGCCAACAATATCGTTGACGGCAAGCATTGTTTCGCCTTCCATCGGTTGCCCGGTAGAGGTGTCGTTTATATCACCGCAGCCGGCCGCCGCTACGGCAGCCAGCAACAAAATCAAAACTAGAGTGATCACTTTTTTCAAAGAGACCAACCCCTTTCTTTTAATGTACGAGAAGCATCGCTTGGGTTGATAAAAACTAACCCAATACTCCTCGCCACTATCCATTATAGCACACCTTGCTTAGAAAGTCAAGCTTTAGTACAATAGTACTAATATGGCAGACTTCGAAAACGATGGCAACAACGCTCTGGCGCTCAACGAACCCTACAGGGGCACGTACGAAGGTGACACCAAGCCCAATTTCAACGTGTTCGAAGGTGGTGGCAATGGCGATGGCGTGCCCCAAGCCCGAGGCAAACTTGGCCTTGCCCAAAACACCGGTAACGAGGCCGAACAATCCGCCGTCGCCAAACCTGTTTCTACCTTGGACGGCGGTGCGCCTGCCGCCAAATCTGCCGAAGAGAACATCCCCAGCAACGTCCTGGGCCCGTCCGGCTCCGCCCAGCAACTCACCAAAGCCACCAAGCGCCTCAAAGGCAAAGGCCCCTTGGTCACTATCGTCGCCATCCTTATCTCCGTCGGTATGCTCATCGTGGGCAGCTCATCCATGCTACCCTTTGCCGTTAGCGCCCGCCTTGTCGAAGAGTTCAACTCTTTGCGCACAACCATGAGCAAACGTTCCGACGCTCTATTGCGCAAGCAGCTAGACGCCAGACGCGACGGCCTTACCACCAAAACTATCTTTGGCCCCGAGAGATTCAAGCTGTCCGACCAACAGATAGTGAAGTTCAAAACTCAAGGTATCGAAGCCATGGATCTCAGCGTCGGCGGTCAAAACATCCGACTCTTGGTATTCAATGATGGCTCTAGCGCTCGGCCCATATTGACCAATGCAGATGTAGGGCGATTCAACCCTGCCGACATCACTGCTGCTCTGGAGGAAGCATTGCCAGACACCAGAGTCTCCTTCACCAACCCCATTGGCCTAGACGAAGCCCTTGGCACGAATGACCGGTTTAGAAACAGCGTCATCACGTCCAATAGAATCTGGGCGGGCAATTTTTCCGGCTGGTTTGATACATTATCCCTCAAAAACCTCATTCGCGTCGGCAAAGATCTACGTAGTAAGTTTCGCTCCTTCTTAAACACGGGTGATACTGTCGCAGACGAAGCCGCCGCCAAAGATTTGGCCCAAAACACGAGAAATTCGCCAGACCGTGGTGCCCATGTCTCAAGACTGGAAGCGGAGGCAACTGCCGAAAACCCAGAGCAGCGCAGCGAAAGCTCCAGCGGCTCTGTCATGGACGAACAAACGCCAGACGGAAGAAAAGCCGCAATTAGGTCCACGGCTACCAATGCAGCCAGTACTGCCGCTACTTTTTCTTGTGCAGCATACGCTGCTGCCAGCAACATCTTTTCCCTCGTTGCTGCCCAGCAAGCCCTCCAGATGATCAGTCTTGCCGCTGGATTCCTCGAATCTGTCGACAAAGTAAAGGCTGGCGATGGCGATGCTAGTCCTATGGTCTATCTCTCAAATGCGCTTACTCGGCCCGGTGCCAATGGTAAATCTGCCATGGAGTCAGGCCTAAGCTGGCTGTTTGGCAATGACCATATCGACCCCAATGACGCCGGTGTCGAAAAAGCAAGCGCCCAATCATTAATGCGTCGCGTCAAATTCATGGGCGGAGCCGAATATGGTCCTTCAGAGTTCACGAAATGTGCCTATGCCAGAATAACCGCTGGCGCTGCAAATATCGTAATAGATCTCGTCAGCGTAGCCACTGGCGGCATCGGTTTTTTCGTTAAGGGTTTGGCTAGGTATGTAGCATGGGGCTATTTAGTAGAGTTCGGCATCGGAGTCATCATCAACCTCCTAGTTGACCACGCCTACGAAATGCTAGCTGCCAACTATATCCAAGATTTCGAAGGTATAGACTTTGGCCACGCCATCATGTCCGGCTCCAATCAATATATGGGCGCCAACAGCCAAAACCCAGCCAACAGAGAAGCCGTAATTAAAGGCAAGCGCGAAGCCGAAGAAGTGCTGGGCGTCGAAGCCCTCTACGACCGCCAAACCAAAAGTCCTTTCGACACCTCATCGCGACACACCTTCCTCGGTAGCCTTGCCTACAGCGCCATCCCCCTCGCCACCAGCACCTCCTCTCCCGCCTCATTAGTTGCAGGTGTCGGCAGCCTGCTCGGTTCTTCGCTTACTTCATTCTTCCCCTCCGTCGCTGCCGCTGCCGAAGAAACTTGGTTGTTGACTTTCACAGGTGATTGCCCCATGTCCAATTCAGTCAACATCTTTACTGATCCATACTGCAACCCATATTACGTCTCCGATTTTTCCACTATCGACATGGATCCGGCCGATGTTTTCCAACGAACCCAGGAGCTCCGCAGCAAGAATGAATTCCATACTGGCAACTACGGCCCCGTATCACCACGCGAAGGAGAAGTGAGCTCCAATCCCCTAAACGCTGCCGCTCAAGCCATTGTCGATAGCCGTCCAACGGGGCCATGGGGTACCGAGTGCGAACGTGCCCATTACGACCCTGAAACCGGAGCTTACGTGGGAAGTGATTGGCATTACGCCATACCCACCAACTTCAAAGTCATTGAGCCCTACGTAGACGAAGACTCTACCCGCTACAACGAATGCATGCTCGATGTTGAACTAGAAGACAATGGCAACCCCATCATCGACCCTGGCTCCGCCCTCAGCGCTTATATCATTTTTTGCACGCAACGCAGTTCTTCGTGGGGCGCCGTTGATGCCAATATTGCCTACCAAATAAAAGGCCTGAACGTCGGCGCTGGTACCAAGTTCGTCAGCAACCTTTCCCAATGGTTTAGCAGTGTACCTTTCTTTGGTGATCTTTCCGACATGGCTGATGCTGCTGCAGACGCGCAAAATGCCCCGTGGATCGGTGGCGGTATCTGCGTAAATACCGATGCTATCAACGAAGAAACAGGACAGCCATACAACAGTCTTTGGTCCAGTGAATTCAAATATTACCAACGTTACACCGAAGACCAACGTTGGCTTGCTAATAGCGGCCTGATAGATCAATCCTCCGTAGAAAAATTAATCAGCGCTTACTACGACCAAAATCCCCTAGACAATTCCTACGAAGGCATCCTTGCCCGCATGTCTGGCATGACAAAAGATGACGTCATCGCCACCCTCGACCTCATAGACTACGTCAACTTCGTCGCCCAGTATGACCCCACCGATCTTTATCCCGTGCCCACCCAGCACAACCAAATCTCCCTCACCGACACTATTTCAGGGACAGTCCTTGCAACAAGGACTGTCCTTGAAATCGCAGGCCCCACCGCCTATCTCCTGGTCTACGCCGACACCCGCACCCGGAGCCACGCTGTATGACGAATCTCAAACGTTTCGCCCGCCCCGCTCTTTGTCTCGTTCTAGCACTCATTCTCTCCGTCCCTATCCTTTCCGTCCCAACCATCGCCCTCACCGAAGAACAACGCGAAATGTTCTCCCAAAACAATATTATTTTCTTCGACCCCAGTAGTGGTTCCTCTTGGAGATGTACGGGAAGCAATACCCCAACTACCGGAAATACCGACCACGCCGGCAATACCATTCTTAACGATACCCAGCTCGCCGCTATTACCGAGAACCAACCAACTTACGAAAAAGTCGGCAACGATTACGGTATTCCATGGGCTGTTTTTGCTGTCATCCATCTCCGCGAAAGTGGCCTAGCACGCAACAATCCTAGCAATCGCTTAGGTATCTATCAAATTACCGACGGCGTGCATTACTATGAACCAACTTCTTCTCCAGTTAGTGATGCCGAATTTGAACGCCAAACCCGCGATGCTGCCGATCACCTTCAGGGTAAAATCAATGCCAATAATTTGCGTAATGGTCTTGCTGATGGCGAACCAGATGCCGTCAAAAAACTTTTCTTTGCCTACAACGGTATGGCTGGTGTCTACGTAACCCAAGCCCTAAACCTCGGCTTCACGACTGAGGAAGCTAATAATGGCGAGGGTTCTCCTTATGTCATGAACCGCGCCGATCCTCGTCGCGATCCAACCATTGAACCTACCAAGAGTAACAACACTTGGGGCCAAATTAAACGTGACTATGGTCCTATTGAATACCCTGCCAATTCCGACTATGGTGCCTTTGTCGTCTATGCTTCACTAGCTGGCCTGTCTGTCGGCTGCGGTTTAGTCGAAGGCGGCATGACTGAAAATCTAGCCAGAACATTTATGATGCGTTACGGAGAAAATGTTCGCGACGATAGTGTAACTGCCATGAACGCCAGTCCATTCGGAACGCCAAGCGACGGATGTATCGGCGGTGCCTTGTCGAATTGCGTCTCATTCTCTGCTTTTTTCATGAATAAATTCTCGGACACACTACACCGCGGCGGTAATGGCGCAGATGTTGTTGCTAATCTAGACGCTGCCGGTGTCCCAACCGGCTCCGAACCACGTGTATACTCTGTATTCAGTTGGGACAATGGCGAATATGGTCATACCGGTGTTGTACTAGGCATTCACGGCGACATCATTATCGTTGGTCATGCTAGCTGTAGTGGTAGAGGTACTGGCGCTGGCGATGGTACTTCTGGCGGTGGTGGCGCCGGCTTCATCCTTATTGGTAGAGCCGATGATCCTTACGTTTGGCTTGGACAAGTACCAACCGAATTTGCTTATCTCGAAAACGTCGACACCGATAAATTAACGAGGTATATAACTAATGGACCCTAAAGCCAAACGTGTACTCATCGCCGCTACTACCATTTTTCTCTCCATAAGCGTGGTTGCTGTAGTGCTCGCAATCTACGAAAATAATAAAAACCCGTACCCCAACTATATCAATATCGCCAATCTTGACGATTTTACGACCGGCAAACCCACTGATCGGGACACTTTAAATTTTATACGGTATGCACTTTTCAATACCATCAGTTACAACCTCGATCGCCCACTTGCAAATGGCGAGATAGAAGATGTTTTGATACGTCCCAACTCTTTCCTGCAAACTTACAACGAAGCTACCAAGGCCCATTCTGTCAGTTTTATCGTTGATATTGAAAGTCTTCAGCAGTCTTATGGTGTAAGATATCAGTGGTCGAACAACCGATCGTTCGTTACTGCCGAATATAGCACTCTCGTTTTCTGTCTTCCTATCGACCAACTCATCTTTAGCGACTTCAGATGCAAATATATGATGAGTTCAGAAAACCAAGTCTCCGATCCCATCATGAGGCACCTACCACATTCTACTCTGAACTTTAGAATTACTGCTGGCGGTCTTGATAATGGTAAACTTACGCTCAATATTACGATTACATTATCCGCCTACGACGAGCGTACTAATCCTGATGCCGCAATCGATAGCTACAAAACCGAAGTCACAAATTGGATAAAATCCATCGACCAAGATCCTAATGATTACAACCTCAACTACAACATTGTTCGTGCTTCACTTTTCTGACGGTCTTTACTTTATTCTCACCTCTAGCATGCTAGAATAATAACATGAAGCTCCCCAACTTCCGTTTCAAGTCCGTTGTTACCTTGGCCAACGCCAAGTTGTCTGTCCGCTCCGCCGCTATTTTGCTCGCCAGCTCCGTGCTCATCTCCGCCCTGCTCGGCATCTTCCGCGACCGCTGGCTCAACTCGCTCTACCTCAACACCTACCCCGCCGGCATCGACGCTTACACCGCCGCCTTCACCATCCCCGACTTTATGTTCTTCATCCTCGTTTCCGGCGCGCTCTCCGTTACCTTCATCCCCGTTTTCAACCAACGCCTCGCCACCGGCAACAAAAAATCCGCCTGGGAGCTCAGCTCCAGCATCCTCAACTTCCTCGCCCTGCTCACCTTTGTCGCGTCCATCCTCATGATGATCTTTGCCGACCCGCTCATGCGCTACATCGTCGCCCCGGGCTTGGGCGAAGATTCCATGACCCTCGCCATCAACATGATGCGCGTCATCGCCATCAACCCCTTCCTTTTCAGCATCGCCACCGTCCTTTCCTCCATCCAACAAGCCGTCGGCCGCTTCTTCTTTTTCGCCCTCGCCCCCGCACTCTACAACGTCGGCATCCTAGTCGGCATTTTGGTTTTCACCGGCGGCATCAACGTTTTTGGCGTCCAAATTTTCGAAGGCGGCATCATGGGCGTCGCACTCGGCGTGGTCTTTGGCGCCATCCTCCAGGTCGTCACCTCCATCATCGGCCTCATCGGCCTCGGCTTCGACTACGAATTCAAAATCCATTGGAAAAACTTAGGCTTTCGCGCCGTGCTTGGCTTGCTGCCAGCCCGCTCGCTTGACCAAGGCGTCGACTACGTCAACAGCATCGTCAGTACTAACCTCGCTTCCCGCATGAGCGAAGGCGCCGTCCGTTCCTACCAGCAGGGTATGGCTCTCCACCAAATGCCAGTCAACCTCATTGGCGTGGCCATCTCTTCTGCCTTTTTCCCCAAACTCACAGAAGACGTCGCCCAAGGCAAAGAAGAAGAATTCCGCCAAACTTTCCGCTCTGCACTCCGCACCATCATCTGGATCGCCATGCCAGTCGCCATTATCACATTCTTTTCGCGCGGCTACATCGTCAGCTTCATCATGAACGGCGGCGATCCGCTCATCGCCGCCATCCTTGGCGCCCTCGTTATCTCCATCTTTTGCCGCTCGGTCTTTCACATCGCCTCGCGCGGTTTTTACGCCCACCAAGACGTCAAAATCCCCCTCATCGTTTCGCTCGTTGCCATCGGCCTCAACATCTCACTGGCCATTCTCTTCACACTTTCTGGCTTTGGCCCCGAAGGCCTCGCCTACGCCCAGTCCATCGGCGCCGTCGTCGAGGTCTCTATTTTGCTCACCGTCCAGCACGTCCGCATGCGCGGCAAACTCTTGAACCAAGAGTTCTGGAGCAGCTTCACCAAAACCATTTTTGCCTCGTGCATCGCCGGCGCCATCGCCTACTCCATGACCAAATTTTTCCCGCTGCTCGCCACCGACGACAGCTTCTTCAACACCTTCCCCAAGTTTTGCCTCATCGTTAGCACCAGCCTCCTCGCCTACGTCATCGCCGGCTATTTCCTCGGCCTAGACGAAGTCAAAGCCATCACCGACCGCATCAAAAAAGTCCTCTTCCGCAACGTCTAATATTTTTCCAACCTTTTTATCCAAAAATCCACCAGAGCCGCCATTCTGCCGTTATCGTACTCTGCCAATGCGTTCTGGTATTTTTTAAACTCTTCGGTATCTCGCTCCACGCTAGTGTCTATCGTCGGCAAGTTTAGTCGTTCAAGTAGTTCCAATAACAGATACTGAATGTTCGAGTTAGGCTCTTCCTGCCTTCGTTTTCGCTAACCATCGTTTTGAAACCGGTTCTCTTTCCATCGCCATCGAACTCGTCACTCTGTCGACCAGAACGTGCTTGAGCTCAGCCCGACGCGCGGCCTTCGGCCTCCGCCGGTAGGAGGATATTTTTTTGCTCAGTCTAGTCCTTTGGTTTGTTGTCATGCCAACATTGTATCTCAAATAAATGCACGAGGCAACTTGGCAGATGGGGGTATAATCAACCATTTTTATAGAGGTAATGCTCGCGAAATGTCACAAAATGTGATAAAAGTATTGACAAAGCGCGTTGAGTGTGCTACAATGGGGGCAGAGTCAGGGAAGTTGCAAAAGACCAACCAGGCTCGAACAAGGACAATTCAAGCGTAAGTACCAAACGGATGGACGGGAAATTATCCCCCATCATGATGGGGCTTTTTGTTTAAGCAATTAAACAAAAAGCTTATGCTGCAGCTTTTGTTTTCCTAGTATATTTTAAAAAATTATTAGTTATTGAGAGTTTTCCTCCCCTTCGTTTTCCTATCCAAGTTCCTGCGGTCAGTTCTGGTTGCCTACCAAGACAATCAGAACCGACCGCGGGACTGAACTGTATGTGCCACGCACCCGCGTCGTGCGGCCGTAGTTTTGGTAGTGGCTCCCCGTCTCGTTATATACGAGCCGTGCGCCACGGAAAGGAGGTGGATTACATGATCCACTCGAGACCACCGTAGCGTAGCTTTAGCTACTCGCGAGCAAACAACTGCTCGCGAGACTATCTCTCTCCAAATAGGACACACACCTATTGTGAAGCCCAGCTTTAAAGCCGGCGTATGGTCCTAGGAGAGAGATCTGGCTGAAAGGAGGTGGCGAAGTGCCGCCGGACTAATACATATTTACGAGGTAGGTAGCTCTAGGAGAGTCCCCCGCGCAAGGATTCGCGCGCTGGATTGCTGGAAGGCATGGAGGATCGGAAATTTCGATTTTCAAATCGGTTCTCTTTCCCGCGCATCTCTGTGGGGGACTCCCAAAATAACTAAATATTCTTCAATTTTTTGATTAGGCAGCATTCTTGGCTGCCTTTTCTCTGCCCAAAATTTCCTATGCCCCGAGCGAAAAACAAAACCACGCGCAACCACATTTAACAGATTCACCATGAAGATTGTAGGCTTTTCACAGTGAAGATTGTGGGGTTTTCACCATGAAGATTGTAGAATCTTATCCTCCCCGCAAAGCATCAATCAGCCACCTGAAGAAGTCGCCCAGCCAGCCGGGAATTTGGTTGAATGACGTTAGCGCTGCCACCAGCACCGCCACAATGATCGTGCCGCCCAATATCGAACCCAGCCCAAAAAATATCCCACGCACAAAATTCATCCAATACACTCGCCCGCGATGTTTGTAGATATCATAAAATATCTCCCGAAGAATCGCCTCTTCGGCCTCTAGGTCTTTGTTCTCGAGCCTATTTTGCCGTCTTTTTCTTAAACCTGCCACCCGTTGCCTTGTTGAACCCCGCCCCCGCCTTCTTTGCTAACTTGTTGCCCTGCGCTTTGGCCTTCCGGGCAACTTGCTTGCCTTTGCGCGCAATGTCCGCTCGCGTTTCCTTGCCAGATTTCGGCGCTGTCAAAATCCCCGCTGCCGTCCCCACCGCCGCCCCTGCTGCTGCACCCACTGCTGCGCCCAGCAAAAATCCATTACCTTTGCCGCATTTTTTCTTTTTTTCTGCCATTTCTTTTCCTCTCTTATGATTTATCTTGTGATTTTTTGTTATCTTTTGACTTAGTATATTTATTCACGAACGTTTTGACAAGTCCCCCCACGCTCGACATGTCTCGCATGTTGCCAGCAATGTCATCCGCTTTGTCTGCAATGTCTTGACCTTTGACTACGATCTTTTTTACCTCGCGAGTCACGTCTATCAGTTTCACCACCAGCACAATCGCCAGTATCAAAAACACCAGTAGCGCCGTCGACAAAAACGCCACCAAAATCCATTCCGCTACATTCATTTTTATTGTCCTCCTTTAATTTTTATATACTCAGCCAGCGCTGCAAAATAATTCGCCGGGTCGCCGGTTGTCAACCAACGCCCGCGGCTCTTTTCTACAAACACATCACCCACTTCTGCTAGCTTGGTGATAGCGTCTACCGTCCACAACTCGTCGTCCAGCCCGGTGTTTTTTGGCACCAAATACCCAAAAACTTCCGGCGTCAGCAGGTAGCGCCCATACGAAGTCAGCCCCGAAGGCGACTCCGCCGGCGTCTTGGGCTTCTCTACGATATGGCTCAGCGTCTGCTTTTCTTTGTCTTTCATGGCAATCATACCATATTTGCTCCAAACCGCTTCTGGCATTTCTTGCGCCGCGATGACGGCCTTGGCCTCCGGATGTCGCTCATAGGCCTCCAGCAAAGTCTTCACGTCGCCCTCGCCAATGATCAAATCGTCGCTATAGAGCACCACGAATGCTTCTTCCTCGCTCAAATACGGCTGCGCGCTCGCCACTGGCGAACCGTTTCCGTACGGCAACGCCGGGTCTTGCACGATCACCGTCACATTCGCCATCTCTAGCACTTCCTCCACCGGCGCAAATCTATCCAGCTTGCCTTGCTCGCTCAGCAACTTGCGAATCCTCTCTGCCGGATTGCCAAAGTAATCTTCGTAAATCGCCTTCCCCTCCTTTGTCGCCACGATAATGATGTCTCGTATCCCCGCCGTCACACACTCCTCCACCACCAGTTGCATCACCGGCTTGGCGCCCATCGGCATCATAGCTTTTGGTATAGTTTTGGTAATGGGCAAGAACCGACTCGCAAACCCAGCATCGGTAATCACCGCCTTAGTTGGTTTTTTATATGGCATAAGTTTCTCCTTGAGACTTCATTGTATCACAAATACGTCGGTTTGTGTTATACTAAACATAAGCTAAATGAGATTTTGAAAAATGACGTTCTCGAAATATTCAGCAGAGAGAGGATGCCGCAGTTCCCTTCTTTTGCTGGCGCACCTAAAATTAGGCGCGGTTTTTGCATTTTGTCTTTTCTTCGCTTTCGTAGCCACCCTACTTCCCCCCAACCCCTCTAGCGCCGTTACTGCCGACACCGATGTTGGCGTCACAGTCGAATCAGCCATAGCTCTGACGGTCAGCCCTCAGCCAACTCTGCTTCTGGATATCTTTCCTACTCCTCTGGGACTTGAAGTAG
>JGI24696J40584_12961132_pt1 | contig 11083 bp, 11 predicted proteins | sample TergutCo191P4_FD_40584 | JGI IMG/M metagenome (IMG submission 40584)
CTCGTATTTCCCAAACTAACTTCCGGTCATTTTTCTTCCCAGAGAAAATTCTACTCCCTCGTCCATAGTGGAACTTATGGTGGGAATTAACCGGGAATTAACCCCCGCATAAAAACTTGCAACGGACTATTGACAACCGGGCTGTTTTCGTGTACACTATTGGTGTCGAGGCAACAGCATACGGACGTAAGCAACCATGGTGCCACGGAGCGGGGCATCTGCGGGGGACCACGGGAACGACACATAGGCATCTCCTTTCTATTGGGTGGTCGGTCAGTCAGGCAAACAGAGCGTGGAAAGAGAATACAAGCGTTTCGGCTCGCATGATTATCATGGCGGGTTGTTTTATTTGCCGTCGGAGGCATACCCGCCTTTCGTTGCCCGTCTACAAGTTAATGGCTCCAGCTGGAAAAAACAAAGGTGTTTTTCAAAGAAAATTTTTCAGGCTATGCCGCCGCTGCTTTCCAATAGCCGTTTCCCTTACAACCTGCCCGTTCCATCATCGCCCGCAGACGGCGCAACCCCGCCCGACAAGCCTCTCCCGCCGCCGCCTCGGTGCCTCCCATGCGTTCGCCGATTTCGCGAAACGACAATTCCGAATAAACCCTCAGTTGAACGGATTGCTTTTGCTTGGGAGCAAGTCGCTCCATGCACGGGGGCAGAGCGCGGGCCGCGCGTTCGCGGTTGTCTTTCTGCTCCAACATAAAAACGGGGTCGTTGCTTGTGTCGGTGTCCTCTATCCAATACGCTTCATCTTCATCCTCCGAAAAAAGCGGAACGATTTTTTGCGCCTTCATCTTTTTCCATTGGTTACGGATAAGCCGCTTGGCAATTCCATTTACAAAAACACTGAATTCACATGTGCCGTTGAACCGCCTAAGCTTGCCTAACGCCAGCAGGAAAGCATCCGAAACAATATCTTCCGTTTCGTCACACATCGGCCCGGAAGACAATTCCACATGAACATACCGCCATACCTTGGGGTACGCCGCCGTGAACAACAGATTGCCCGCCGCGCCATCGCCCCGCAGATATCGCAGCGCAAGAGCATAATCATCTTCTTTGGTCGTGCGGGTGGTCGTGTGCAAGAGGCTGTCGAGCTGGCTGCCGGGTTCGGGATAAAACGCGCTGTTGTTCTGCTGTGCGTGTGCCGTGTTGGCATTGGTCATTGAATCACCTTTCTTTCTTAAAAAAATTCATTTTGGGCTTGACGTGGTTCGAGGAATCTGTTATACTTTGCTTGGAAGGATTTCTTCCATCTGCAAATATTATAGCAGGTTTTCTTTCGCTCGTCAAGGGTGTTTACAGCGTTTCTCGCGATTGTAAATATGTTTTACATTCGAGGGAAATCTCTTGCGCCGAATCCTTTGTGCTGAAAAGAATTTTATCAGGAGGAACGCACGTTCATGCAGATAATACACACAAACGCCGGGGCCGCTTTCGCCGAACGGTTAAGCGCCCTACGCGAAGAAAAGAAAATGCCTTTGGACGCGCTCGCGGAGGTGCTGGGGGTTTCCCGGCCCACGCTGCGAGGGTATGAAACAGGAAAAACCCTGCCCGACATTGAGGTGTTGGACAGGGCGGCACAGTATTTTAATGTAACGCTCAATTATCTTTTGGGGCGGGATGTGGGCAGAAGCCGAAAAACAACAAAACTCATGAAGCAAACCATGCTTTCCGAAAAAGCCGCCGCCATGTTGATTTCACTGGATGAACTTGTCCGCGAAAGCTGTGAAGCGGAGGGCCGGTTGCTTCCCTCGCAAACGCTTAGCTTGTTGCTGGAAACGGATGAAATGTCAAAATTGCTGCGCTCTATCGGCGATATATTGGTGATTGATGATTTTGCGGATTACGGTAAAATAGGGGATAATTTTTATCATGGACTAGACGATGCTGTTTCTCTGAAAATAGGCGATAACTACATTTGGATGAACTACATGGATGCTGTCTATGGAGGCATGGAACGATGGTTTACGCGCATCATAGAGGGGATAAGGCAAGGGCGCATCGCAAACAGGGCAAAGGAAGCTGAACAGCGCGTAGATGAAGACTAATTTTTTTAAATCCGGCACCCCACCATATACCATGCCCCGGCCAAACGAAACCAGGCCCAAAAATGTAAATTAAGCTATCCTTGGCTAAATAAGCAAATGCGGCTCCTAGAACAAAAGTTCCGGGAGCCGTATCGCTAATCTCTGTTCTTTATTAATGACCGCGCCACATCCAGCAAGACCGCAAGCTCACATTCCTCGCACTGATTAAGCATGATTTGTATTTCCCTTGCGCGCCCGCTCCCCGTGTCCTGCTCGGGGAAGATGACATTATCCAGCGACAAGTCCAACGCTTGGGCGATAGAAAAAAGCACCTCGACAGAGGGCAGACGGTGCCCGGATTCGATATGCTTTTCATGGGTGGGCGTTACCTCGACAAGCTCCGCTAACTGCTCTTGCGTGTAGCCCTTCTTCAGCCGCGCGGCTCGGATGGCCGCGCCCAATGCGATTCTGTCTATCATCCCTGTAAGCTCCTTTTTGTATTAGCTTACAGGATAAACAGAGGGTTGACAATTAGCACAGGGGGATGTATAATGGAGCTAACAGAGATTGCGAATGGGGGAGCACATCATGACCGAAGAAATGATTCAGCTATGGAAAGAACTAAAGGCAACGGCTACTTTATTCGCAGCCGTGTCCACACGGACGGAGGTCCCTCATACCGAAGCAGAGGTGTTGAGCGAGTTTGAGTTTTTCTGCTGTTGGCTGATTGTCGGAGGCGGCAAATTATCACAGGCTGAATGCGATTTCATGAACGATATGTTTGATGCAAGCCGTTCGAAAGGCGCATTCATGCTTTTTGCCGAAAAAGTGGTGGACTTCTTCGGCTCCCCCGCCGCGCGGCGCATGGAAACCTTGGGCATCGTTCAAGTCGCCGTGATGGCCGACAATACAATCAATGAAGATGTTACGCGCTGGGCCGATGTTGTGATACGGATGATGGAACGCCTCGGCACGGCGGCGATTTCCTGCAACGTCTCTCCTGTCCCCGGCCAACGCAACACACTGGACAAAATGATAAACGATGCTGAAAATTTCGCAAATGCCCACTCGAAATGGCGCAAGCCGAAAGCTCCCCCCATGAGCGATGAAATGTTGGAGTTGAAGAAAGAGCTAAAATCGACGGCAAGCATTTTGGCTCTAGCGACCAAGGGAAAAGACTATGAGCACAGCGAAATGGCGGTGATAAACGAACTGCTGGTTTTCTGTTGTTATCTGATTGCGGGTGATGGCACCGTTTCAAATGCCGAACGCGAATTCGTGAACGCCCTGTTCGATAAAGACTATACGATGGAATCGCTGTTTGAGTTGGTGAACCGGGCAATACACAACCCGACAATCCAGAAAATGGAAACTTTTGGCGTTTTACAAGCCGCAGTGATGGCCGATAACGACAATGGATATGAAGGACTATATAGCGCCGTAGTAAGTGCGGTCATGAGCAAGCTAGGCAATGCTATGCTGGCCTGCGACGGGACGGAAACGCAAGAAATGACAAGGCTTCTTACGTTGATGCTCAATGCCGAAAAGTACATAAAAGCACATTCGACATGGAGCAGTGCCGATACTCCCTCCCAAAAAGAGAAGCCGCAGGAAAAACCCGCCGAAACCCCGAAAATGTCTTTGGAGGATGCACTCGCCAAATTGAATAATTTAGTCGGCCTAACCGCCGTAAAGCACGATGTCAACGGCCTAATCAATCTCCTGAAAATACGGAGAATGCGGGAATCGCGCGGATTGCGCAACGATGAAATGTCACTTCATCTTGTCTTTTCCGGCAACCCCGGCACGGGCAAAACCACGGTTGCACGTTTGCTTGCCGAACTGTACCGCGAGCTGGGGGTGCTGTCCAAGGGGCACTTGGTGGAGGTTGACCGTTCTGGCTTGGTGGGCGGCTATGTCGGGCAGACCGCAATCAAGGTCAAGGAAGTGGTTGATAAGGCGCTTGGCGGGGTGCTGTTCATTGACGAAGCCTATTCCCTTTCCTCGCGCGGCGATACGGATTACGGCATTGAAGCCATTGACACGCTACTAAAGGCGATGGAGGATAACCGGGGGGATTTCATCGTAATTGTCGCGGGTTATCCCGATAAGATGGTGGACTTCCTGAAGTCCAACCCCGGCTTGCAATCCCGCTTCAACAAGTTTATCAACTTCGAGGACTACACGCCCGAAGAATTGTTTGCGATTTTCAAGACGCTGTGCGACAAGAGCGGGATTGCCATGCAGGACGAGGCAGCGGAGTACATAGCGCAGTTTTTCGAGAACAGGTATATCACGCGCGGCGACACCTACGCAAACGGACGGGATGTCAGGAACTTCTTTGAAAAGGCGATGAGCAATCAGGCAAACCGTCTTGCCACGCAGGATGAAATTTCAGACGAAGAACTTTCGTTGCTGAAAATTGAGGATGTCCACAAGGTTGCGATTTAGTCTTAACGCTATACCATAGAGGCCCCCTCGCCGGGGCTTCTTTTATTTGTACTTCCCCGCCCGCTCAGGTGGCAAGTCCTCCAGCCCAAACACCACCCGTTGTCCGTCCACCTCAAGCAGCAGCGTTCCCCCAAGCTCTTCTGCTATCTCTATCAGGTCCCAAGTATTGAAGCTATCCCGTGTAAGCTTATTCCTGAAGCTCTGCGCGTTAATCTCCATTGCCGCCGCCATTGCCGGGGCTTTCTTTTTCTTCAGCCCCATCACCATGCGGACTTTGTTTGCTACTGACATTTACTCATCTCCTATCAGTATAAGTATACTCCATTCGAGGGCAAAAGGCAAGAAATATTTTCAAAATCTATTGACACTTTAGCGGCCTGCATGGTATAATATACTCATAATGATATTGACAAGACTAGAAAGGAGATTATCATGAAAGTGAACACGGTGGACTTCCTGCTCGACCTGCACGACTTCTTTAGCAATGCCCTACTTACCTACAGCGCGGACTATCTTTGCAAAGAACCGAAAGAGGGCTACACTGACCAATGGGACACCACCAAGCAAAAAATCGCTATCATCAACAGGCTGGTTGAACAGAACAAGGAAGAATCTTTGGTATAGCCCTTGCTTTTCCCCCCGCTCGGTGCTACAATGATATGGTAATAGGAGGGCGTGACACATGTCAACAATCGTCAAGAGGGGCAGTTCTTATCAGTTCAAAGCATACGGCACGGACATATACGGTCGGCCATGCCGGAAAACCACGACCTGGACACCACCGCCCGGTATGACCACTAAGCAGGCCGCAAAAGCCGCCGAACGTGCCGCCGCCATATTTGAGGAAGAATGCAAGCGGGGCCGGATTGTGGACGGCAATATCACTTTGCAGGAATATTACGAAACTCAGTGGCGCGAAACCCGCGCCATCAACCTCGCCGCGAAAACCCTGAAAGGCTATGATGAGCTGTTCGTCAGGGTTGCCGCGCATCCGATTAGCAAAACCCCGTTAAAGGCAATCAATGCCCATGTCTTGAATGTGTTTTACAAATATCTGCGCGAGAAGTGCGCCAACGCCCACAACGGCGCACCCCTCAGCCCGTCCACGCTCCGCGCTTATCACCGCTTTTTATCCTCCATCCTTACGGGCGCTCTCAAGGATGGCTATATTGACGAAAACCCCTGCCGGAAAGCAGAGCCGCCCAAGGTTCCGCAATCAGAGGCCGCTTGTATGCAGCCCGATAACGTGAACCGCCTGATTGCCGCCCTCGCCGATGAACCCTTGATGTGGCGTACCCTTATCACCGCCTATATCTACACCGGGGCGCGGAAATCCGAGCTTTTGGGCGTGACTTGGGACAAATACAATTCGGACACGGGCGCTTTGACGATTGACTGCCAATTGAATTATGTCGAGGGGCAGCCCCTTGCCCTCACCCCCACGAAAACCCGTTCCACCCGCACCGTTCGCCTCCCGGCAAGCCTCATTGCCCTGCTTGGCGCATGGTACTACGAGCAATGCAAATGGAAAGATGCCGTAGGCGATGAATGGGGCACAGGCTACGGGCGCACTCACGCCGTCATAGAGAACGCCCCGCCAAACGCGGCGTGGATTTTTACGGACGAATACGGCAACCCCGTGCATCCAAAATCAGTTTTGAAGCATTTCCGCTCCGTCCTCAAAAAGGCCGGACTGCCCGAGACCTTCAACGTGCATTCTCTCAGGCACTCCAACGCCTCAAGCCTGATTGCGCAGAACGTTCCCCTTTCCGTTGTGGCCGGACGGCTCGGCCATGCGTCCACAGCCACGACACAGGCTGTTTACAGCCACCAGATACAGCGCACCTCAGATTTGGCAGTGGATGTGCTGGAAGCGCTTTATGAACCGATTGAATAGAACAAAGAAAAAACAAAGCCCGTGTGAGCCTCTAAGGAGAGCCTACACGGGCTTTATCTTAAATCAATAGCTTCTCCCAATCAGCCGGGAAACCAATTTCATTTAATTCTGTATCTTCTCTGTACTCTTCCAACAACGCCGTTAGCTGCGGCATAAATTCCGTTCGCCATGCGTCCGGGTCAAAGTACATCCATTTGATAACCAGAATAGCATCAAATAGCTTTCGTTGCGGTTTGTGGGCCAAGCCCTGGGGAATGCGGGGAATATTCTTGAACGGATAATTGTACAGCCTGGAATAATGGGCGCATAGGTTGCGAAGCTCTGTCAGGCACTGCATCCAGCTTTTCAGGTTTTCGGAGGATGATTGCACCAATTTCGCCGCCAACGCCTTGCGGTCTTTCGTCTGCATATCGGCGTAAAACCGTGACAGCATCCCAAGCGTGAACAATTCCATCACAACCCAAAGCGGAAAATCGCCCCCGTATTTCTGGGCATGATGTGCTACTATGGGCGTTGTGGCGTTGTTGTCGATGACTTGCTTCAACAGGCTCTTAAACTTGGCTTCATCGTGCCGCCCGGAAAAGTTCACCGCATCCATATAGCCCAAAGCGCCATACTCAAACGAAAAATAATGCCCAATCTGAACACGCAGGTAAATTTCCAGTTCTTCAACCGCCGAAAACAAGAGGTTACGCATCTTGCGGTCAAACTCATAGATGCGGTACACCCGCTTGAAGCTCGTGCCCTCTATGTAGCCGCCCTTGCGCTTGAACGGGATGAAGTAAGCGGACAGGCGATAGTAGCTCACCCGTTCCAAAACCTGCTTGCAGAAAAGTTCGTCCTCAATCCGACAGCCCTTCTCCAACAGCTTGTTATATTGTTCCTCGAAGCTTGCCGGGTCTTTCACCTGCATATGCTCACCTTCCCCTTAAGAAAAAGACGTCCCCCTATGGGACACTTCGCAGCGCCTGAGCGTTGGAGAGGTGCAGGGGGTCCTATCACCTATAGTATATCCGAAAAAGACAGGTTTGTCAACCGCTTTGGCGAAAAATATTTTTCTCACTTCGGCAGCTGTTCTTGGGACTATACTTGGGACTGTTGGGACTATTCTCGGGACTGCATTTAACCACAATTTGCCTTTTCAGGCTGAATTTCACAAGAAGAGAGGAGCAAAAAGCCTTGATATACAAGCGATTGCAGAATTGCGCCGAACGCCACAAAACAAAGAAATCATAACTTTTAATCAGGGTGTCCCGCGTTCGAGTCGCGGATGGGTCACCAGTGAAACCCGCTATCTATAAGGGATAGCGGATTTTTCATTGGCTGTTCGCTTATTATTTTCATTAGCGGTGACTGGCTGGTGACTAATAAGCATTTCCTCAACCCAGCCGCTTCCCCTCAAATCCAAACACGCCCGGATCGTTTTTGTGAATGGTATGCTCGGATTTGTGTTTTATCGCGAGTAGCAGATAAGCAAATGCCCCGCGCCGGCTGGCACGGGGTTCGCTCTGTGATGTGGAGGCTTATTTCATTCTGTGAACCGCCCCGATGTAGTCGGTGCCGGGGGTGTCGGCGGTGCGCTGACGGAGGGTCTTTTCGTCCATTTCCAGGCCGCGGTAGAAGTCGGCTGCCATGCAGTTGCCTTCTTCATCGTATTGGAGGTGGCAGTAGGCTACGCTGTCCGCTATGCTCTCCTGCTGGAGGCATACGACCACCTGTTCCCCGCCGAAGGTGAGCGCTATCTGCTGTTTGACGAAATCCAATATGCCGATAGCTGGGAGTTGTGGATGAAGGTCATCTACGACATGCGCAAGGACATCAAGATAGTTGCCACGGGTTCGGCTAGCCCGATCTTAGAGCGCGGCTCGGCGGACAGCGGCGTGGGGCGCTGGCGTGTGCTACGGGTGCCGCCGTTGTCATTCTACGAATACTGTGGCGCAGTCGTTCGTGATTACAAAGAATCTGATGGACTGCGGCCCGAGCAACCATGAAACCGCCGCACCCGTGTTCCGCATCCCCGCGATGATGTTCCTCTATATGCTCGGCAAAATCACGGCACAGGGAGCGGACGGAAAAATATAAATTCATCTAATCACGATTTGTATAATCACGATTAGATGAAAATTTGCCAATGCTATGAACGCAAAAATCCCCCCGGCCACAAGCATACCCATATCCAGCTGTTGCAGCATATCAATAATGCGGCACTGTGCGCCGGTGAGATAGTCGCGGATACTCTTGCCCTTTTCGGGGAGGCCGTAGGCGGCGCGGTTTTCCTTCGCGCTCATTCCAAGCACAATGGGTCATAAGCTTTGATGGTCCTTTCAGAACGCGAAATATCGTTCGCGCTGCGCTTTCATCCTTCCGTAGATCACCCGCAGAATTTCCACCGCGCCGGGCAGCCCGCAGACATAGTCCTTCATCGCGCGGCCCTCCTCGAAGCACAGCTCGTCGTGCAGGGGGATGAAGTTGTTCCCCAGGAAATTGGCGTAGCGCACCAGGCGCAGCTCGCCCACATAGCGCCGCGTATCGTGGATGGTGTCGATCGCCACGCTGTAGCAGCCCAGGATGGAGCTGATCAGCGCGCGCTTTTCATTCGCCGGGGAGAACACCAGGGTGGAGGCCACGTTGGCGTCGGGGTTATCGGCCAAAAAAGCATCGTGGCTGTCCGTAACGCCGACGATGGGATATCGTCGCCCGCGGGCCCTGTCCTCGTAATACTGGATGGTCTGGAAGCCGTTCTGGTCAAAGCCGGTGTCGCCGCCGAGAACCTCCAGGGCGCCGAACGCGCCGCTAACGAAGATCGCGTCGGCGAAGGTGGGCGGCGCGCGGAATACGCTGTGATCGAAGGGATGGCAGAAATGGCTCAGGCCGCCGCACTGCTTGATCTCGTTGTAGGCCCACAGGCAGGAGGCGTAAGTATAGCGCTCCGCGCCCACGAGCGTTTCGGGGATATCGATGGTTTTCGCGAAAGCCTCAACCGTGTTCCAGTGAGCCTCCGGGTCGCTTCTGGCCATGGCGTTGATGCTTTTGCCGCCGCCGAAGTTGATGATATGCATCTCGTTGATGCGCTTGCCCTCATAGTCGTTGGGCAGGTGGATCTCCTCGCCGGGCACGAGCGTCATCTCGATGGGGACGTCTTTATAGGCCGCGATGGCCTCCAGGGAGGGCTCGTATTTGCCGTGGTCGGTGACGGCCATGAAGTCGTAGCCGATCTTGCGGTATTCCGCGCAGACCAGGGCCGGGGCCAGCCGGCCGTCGGAGCGGCAGCTGTGCATATGCAGGTCGCCCCTAAATGGGTAACGGCCCACCAGGTCCTCGCCCACGGCGTAGACGGCTAGCTTAATCCTGTCGCCGATGTGGATGTTGTACTGCTGCTCGCTGAAAAAGTCGAACGAGAAGCGGATGCAGCCGTCGCTGTCCGGCGTGACGGTGTACTCGAACTTGTTGGGCCTGTCGGGGAAGGCCCTTGGGGCGCCCTCGTGGCGCGGGCATACGCGCAGCGCGTAAGCTTCCCCGGGCGTAAAAGCCGCCTGCGCGCCCAGGGGCATCACCGTGATGGCGCCGGTTTTCCCGGCGGGGACGACCTTGGGGAAGATGTCGTAGTGGCGCAGGGCGGCGTCGATGTTGAGCTGTAGGTGGTTTGTAAACATAGAGAACTCCTTTGAGTGATTTTTTATTGATTCTTATATTTCGTAAGCACCTTTTTGATTGCCTGAATGCGCGAATCGTCGATCCCGCCGGTGGGCTTGCCATTTTCATCGACCGCAAGGGTCGGGCACAGCCAGCCGCCCTCGTCGTGCTCGTTCCACGCGTAGCCGACGACCGCGTTGGCCTCGGCGTGCTTGGGGTTCTCTTCGCACCAGCGCAGCGCCTCGGCGATCATCCGGGCGATCTCCTCCGGCGTGCCGTCTTCCGTCCAATCGTTGGCTTTGGCCTCCATCCAGGTCAGCGGGTTGTCGTAGCGGGGCAGGGCGTTCCAGCCCGCCGACCAGTTGGGGACCACCTGCCCGCCCCTGCGTTTGAGCCGGGCCCACACGCCGCGCGCCTGGTCGATAAATTCCGAGAATTTGATACCGTCAAGGCCGACAATGGAGTAGCCCGAAAGGGCGTCCGCGCCGTACTCCCTGACCATTTTGGGGTTGCTGCTCATCACCGCAACATAGGGGTTTGGCAGGCCCAATTCGGCGCACATGCCGCGATAGGCCGCGATGTCCGCCGTCAGGGCCTCGGCCGCGCCCTCGTCGCTCGTATCCACGTCGCCGAAATAGAATAGCAGGGGCCGCCCGCCCATCACGGTCTGCCAGCAGCCCTGGCCGATCATCCCCTTGATCTCGTCATGCACTTCTTTGACACCCAGCGTGTGCCGGGAGAGCACCGCGCACATCTTCACCTGCTGGTTATATTTGCTTTGCGTGTGAAATTGGTGCGCCAGCTCCATGCCGGGGTTGTTGTAATACCATACGTAGGCGAAGTAATCCAGGCCCGCCTCGATGGCGTATTCCATCTCCCTGTCGAAGATTTCCCGCGTGTATTCCGGGAGGCTGACAGCGCCGTCCTCGCCGATCTCCCCGAAAAACGGCACGCGCCAGTGGTACTTCGCGGGGCTTAAGCTGCGCGCCACCTGGCTGCATGGGTCCTCCCCGCCCGCCGCGCCGCCGTACCACGCGTCCCAGCGTATCGCGCCAACGGCGGCCCTGGG
>JGI24696J40584_12961131_pt1 | contig 11080 bp, 14 predicted proteins | sample TergutCo191P4_FD_40584 | JGI IMG/M metagenome (IMG submission 40584)
AGCCGATTTGCACATAAAATTTAAAATCGTTGATGTCGTTGGTTCTCATTTGAAATGCAACCGGAAGTTCAAGTTCACCAAGGCGGATTTTGTTTGTTTTATTAATATTAATATTAGGAGTGCTGGGGCTGTAACCGGTAACATCAACCAAAGAGGATTTAGCAGAAACTAATTTGTAATTTCCGCCCAAAAAATTGACATTGAATCCGGAAACGACTGAAAGATTTTCGGTAAAATTCCAGGCGCCGAAAAATCCCCAATTGCATTTTGCAGCGCTACCGTCAGTTTCATACGATTGGCTGTCAATGCTGAGCCACGAAATAGCAGGAGCTACCTTAAAGCCGAAATTAAAGGCTTTGTCTTGTGCACCGGCTTGAAATGCTACTGCCAATGCAAAAATTCCGAGTAAAATTTTCTTTTTCATAATTATTATAGTTTAAATGTTTAAAAAATTCAATGTTTAAAATTTCACAGCCTATACAAATCGTCGGCGGCAATCAGTTCTAACTTGTGTTTTTGAAATGCCTTGACACATTCTTCCATATTTGCTGCGCGAATAATTACATAAGCCGATTCGCCCATAGAAAAAGCATACATATATTCTATGAAAACTTTTTCGCTGTTTAAAATATCGAGGGCTTTTGCCAGCGAACCGGGCGTATTGGGGCAATAGAGGCACACAACTTCGGTGAGCGTTACGCCGAATTTTTGTTCTTTCAGCAATTCAAAAGCCCTTTCAGGTTCGGAAACGATGAGGCGAAGAATGCCAAAATCAGAGTTGTCGGCAACGCTAAATGCCGTCATATTGATGTCCGCTTCGCCCAAAATACGGGCTACCTCAGTAAAGCGTCCTTGTTTGTTTTCCAAAAAAATGGATAATTGTTTTACTTGCATAAATTTAAATTTTGATAAATACTTCGTGATAAATGCTTCGCGATAAATGGCTTCGCCGATAAATGCTTCGTGATAAATACTTCGTGATAAATGCTTCGCGATAAATGGCTTCGCGATAAATGGCTTCGCGATAAATGGCTTCGCCGATAAATGCTTCGCGATAAATACTTCGTGATAAATGCTTCGCGATAAATGCTTCGCGATAAATGCTTTGCGATAAAATTTTATCTTTTTATCATTTTATCGGGCGAAGCCCATTTATCATTTTATCGGGCGAAGCCCATTTATCACTTTATCGGGCGAAGCCCATTTATCATTTTATCAGGCGAAGCCCATTTATCATTTTATCGGGCGAAGCCCATTTATCGCGTAGCATTTATCAGAAAATTATTTTAATTTTCTACGGTCTTCCACCCGTTTAGCCTTTCCCATACTTCTTTCGAGAGAGCGCGGCTCTACTATTTTTACTTTTACGTTGATGCCCAAAACGCTGTTGAGGCGGTGTGTAATTTTTTTATTCAATCCCACCATTGCCGACATATTGTCGCTGTAGGCTTCGGGGCGTATTTCCACGTGCAATTCTATTTGGTCGGTGTTATTTACCCTGTCCACATAAATCATATAGTGCGGTTCAAATTCGGGCAATTCGAGAATCACGCCTTCTATTTGCGACGGGAATACATTGACGCCGCGAATAATAAGCATATCGTCGCTTCTTCCCAAAATTCTGTCCATACGCACTACGGTTCTGCCGCATTCACAAGTGTCGTGATGCAAGCGCGTGAGGTCTTTGGTACGATAACGCAAAAGCGGCATTCCCTCTTTTGTGAGATGTGTGAAGACGAGTTCGCCCTCTTCGCCGTCGCCTTTGGGCTGCAAAGTTACAGGGTCAACAATTTCAGGGAAATAATGGTCTTCGCACAAATGCGTACCTTTTTGATATTCGCACTCGTAGCCGACGCCGGGTCCGGCAATTTCGCTTAAACCGTAAATATCGTAAGCCTTGATGCCGAGTTTATCCTCAATTTCGCGGCGCATATTTTCCGTCCAGGGCTCTGCACCGAAAACGCCGATACGCAGTTTAAATTCTTCGCGCGGAATGCCCGAATCTTTAATGTAGTCGGCAATGAAAAGTGCGTAAGATGGCGTGCAGCACAATACCGTAGAGCCAAAGTCGTGCATAATTTTCACCTGTTTTTCGGTATTTCCGCTCGACATTGGGATAACGCTTGCGCCGATATTCGTAGCGCCGTCGTGTGCTCCAAGTCCGCCGGTAAAAAGTCCGTAGCCGTAGGATATTTGAAAAATGTCGCTTTTGTCTGCGCCGTAAGCCGTAAAACAGCGCGAAACGCACTCTGACCACACTTGCAAATCTTTTTTGGTGTAGCCCACAACAGTAGGATTTCCTGTTGTCCCCGACGAGGCGTGTATGCGTACAATTTCGCTCATTGGCACAGCGTTTAGTCCGAAAGGATAATTATCACGCAAATCAATCTTGGTGGTAAAAGGCAGTTTTACAATATCATCAATCGTATTGATGTCTGCGGGTGTTACACCCATTTCGTCCATTTTTTTGCGGTAAAACGGCGTGTTTTCATATACCCGTTTTACCGTTTCTTTAAGCCTGGTACTTTGTAACTTGCGAAGTTCTTCGCGGCTTATACATTCTATTGTTTCGTTCCAAATCATTGTTTAAAAAAATAACACCGCAAAAGTAATATTTTTCTGAGAATAAAACAACCCTATATTAAACCCAAATTACGCATTAGAAAAATAAAACTACCCTAATCTACAATCCCGTTAGGGATAAAATATTGGTAGATAGAACAATACAGCCACACAGCGTCCCGTTAGGGACGCAATCTGCGGGAATTAATATTGCGTCCCTGCGGGACGCGGGGAATGGGGAAATGCTTTTTCTACCAATATTTTGTCCCTAACGGGACGCTTTTCTAATACGGATTCCGGGTTAAAGGTTCTACCGGAAATTGTGTGGAAAATTGTTTTTTTATTCCTGTTAGGGAATATCGCTAAAAGTTGCTTATTCAGACAAAGCGCGACAAAGGTAAGCAAAAATGCTCAAATACAACAGAATAAACAAAAAAATGTTTTATTTTTGACTTAGGGTAAAGACTTTAAAAGGACAGTTTAAGACAAGGTTTGCAACCCAAATCGTACCCCCTAAAATATGCAGACAAAAACGGGGTAAATTAGTCCAAAATTGGCTTCTAACTGTCTGAAATTGTCTATGTTACATAAAACTCAATTTGAAATTAATAAACTAATTTTGTAATTTAAAAAATTGAGTTATGCGAAGCACATTCAAAGTTCTCTTTTTCCTGAAAAGAGACAAACAAAAATCCAACGGCTTAATTCCGCTCTATTGTCGGATAACCGTTGACGGTCAGGAAACACGTTTCGGTATGAAATGTGATGTAAACCCCAAATGTTGGGATGTAGAAACAGGCAAGGCAACCGGACGAACGACGGATGCTGTTAAAACCAACTTCATCGTTGAGAACACAAAAGCGGCTATATACAAAGTATATAGGGAATTACAGGAACGGGACAATTATGTTACTGCCGAAAAAATCAAAAATGTTTTTTTGGGTATTGATGTTAAACAGCAAACTTTATTAGAACTGTTTGATTATCACAACAAGGAAAGAAAATTGCAAATTGGCGTTAATCTAAGCAAATCAACTTACAACGTATATTGCCTTGTTCGCCGGATTATCGCTAATTTCCTCATTTACAAATACAATCTGCACGACATTCCTGTCAAAGGGGTAAATCATCAATTTCTTAGCGATTTTGAAATTTACCTATTAACAGTACAAGAGTATTCAAAAAATACTATTGTTACTACAATGAAAAAGTTTAGGCATATCATTGAAGTGGCTTTGAATAAGGAATTAATTCACAAAAATCCGTTTAAGGAGTTTAAACTTCAATGGCAAAAAACAAACAGGGGCTATTTAACACAGTCGGAATTGGAAACGATAATTGATTTTCAATTTGATGATAAACGTTTGGAACAAGCCCGCGATATTTTTGTTTTCTGCGCGTTTACCGGAATGGCACATACCGATGTTAAACATCTAACAAACAAACATATTCAGTCCTCATTTGACGGAAAATTATGGATAAGGGGCAAACGAAGAAAAACGGATATAGAATATCATATTCCTTTGATGAATACACCTAAAATGATTTTGGAAAAATACAAGGGAAAGGCAAATGACGATTTGGCAATCCCTGTTTTTGATATAGTAAACTATAATATTTTACTAAAAAAAATAGCACAGTCGTGCGGTATTACAAAAAATGTATCGTCCCACCTTGCTCGACATACATTTGCTACGCTGGCTTTAACGAAAGGAGTATCAATCGAAAGCGTCAGTAAAATGTTGGGACATACGAAAATCAGCACAACACAGATTTATGCCCGCATTATTGATGAAAAAGTCAGCCATGAAATGGGAGCATTTGCTGGAAATGTTAAGAAATTGGATATGAAACTGCTATCTGCTACCGGACAAAAAGAGGTCATGCTCGAAGACGTGCTAAAATTCTTGAAAATATCCACCGGTAGAGCCTCAGACATTATTTGGGAAAATCTGAATGTAAAAATATGGAACAAAATGCCTGACATTGAACGACAGTTTTTTGTATCGGAACTTGGAACCAACAAAATAAAAGCAAAAACATTGCGGGATTTTTATATTATGCTGATGGATTATTTCCTTGATAATATGACAAATCAAAGCGATAATTTTCTTTTGAATAACCATGAATTTATAGATACAAAAATGCGATTTGCAGTAAACTTTTAAATTATACAATTATGGAAGGTAATATTAAAATCATCATCGAAGAAGGCAAAATTCCTTCGGTAGAAGCCCAATTAATAAATAACAATTTGTGGCTGACCAAGTACGAAATGGCACGACTGTTAAATTGTTTCGTTCAAAAAATTGATGCTAATTTACGCAGTATTTTCAAAAATCATTTGCTTTGGGAAAAAGATTGTTCCTATTGCAACAGGTACATTGACAAGGGCATTGAAAAACAAACGATGTACTACAATATGGAAGTGCTAATTTTTATCAGTTACCGTGTTAATTCATTTGAGGCAAAAATTTTTCGACAGTTTGTAAATTCTGCATTGCGCACACATTTGCAAAAAAACAAAATGCCGGAAATAAATCTTTCTTGGCTATTTATGCCAAATGATAAATATTGGTTGAATTAACTTGTTATTTATCAATCTATTGAAGCCCGATTTTTGAAATCGGGCTTTTTTTAATTCTGCCGAAACACACTTTGCGTTTTCCATTTTGTTGCTTGCAACTTTTTATGCCACACTTCGCCGGACATAAGTTGCAGAACTTCATTCCAAACGCAAAAAGTGTTTCGGCAACACAAGGCAAGAGTACGAACACGCCGCTAACTCTCTGTTTTTCGTACACTTGCAAAGGTTGTCGTATCAAACAACAACTACAAACAACTATTCTCAACTTTTCTAATCGGCTTTATGCCGACCATGCAAATCTCTTCGTTCTATTTTTTTCATTGTTTCCTTCTTGCATAATCATTCCCATTTTGTCTTTTTGCTTCGATAGTCTTGTTTTCGGTCATTTTTGTTTAGAGGGCAAAGGTGTTTACGGGTTCTTCACGGGCAGTAAAGGTCAAGCCGCAAGCGGTTTTGCAAAAAATCTCCACACCTACGCAGGCTGCGGGTAGTATTTTTTGCAAAAACCTTGACTGCCCTAAACCCTACACCGGTGTTGCCCTCGAAACAAAAAACGACCGACGCGACGATGACGCATGAATAAAAAAAAATGTCATGATTATGCGAAACAATAAAAAAAATATTGAAACAAAACTCCCTCCGCTCCGAATCAACATAAAATTATGGTTGCAGTTAGCAGGTTTAGTACTGAAAACATTTTTAATTATCTCATTATTAACATCTTAATTTTTACAATTATGTCAAAGATTATTTCATTAGGAACAGGCAAGGTTTTCGATACGGAAATACAAGTATTAAAGGAAAACCAAATTATAGTCCTGCACGGTCAGGGTGAAAGACAAACCAAGTATGTGGTTCATAAAATTGAATGCGACAAGTACGATGGGTATATTTATCACCTTATCAATACCCAAACAAGGGAATTTACACAAACAAACAATCCTTGTCCTCTATCTGAAAAATTCGGAATAGGCTTTTATTACAACGATGAAACTCCCGAATTTATGGACGCTTTTGAGGTAATTATTTTACGCAATGAGGCAGAACGAATAGCACAGGAAAAACAAGTAGAAAGCAATGCACAGCGGGAACAAAACGAGCAGTCAAAAGCCATTGGTAAAGAACGTTTGCAAAGCCTAATACCCGCAGATACAAAAGCGGTAATAGTGGCAGAACTCCACGAGGACGATAATGATATGATGACTGATTATTTCAGTTACAAAATTATCAGAACGGTCATTTTAGGTTTTTCCACACACACGAAAGATTTGTTTTCGGAAATGCGCAAATATGCTGTCAATTTTGACGAAACGGCATATTTAGCCGAAGAAAACGAGAAGTACGAACACAGAGAAAAATACACAGGTGGGGCAGGTTACTTTTTAGGCAAAAACAGATACAGCGGTTGGGTTGTCAAAAAAGAAAAGTATTACAAGGACAGAGAAGGTATTATCAACGCTTTTGCGCTCATTGCAGGCGAAGAAAGCAACATTTGCGTAAAAAAACAAGCAAGAGTAAATACCTCTCCCAAAGCAGTAACAGGCGATTTTTTGATAGTGGATTACTCACAAAAGGCATTAGCCATTTTTGGCGACACACGTCCGATTAAAGACCAATTAAAGGCGTTAGGCGGACGTTTTAACCCAAAACTAACACACGATGGGCAGAAAAAAGCAGGTTGGATATTTTTAAAGTCCAAAGAAAACGAATTGAAAAACTTACTAAAAATCAAATAATTATGTGGGAAATAACAGATAACAACGGTACGATTTATTCGGGACACGAGGACGAAATGCGACTACTCTATCAACAAATTGTCGAGGGAGTAATTGAGGAAAAATGGACAGGCGATTTAAGGCTGATACAAATACATAATATTTACAAATAAAAAATTTATAACGATGAAAACAACATTTGAAATTGTAACTGCAACAGCAGAATTGTTTTTCAGATTTGGCAGCGAAATGCCATATCAGTATATGCAAGAAATTTTCGGGAAAGACGACCCTATTTTAGCAGAAAAATGCTTACAAGCCCCTAAAAATGGCACATCTGCATTGTACTGTTTAATATTCAATCTTAAATACGATGAACGAAAAGCGTTAGCATCGTACATCAACAAAAGAATATGTAAATTTTAGTAATAACAAGGGGTGGGAAAACTCTCTGCCCCACAAAATAGAATATATGATGAATGAAAAGAGCATACAGGAAAAGAACTGCAAACGGCTTTTCCCAAGTATTTTGAAAAAAATACAGGATAATAAACGGCTTACCAAAAGCGATATGGCTTACCAAATCGGACATATAGAGGCATTGCACATTGTGGCAATCAGTTGGGATTACTTCACAAGAGAAGAAATTGTATCAACATTTAATCAAATGTTTGGAACAGAAATAAAATAATATTAACAAGGGGGTAGGAACTCCCCTGCCCCCACAAAAATAAAAAAAATATGAAAACGACAGTAAAAAAAGTAGAAAAGCCATTTCAAAAGGCATTGTGCGTATTTGTTCACATTGTATTGAATGGATGTTAGAAGGTAAAGAACTTTCTTTATCGGATATGGAAAAAGAATATATCTGCAATATGCTGATAGACAACTATGTAGAGGGCGAATTATGTGCAATAACACCAAACGGACAAATTGTTTACGGACGATGGAATATTCAATGTGACTAAATTTAACTCATTAAAAAAAAAACGAGATATGAAAAAAAATGAAGTAATAACACCGTTCTTTAAGGAATTATTTAACGGAATAGGCGAAGCATATAAATATGCGGTTGTCTATACGGAAGTAATTACCAAAGGAAGTTATTTTGAGACAAGCCAATGGTGCGGAATTAATATTATTGAGCGGAAATACAGCAACGAAAAAAAACAGTATGAAAATGCAAACTTTTTTCAATCATTGAACGAGGCAAAAACAGACGTATCCATTCTAAAATCAATAAGCAATAAAAAATATATTAATATACACATTGTAAAAAGATAATACTATGAAAACTACAAATCATTTTAAAGAAACAATCCAAAACTATTTGGAACAACGTGTAATAAACGACCCTCTGTTTGCCCTTTCATTTTGGAAAGTGAACAAAAACGTAGACGACTGTATCACCTACATTCTGAATACAGTAAAAGAAAGCGGTTGCAGTGGATTTACCGATGACGAAGTTTATTCAATGGCGGTACATTACTATGATGAAGACAATATTGAAGTGGGGAAACCCATAGACTGCAAAGTCATAGTCAATCACACCGTAGAACTAACCGAAGAAGAAAAGGAACAGGCACGTAAAGACGCTATTAAAAAGGTGCAAGATGAGGCATATACAAGACTGACACAGCCTTTTCGGAAACCTCAAACGAAACAAACCGAAGTCAATAATCAACTTAATCTTTTTGCCGTATGAAACCAAAAAATAAATTCCAAGAGCAGGTTTTTGAATTAAGTAAAAAACTGCCACCAATAAACAAAATACAGAAAGAATGGGCGTTTCAAAACTGTATCGAACACATTGGGCGAAAAACTAAAAGTGGCGTTATCACTTGTTTGGAATGCGGACACGCTTGGCAGGGAAACAGTCATTTGTCTGATACCATTTTAGGTTCAGAATGTCCCGAATGTTCCGCCAAACTTAAAGTAACGAATACACTTAAAAGAGTTTTCAAACAATCAGAATATTTTTGTATTGTTACCACAAAAGAGAATTTTCAAGTGTTGCGATTTTTTCTCATTCGATACTACGCAAAAACAGGGCATAAAGCGCAGTATTTTATTTCGGAAGTTGTGCAACGTTGGATAGCCACCAACGGCAAATATTCTACCATTGCAAGGATAAGACCTTTAAGTTATTATGATGATACTTGGAATTTTAGCAGCGAACTCGAAATTCGTCCCGAAAAAGACCACCACAGTATTATTCCTGCTTGCGTTTATCCGCGTCTGCGACTTATTTCCGAACTGAAACGAAGTGGCTATAAAGGCGAAAATCACGGTCTTACGCATTTTCGTTTGTTCCAAACATTATTGTCGCACAGCCGAGCCGAAACGTTATTGAAAGCAGGACAAACAAATGTATTGAAATATTTTGCAGGTAAAAATTTTCATAATATAGATAATTATTGGACTTCTATAAAAATTTGCATACGAAACAATTATCACATCAAAGATGTGTCCATTTGGCGAGATTATATTGATTTATTGCATTTTTTCGGGAAAGATTTACACAATGCAAAATATGTTTGTCCTACCGATTTAAGTGCCGAACACGACCGATATGTAAAGAAAAAACGAGAACATCAAGAGCGAAAAGACAGGGAGCAGAAAAAAAAGAAGGTATTAGAAGACGAGGCAACTTTCAAAGAACTGAAATCACGATTTTTCGGCATTCAGTTTACCGATGGAGCAATTCAAATACGAATGCTCGAAAGTGTTGCAGAAATTATGCAAGAGGGCGATATAATGCACCATTGCGTATTTGTGAATGAATATCATTTGAAACCCGACAGCCTTATTCTTTCCGCTTGTGTGAATGGGGAAAAGGTAGAAACAATAGAATTTTCGTTGTCCACAATGCAGGTTGTACAAAGCAGGGGCGTTTGTAACAAGAACACCAAGTACCACAACAAAATAATCGAACTTATAACGAAAAACAGGCGAAAAATAAAACAACGAATGGCAGCATAAAACAAAAATTTAAACAATTAAAATACAAAAGAAAATGAAAACATTAGTAAAAGAAATCACAGCGTATCAATACGAGGAATTATCGGAATGCGCAAAGAAAAAAGCAAAAGAAAACTACCTTGCTAAGGAACATTTGCCCGAGTTTTTTTCGGAAGACTTGGGAGAGAACTTAAAAGAATGGTTCGGATTATACTATCTAAAAACCTATTTTTCCTTATCGTGTTGTCAGGGCGATGGCTTGTGCCTTTATGGACGAATAGAGCATTCCGAACTTTTCGACAACGACAAATTCAAGAAAATTGCTTTCAAAGGTATTCATTACAAGCAAATACAATCAGTATATGACGAATTGCAAGGAATAGACTTTATACACCGCAGTCGATATTATTCTGCCAATACTGTTAATATTGAAAGTTGCGAAAACAACCCAAGCAACAAACAGGCAGCAATTATTGAAAAAATTATCAGTAATGTAAAATCGTGGTATTTTTCATTTTGCGAAGAATGGGAAAAGAACGGGTACAACTATTTTTATGAAATATCTGACAAGGAAATGGAACATATATGCTATGAAGATGAATATCTTTTTACGCAAGATGGACATTTGATTGACAAAGACAAGTATAAAGAGTTAGTCGCATAAATACATAAAGTAATGGGTTAGATGTAAAAAAATCAATCAATGATTGACATAAGAGTTTTTAATTAGTTTCATCATTTAATAGTTAGCACAATGAAAACAGAAGAAAAAAAAGAGGTAAAAAGTTTTGTGGATTATTTTGTCCAAAGGCAAAAAATCGACACAAAAACAGTAGAATGTATTCGGACGTATGGTTGGGGCGAGAAAGCCGTTTTAAGAGTAGAATACGCCGATTTTCACAAAGATTACAAGCCCGTAAGGTTGGCAAAAAAATATTTGCGGGATATGTACGGCTACAGCCCCGAAAACCTGAATTTCAACAATGGTCATTATGACCGAATAGGTTGTTCAGTCCTGAATGTTTATGACGTTAGCAAAGAAGATTTTAACAAGTATTCCGACTTGCCAACAGTCTTTTATTCAGAGTTTCACGAATACGAAGATTGGGGCGCGATTGAATTTGCAATCCACAACGAAAAGCAATGTGGATTAAGTTATGACCGAAAATTGTATGAATATTTTAACGAATAACTAAAAAGAAAAGTCGGGCGGGAAAACTCCGCCCGCTACTTTTTTCGGTGAGCCTGAGCGGAA
>JGI24696J40584_12961130_pt1 | contig 11059 bp, 5 predicted proteins | sample TergutCo191P4_FD_40584 | JGI IMG/M metagenome (IMG submission 40584)
GATTTTAAATACAGGTAGCGATTATATAACGGCTAAACTCGTAAAAAGGAAAGTGCTTTATACCGGCGTTCGGTATTTTGTTGTTTCTTACAGTAAATATAACAATGGGCAGCGATTTGATGTGCCAGAGTCTGTCACATCAGAAAAAGATATCAAGTTCTCTACAATGGGGAGAAACTTCTTCGGTCGAATAATTACCATTGATAATACGAGTATTAAAGCCAACAGCTGGTGCAACAATGCAGGGTATAATCTTGCTCAGTCAGAACAATTTGTAATTCTTTGGCCGCCTATGGCTACGGTGGACGATGTTCAGATTACAGACTCATCAGAAGTTTTTGCCTTCTCAAGTTTTAACTTAAAGCCTCGTGGGAATATAAAAATACGTTCCGACGAAATTGTTAAGATTGATGATTATTGTTATAAACTCAGCATAAAAAACAGGGTCAAAATTTTTCACAATAATGTCGAGGCGATTTTAGAGCAAAGAGAAGAGATTATTTTGCTTGATAAAGTAGAACAGACGACCTTGCGCGCCGATAAAACGGTTATAGATTCGGATGCGCGATATTTCAGCTTTTCTTGCGATGGCGTAGCTGAATTGGCGAGCGGCATGAAATACTTATTGTTTGGCGATAGATGCGTTAGAGGCTACCGGGCGAATTATCCTGTAAAATATTTTATACCGCTTGAAGAAAAGGAAAAGTCCCTAGAGGAAGTGATAGAAGATGTCATAAAAGTTTATCATTCGACCGAGAGTTATAATCAATCTTATGTCTCTACTGGAAAATTATCCCCTATTGCCGAAGGTATTATTTCGGAAAGTAATAAAATCGGACAAATCAATTCGGCCGTTAAGAGATTAATTGAAGGGGGTAGGGTATGATAGAATCTCTAATCGACCAAGACCTCCAATATGTGTGTTCAGTTATTCCGCTGAAAAACGTAATCGGATATTTTCAAAAAAACAGTAAAGAGTTTAGCAAACTACAGAGAGGATTTAGGGCCAAATCGTTAGACGCCGCACAAAAAGAACGCATACTCTTTCGGGGCGTCAAAAACAAAAATCGGTTTGTTTGTGATTTTATTGATAAACTTATAACCGATTTGCTTATACAAATATATGAGTGCATAAAACAGGAAACCGAGAAAACAAAGGATGAAAAACAGGCTACTATCCATACCCTTGTTGACAGTTTCTTTGCAGGAAATGTGGTCTTATATTTTAGGCTTGCCAGCATAACCGAAAGTGAGGAATATATTGCATCGGTCCAAGCAATGGTTTATTCATCAAAGCAAGCGCAAATTGAGGAAAAAGACGCAAAAATAAAGCATTTGCAGAAACAAATAGACTGCGCAAATGAGGGAATTAGTAATTGCTTGGATAAGAACGCCGAGCTTATTAGGGAACTCTCGAAAGAAAGAGGACGAGCATGCGCTTTGGCTGAAAGAAAAGATAAAATTGAAAAACAATTTTCCGAATTAAAGCTGCAGTCCGATACAAGTATAGAAATATTATCAAATGAGCTTCGCAAGACAGAAAGCATAAATAAAAAATTTAAAGTCGCAATACAATCGTTGAAAAAAGAAGTTTCCGAAAAGGATGCAAGGATTACGCAACTTAACTCGGAACTCGAAGAAGCGTCTTTACGAATGCAGGTTGCGGCGACGGTGGATATCAGCGCCCAAAGTATTCCGTTGAAACCGGCAGACATCGATTATTTTAAAGAATACTTAGGCTATAATTTTAAGACCTTCGGAGTGGCAGCAGGAAAAAATTTGCTTGCGAACTATTTGTCAAAAGTGCTTTTCACAGGCAGGCCAATAGCGGTTGAAAGGCTTTTTGTGCATAATTTTGCAAATTGCTTATCAAATACACTTGTTAAAGGCAGAGAAGTAAAAGTCTTGACATATTCTGTTGGTATCAATGCAGAGGTTATATCAAAATTTCTTTCCGAAGATTGCCGAATAGTTGTACTTGATAATTTTATCGGAAACATGAATGAAACGCTTCTTTTGCCCCTTTTAGACAAGCATAAAGAAAAAATTATTTTGTTGGGAGTTGCGTATGAAAAAACGCTAAAATATGTATCTGACGAATTCTGGGTTTACGTTAAACACTTGGATCTTTCGCATACCTGCGGATTTCTTTCTGAACCTGAAAACATGGAAGACCCCTCAGAATTTGAAGAACTACCTTTTTATCCCACTACGGCAGCCGTTGATGCGCATATGTCTAAAATCTTAATGGAAATAGCTGAAGAATTAGGCATGGCGAAAAAATATGCAGAGCATCGCGCTCGCGAAGTGGAAAATGAGGAAATATTTTTTGGCATGCTGCTTTTTGAGCTGATGCCGTTTGTGAAATATTCATTAGAGAAAAATCCCATAGCCTCTGAACGGCTACATAAACATATTAAAATTTCGAGATCTACATATGTCGAATTAGTTAAGGAGTGGTACAGCGCATGAATGAACTCCTAAGGACTATGTCGAAAGATATGGATATCAAACGATACAACGATGAAACGGAGAGCAATTTTGCATTTCGTGTTTGCTATTCAGCAATTGGTATGTGGTGCCTTAAATTAGCTTGCAATATACAGGACGGATTAAAGGGAACATCAAAAAGTAATCAATCTCAAATTTTGAAAGTGCTTTTAGAAAGGTTTTCTGCAATATATCCGCAAGTGTCAAGTAGATTTATAGACACAGACGACGCTACAAAAAAATTTGCCGCTATGTTTAGAAATATCTATGAGGAAACTGGTTATTTATTAACCGATGAAAACAATCATAATGTTATGGCTAATTTTGGACGCGGATTAAAAGTTGGGAACAAGTTTTTGTACTTCGGATACCCAAGCGTGCATTTTTCAACAAACGGACTCGGAATTTTTACAGATACAGCAGAGCAAGAATGCGGACTGAATGAGTTTCTGATAAGGGATACTCTGACACGTCAAGAATATATTGCGGTATGCTTCAACGAGCTTGATTTTGCGGAGCGTGACATCGATGTGTCGGAACTGTCTTTTTTCAATCCGGCGAATAAGTATAGGAAAATTTCCGAATCATGGGGACAAAAACCGATGACGAAATTCAGTATTGCTCGAAAAAGTGAATTGGGGCCATATTATCGCGCCATTCAATCCGATACGTCAACTTTGCTGTTTGCGGATGAGTCGACTTCAAGTGCGGGTAGTCGTCTTGTCGATTTTGAGTATCGACGCTTGCTCTTTGCGCTTAAAAATGAGTACAAAACCCCGGTCGAAGCTAAAATATTTAAAATTGACGAAATGTATTCTTCTATATATATGCCGACACATTTGCCTAATCGCGAGTATTATTTTATGTTGCTTTTAGGGTGGCCGCACTCACAATATAATATTTTCGATAAAAGCAAATTTTTACTTCGGTCAGAATTTATGCCGATGGTGGAGATAATGCTAAACAATATAGGAGTAAAGACGGTAGCAGGAGGTTGCAATGCCTAAAAATTACGGAGTGCAGGATGTGTATGGAATCATTCGCGACAGGCTTAAAAACTATATTAAGTCTGATTATTTGGCGAACAATGAAACTCTTTTGGAGTATGTGGAGGATATTCTTGGTGAAACCGCATCGGAATATATTAATATCGGAAGAGAGCCATACATCGAAACTGCGGCATCATATAAAAAAGAAATTGACGGTATAAAAAATGCCGATATTGATGCAGATATTAAAGCGGATTTGCTCAAATTAATCGAGTCGAAGCTCGGTGTTTTTAGTGCCCCTTTTAAACATCAAGTTCTTGCGCTGGAAAACTTTGCGAAAGGGAATGACTTGTTTGTATCAACGGGTACAGGTTCGGGTAAAACGGAATGCTTTCTTTGGCCGATTATCTATAAATGTTTTTGCGAAGCAAAAATAGCCCCGGTTACATTTGCTAACAATGCGGTAAGAACGCTTATCATATATCCTATGAATGCGTTGGTATCAGATCAGCTTGCGCGTTTTAGGGGAATATTGGGCAACCCTCGCTTTAAAGATATATTTGTCAGGTCGTCGAATGCAAAGCGGGTTCCTAAGTTCGGTATGTATACCGGACGCACGGCATATTCGGGTGAAGCAAAATTAAAAAGTAGCAGGAAGCTTGCCGCTACATTTAGAAGAAATTATTTAGTGGATGACGGCGCAACACCGACGGAGCAAGCGAGCCAGCTTGCCACAATTAAAGGATTAAAAAGTATAAACAAATATCCGTCTCGCTTCGGCGATGATGGTTTATTGCGTTTCGTGGAAAAATTAGAAAATAATATTCATAAGCCAGAAGCATTTGACGCAGAGCTAATTACGCGATTTGAAATGCAAAAGTATCCACCTGATATTCTCATCACGAACTACTCAATGTTAGAGTATATGCTCATGAGGAAACGCGAAACGGACATCTGGGATAATACTGCCGAATGGTTAAGGCAGTCGGCGGATAATAGGCTGCTTATCGTTCTTGATGAAGCGCATATGTATCGCGGCTCCGCAGGCGGCGAAATTGCTTTATTAATTGAGCGTTTATTATATCGCTTGAATATTCCAAAAGAAAAAGTTCAATTTATTTTAACGACTGCAAGTATGCCAAGAGATAACAAAGTAGCTATTGATGCGTTTCTTGAGGGGCTGACAGGAAAATCTGCGGACGGCTATAAGTTTTTAGAAGGCGACCCCGAACCATTGACTGACTTTAAGGTAGGCACAGACACAAGAAAACTAATAAAAGTAGGTAGCGAGCAAGCGTATCTATCGGAAGAAATTGTTGCAAAAGTTAGAATTTTTGCGAAAGAAGTATTCTCGGAAGAGCTGTCAACCGGAATTTCGGACAAAGAAGCGCAAAGCTGGCTTTATGATAATCTGCCGAAATACGAGGCGTATTCTAATCTCAACAGACTTTGTCGCGACGGTGCCAAGGCGTATTCGGTATTAGCGTCAGAAATCTTTGGCAATACAAGTGAGTCCCATATGGCACTTGATGCATTATTGGTTATCGCGGCGCTTGCAAAAAAAGACGACAATGTACTGTTTCCCGTGCGATTACATATGTTTTTGCGAGGGCTTCAAGGGCTGTATGCTTGCTCTAATCCTAAGTGTAATTTTGCGAAACACTCGGATAGAGAGCCGTTGCCGTTAGGAAAGGTTGTTTCTATCCCGATGGAGAAATGTGATTGTGACGGCAAGATGTACGAGCTTGTTAACCATATTAAATGCGGCGCATTATATTTCCGTGTATATGTGCAAAAAAATGAAGGACAGCCGTTTTGGTATGTTTTTCCCCGCCGTGGAATTGATAGCGACCATTCGTCGGACGCATTAAATGAGATGCTTTTGTTCATAAGGCCGGCTGACTATAAGTTAAGGAAAAATGATAAGTTAGGACTCCTTGACCCTTTTACCGGTAAATTGTACTTAGATGATACCGTCCCGAACAATGAAAAATTATTGCCGGTAATATATGGTGATAAATATGACTCTAAGACAGCGACATTTACGTTTTCATCTTGTCCGAAGTGTCAAAAACAAATGACGATTAAAAAACCTTCCGACTTTTCAACAAAAGGGAATATCCCATTTTATAATCTTACGAAAGCACAATTTGAGTTGCAACCGAAACGCTCTAATATGGTGAATGGCGGTAAAAAAGTTTTACTGTTTTCCGATTCGAGGCAAAATGCGGCCAAACTTGCGCTTGACCTTTCGCAATCCTCGGATGCAGACGCTTTTAGGCAAGCTGTTTTAGTAGCAACCCAAAAGTTATCTGCCGATGGATGCGAGCATTCCTTAAACGACCTGTATCCAGCGTTCTTAGATGTATGCCTTGAAAATAGATTGACATTTTTTCATGGTAAAAGCAAAGAGACGTTTCTGTCCCATATTGAAAATTATAGGATGAAGAAACAAAGAGCGTCAAAGCGAGGACGGGCAATAAACTATGCCGAAGTTGAGTTTGACGATTTGCCGGACGCCTACTATGAACAAATAATGAAATTCTTTACAGAAAGCCCAAGGTCGTTCAAAGATATAGGATTGGGGTATATTTCGCCTATAGACGATTCGCTTAATGCATTAGATTTTGACCTGAATGAGCAAGGAATAATAGTAGATAAACAAGAATTGAAAGAGTTACTTGTTCTTATTTTTGGGGATGTCATGGACAGAAGTGCGGCATTGGGTGTGCAAATTGGCGATGATATCAGGAAGAGCCTGCCCGGACGCAGTAAAAATCAGTCATTCGGCTTAGATTCTGATTTCAAAAAATCAGGAGGGCTTGATAAAGAACTAATCGAAAGATTGCAAGAAGTATACAAATTATCAGATAAGCAGATTGATGCGGTGATGTTAGGTATTAGAAATTTATTTTTTGATGTAAAAAACGATAATGGAAAGTATTATATAAGATTAAAATCCGTAAAAATTGAATTATGCAACGATGCAGATACATGGTATAGGTGCGCGAAGTGCGGCAGATTATCTCCATTCAAAGTTGGAAACTATTGCGGAGTATGTTTTAGCACGGATAAAGTATCTGCAATTTCAAACGAAGAGTTGAAGCGATTTGATTTTTGGCGCGGTCCGATAATTTCCGTTGTTAGCGGCGAGGAAACGATACATACAATAGATACTGAAGAACATACGGCACAATTATCTCACAAGGATTCAAAGGGTGATTCTTGGAGTCGTACAGAACAATATGAAATGCGGTTTCAAGATATAAATGCCGGTGAAATGGGCGAAGAGGCCATAGACGTACTTAGTTGCACAACGACAATGGAAGTTGGTATCGATATTGGATCGTTAACCGCTGTCGGCATGAGAAACATTCCGCCTATGCGAGAGAATTATCAACAGCGCGCAGGACGTGCCGGACGTAAAAATGCAGGTATTTCAACAATCATTACCTTTGCTTCCGAAAGGCCGCACGACAGTCACTACTTCAAGAATCCTGGCGAAATGATATCAGGGACGCCACGTCGGCCGTGGATTGATAAAGATAACCCTAAAATTCGTCAGAGACATTATAATATGCTTGCATTAAACGGCTTTATGATGCAGCCTGATATGCGGGCGCTTTTTGACGGGTTGGATGGAGAAGGCGGTATCGGCATTGTAACGCTATGTGAAAAATACGCCGGAGGTTTTATTGAATATTGCCAAAAGTTAGAACTACCGAAAGAGTATATGAAAAAGACTGTTGAAATGTTTAATAGAGTAAAAGGCCTTGTTCTTGCGGATGATGCAAGAACAGAATACGTTCATAATAATGAGGAAACTTCTGCGCTGGATGTTTTTCATAGGCAGGGGTTTGTTCCGTCATATTCTTTTCCGAAGAATGTAGTGAGTTTTTATGTGGAGAAGGACGCTGAGAAAGGAAAATACGCGCCCAAAGAAATTGTTTATGCTCCCGACAGAGATATTGTGGTAGCTTTAAGTGAGTATGCTCCCGGACGGTTTGTTACGATAGACAAGAATATTTATAAGAGCGGCGGTATTTACGCTAATCCGCGCCCAAAAAACTTTGAGCATAATCAGGCTGAATATTATTTCAATAATTCTGCTTATTGCAAAAACATTTTCATATGTACGGAATGCAACTGGTTCGGCGATAAATCCGATGAATTGGGGGAGGGGAAATGTCCATACTGCCATGCCGATATTGAAAGCCATAAGATGCTGCGGCCTTGGGGGTTTGCTCCGGAAAGAGCTGCATCCGTTAAACATGACGATGAGGATGAAGAATATACGTATACAGCGGCGCCGTTTTATTCGTATGTTCCGTCGGAAACCGCAATGCAAGAGGTGTCCGGGAGCAATATTCGCTATGCAAACTTGCCGGACAGAGACGTTTTAACTGTGAATATGGGAAATCGCAGGTACGGTTTTAATGTTTGTCGAAAATGCGGCGGAGCAGAAGTGTCCGCAGATGATATGGGAACGATAGGCTATTTTTCTCAACCATATCACGACAGTTATCTCTGCCGCCACGAAAACACCATAGAAACGAATTTGTTTTTGGGCTTTGAATTTAAGACAGATATGTTTATGCTCGACATTGCATACGATACGCAAAAACTTGTCAGCAACGGCAACCTAAAAGAAAGAGCTATCCTTAATTCAGCCGTAACGACGCTCCATGAGGCTGTACGAAAAGCCGTTGCCCTTGAACTTGATATAGATTATAGCGAAATAAGCGGCGGTTGGATGTTTAGAAATCGCCCAACACCTGAATTGTCGCATATTGAAATGTTCTTTTACGATAATCTTGCAAGCGGTGCCGGATATTCGTCTTTAATCGGAGGAATGCTTAATAAAATCTTGCCGCGCGCAAGGGAAATATTGTCAAGTTGCACTTGCACTAAAACTTGTAAAAACTGCCTTGATAACTTTTACAATCAGCGCAATCACAGCTTATTTGATAGATTTCTGGGGCTGCAATTACTTGATTATATGGAGAAGCGTGTTTTGCCCTCAGATTACAGTAAGGATGAGCAAGATGATAAACTGGTGCCGCTTAAGCATCTCATTGCCGATAGCAGGGGAAAATTTAAGCATATTACAATTGAGGTGGTTCCCGCGCTTAGAAAAAAACTGAATGACACAGGCGACATTATGTATTTAAATTCGTATGACCTGACTGATTGGCTTCCAAACACATTTATGCGCTTTAATGAAATTGCGAGGATAAAGAAATGATAAGTAATTCGCTATCGCCGTTACGCTATCCCGGGGGAAAAACAAAAATATATGAGAGGGTTAAAAACCTCATAGTAGCTTGCAATTATACAGAGCGGACTTATGTTGAGCCGTTTGCCGGCGGGTTTGGGATAGGGCTAAAACTTTTGTCAGAGGAAATAATTGAGTCAGCGGTTTTGAATGATATTGACAGACATATTTACCACTTTTGGCATTCGGTCTTGCGCAATACGGATGCTTTGTGCGATATGATAGAAAACGTAAGGATTTCTATCGAAGAACGCGCAAATCAGAAAATTATCTATGCTAACAAAGAAAGCACCCCGTTGGAGGATGGATTTGCGACATTGTTTCTTAATCGGGTGAATTACTCTGGAGTCATTAAAGGGGGGCCTATAGGAGGTTTGGAACAAAACGGTGAATACAGCCTTGGTTGTAGGTTCAACAAAGAAGACATTATACGACGGATTAAAGCTGTTGCGGCATTAAAACGCCGCATAAAGCTTCGAAATAGTGATGCAATAAAAATTATAAACGATAGCGCAAAAAATAAATTCGGCGAGTGTTTGCTGTATATTGACCCTCCTTATATTGAAAAGGGAAGTCAATTATACACAAATTATTACAAGGAAAAAGAACACATCAAGCTTGCGGAACGGATTAGAAGGGTCTTACAAAGAGATGTTCCGTGGTTTATGACTTACGACGATTCAGAACTAATAAAGGGAGCGTATCAAGATTTTCATATTGAGAATTATAATTTGATGCACAATGCTGGCGGAAGTGTTGAGGGTAAAGAAATTGTCATTACTAATATCCCCGACAATTTATTCCTGTGGTGATAAAGCCAAGATATGATATTAAAATGAATCGCCCCGAGTTTTGCCAATCTTTGAAAGTATAAAATAGAAAAGTGGTCTGCGGCGAGAAATACGGCTTGATTTTGTCTTATTCGACATGCTAGAATTAGCGTTAATAAAATAATTTCCGTTTTCTCGCACCTTTTAAGTCAGTCCTGAGAGGCTGGCAAGGGGGATGAGGAATGCTATATTCAAACCTCTTGCTGGCAAAAGTCGCTAAGAGGTTTTATTATGCCCATTAAAGTGGTAATGACTGCCGATGAGCTAAGGCGCTCTTTGGCTCGCATGGCACATGAAATCGTGGAGTACAACAAATCCACTGATAATCTCATCTTAGTCGGGTTGCATACACGCGGCGTACCGCTAGCAAAGCGACTCTCAAGCAATATCGCCACTTTTGAGAAATCTACTGTGCCTGTCGGAGTACTTGATTTCACAAACTACCGTGATGACCTCATCCATCGCCAGCCAGTAGTAAAAGACTCTGATATACCATGTAGTATTGATGGCAAGGCTGTTGTGCTGGTGGATGACGTACTGTTTACCGGACGCTCTGCCCGTGCTGCTATGGATGCCATTATTGACTTTGGCCGCCCTGCCGTTATTCAACTAGCAGTACTTGTTGACCGCGGGCATCGTGAACTGCCCATTCGTGCCGATTATGTCGGCAAAAATATACCATCATCACGAAATGAGGATGTACAGGTTAAACTGAGCGAAACTGACGGTTTGGATGAAGTATGCATTGCAGGCTTGGAGCAGACTTAAAATGGATAACCTGTTAGAATTTGATATCTCCGCATGGCATCACAAGCACATACTTGACGTACAAGACTTTAGTGTGTCTGAAATTGAATTAGTCATGCAAGCAGCCGACGTTATGAGCAAGCTGCTATCTAGCTCAATTAAGAAAGCAACCTCATTGCGCGGTAAGACGGTAATAACCCTATTCTATGAAGCCAGCACCCGCACGCGCGGTTCCTTTGAAATTGCAGCCAAAAACCTCGGCGCAGACGTTGTAAACATAACTGTACAATCATCAAGCGTAAGTAAAGGCGAAAGCCTGATAAATACCCTACATACACTGGAATCAATAGGCGCAGATATTGTAGTCATGCGTCATCCGCTATCAGGTGCTCACTATTACGTTGCCCACCACATGCAAGCAAACCTCATTAACGCAGGTGATGGATGGCACGCCCACCCGACACAGGCGCTACTCGACCTCTACACCATACGCCAACACCTAGGCGATGTGAAAAGAGGCAAGGTTGTCATTGTGGGCGATATCAAGCATAGCCGTGTGGCCCACTCTAATATCTGGTGTCTTTCCAAAATGGGCATGCAGGTAATATTATGCGCTCCACCTACTTTGCTACCAGCCGGGCTGGAAAATGTGAGTCACTACTTCCCACAGGTAAAAGTAGATCATGACATCAACAAAGCTCTTGTAGGTGCAGATGTAATTATGGAAC
>JGI24696J40584_12961128_pt1 | contig 11039 bp, 5 predicted proteins | sample TergutCo191P4_FD_40584 | JGI IMG/M metagenome (IMG submission 40584)
ATCCCTCACTTCTTTCGAAGAAAGTGGTGAGGGATTCATATGTTCCTGTACCAATTTCCACCCCCGCCCCAAAAACCGATAAGTCCCCGCCACCGTTTCCGGACTCCACGGTGTGGTTTGTTCATACGGCGCCAAAAATACTGTCGCCAGACGCAGAGCATCGGCACCATAACCACTATCGATTACCTCTGCCGGATCGACGACATTACCTTTACTTTTGCTCATTTTCGTACCGTCGGCCGCTAGGAGCATACCGTGACCACGTCGCGCCGCGTACGGTTCGGGGGTTGGTACTAATCCTTGATCATACATAAATTGATGATGAAAACGCGAATATAACAGGTGCAGTGTGGTATGTTCCATCCCACCCAAATACATATCAACCATACCCCAATATTCCAATTTCTTTGAATCAGCAAAAACCGCGTTATTGTGCGCGTCAAAATAACGCAAATAATACCAATTTGACCCTGCCCAATTCGGCATAGTGTCAGTTTCGCGTTTGGCCGGCGCGCCACATTTTGGACAAGTTGTATTCACCCAACTTTCAATTTTGCTCAGTGGCGAACGCCCATCATCGGTCGGCTCATAATGATCAACAATCGGTAATTCCACTGGTAATTGATCGTCCGGCACAGCCACCGCCCCACATTTATCACAGTGGATAATCGGAATCGGTTCACCCCAATAACGTTGACGACTATAAACCCAATCACGGAGTTTATATTGGATTTTTTCCCTCGCTGCATCTTTTTCCGCTAACCACTTAATAATTTCTCCGCGCGCTTTGGCTGAAGATAAACCGTCAAATTGCCCTGAATCCACCATCACGCCTTCGTCAGTAAAGGCCTCTTCGATTGATACAAGGTTGTTCTCAATAGTTCGTTTAGCGCGCTCTAAAGTGTATAACCAATGGTCGTTGTCAGGACTGTGTTTCTCTATTTCTGTGCGTAGTTCATTAAAATCTAACCATTCGTTAGTAAAGTCTTTTTCATGTTCTTCGCGTGCACCACTGTCGGCTGAACTTGCATCATCAATGATAGCTAAAAAGTTTTGTGACACAGAATCACAATGCACTTTTTTAATACTATTGTAAAAATGTGATACCAACCAACCAGTTATCGGTATTATTTTGTCAGTATGATAGCCAGTTTCTTCGGCCAACTCACGCAATGCACACTCTTCGTAAGTTTCGTTTTCCATAATACCGCCGCACGGCAAACGATATTTCGAGTTACCCTTACTGGTTCGCATCGCTAGATACTTAGCGGTTTTCGGGTTATAACCAACCACGGCCACACCGCTGACTTTTTTAGTTTCGCCGTCATATTTTTCGCCAAAACTCGGCGCCACAGTTTGTTTAAGCGGGATATCGAACTTTTTCGCAAATTCATAGTCGCGCTCGTCGTGTGCGTCGCCGAATACAGCGCCGGTGCCATACTGCGCGAGGACGAAGTCGGCGATCCAAATTGGGATTTTTTCACCATTCGCGGGATTAATAGCATATGCGCCGGTGAAAGTGCCGGTTTTTTCGCGGTTGGTGTCTTGACGTTCGATTTCGGATTTCGCAGCGGCGGTTTTAATATAGGATTCGACGTCGGCTTTTTGGTCAGATGTTGTGATTTTACTAATCAAAGGATGTTCGGGCGCTAAAACCATGAACGTCGCCCCAAAAATCGTATCAGGACGAGTGGTAAAAACGGTGATCTTATCCGCCACTTGGCCGTCAATGCGCGCTAGCCCAAGCATGATTTCGTCATAATTCGGCATACATTCCCTCTTGAGCTCGCTAACCGCCAGCCAAATTGGATCGTGAATAGCTTTTTCATCCTCGGACACTTTGGCGCAATCATTGTTCTCTAGAGTGAACAAAACTTGCGTACCATCGACATCGCGGTTGACACCTTTGTTCGCTGCGTAGAATTCTGAACGGAATTTGCCTAAAACCCGCTCAAACTTCAAATTCTTGTAACCAGTTTCTTCTAAAACCTCGCGGCGGGCGGCCGTTACAACATCTTCGTCGTTCTCGACACCACCTACGACCACAGACGTCCATGGGAAGTTTTTGTACTTTAAAAACAAGTATTTATCAGTTTTCGGATCATAGACAAACGCAAGGATCTCTTTGCGCTTGGTAAATTCTTTATCGGGTTGTAACGGATTCATCTCGCTGGTAAAATATGGCACGTCGTCAATCTCGAAATCGATTTCTGCGCCGACTGATCTTCCGATCCAGTTGATTTGTTGATCAGCGACCATTGATGGGTAATCAACATCCGCTAATCCATCAATCAAACGTTCAGCGTAATCGGTGATTTTTAGCATCCATTGTTTTAATTTCTTTTTCTCGACCAGATTGTCGCAGCGTTCGTGACGACCGCCCTCGACTTCTTCGTTGGCCAAACCAGTTTTGCAAAACGGGCACCAATTAATGTCGATTTCGTCCTGGTACGCCAAACCCTTTTTGAAAAATTGCAGGAAAAGCCACTGGGTCCAGCGATAATATTCCGGATCGGTGGTTGAAAAACTGCGATTCCAATCGAAAGAATATCCACATTGGTCGAGTTGTTTGCGAAAATGGGCGACATTCTTTTCGACGGCTGCCTGAGGAGTAACTTTGTTTTTAATAGCGAAATTCTCGGCCGGCAAACCAAACGCGTCAAAACCCATTGGGAATAGCACGTTATATCCTTTGGCCCGTTTATAGCGCGCCACGATATCGCCGCCAGTGAAAGTCATAGCGTGACCCATGTGCATCGCCGCACCTGACGGGTACGGAAATTCGGTCAAAACTGTATATTTCGGTTTATCGGAAAAATCCTCGGCCGCATAAATTCCAGAATCGGACCAAATTTTTTGCCACTTGGGCTCAATCTCGCTGGGGTTGTACCTCTTCATAGTATGAATATTATAGCGCATAGAAGTCAGAATTAGAAGCAAGAATTAGATATTCTGGTTCTGATTTCTGATTTCTAATTCTGTCTTCTGCTGCGAACTGATCCAGGCGTTTTTCTGATCCATCCATTCTGGGTCTTGACGAACCAGATGATCATCTTCGACCGAACTGTTGTGTAGTAGGATTTTCACAGCTTCTTCGGCAAAAACGCCGTTTTGTGAACCTTTGACCAACACGAGTCCACCACTTTCCAGAACTTTATTGGCAAAAGTGCCAGCCGAAATTGGATTAGAAAAAGTCGCTACTTGACAACCGTTGGCTTTGGCCGCTGGTGCTAAATGTTGCTCGGCTTCCTGACCAATAGTAATCACCCAATCCAACCAATTCGGGTCGCACTGTGCACCGACCTGTTGATGATATGCGGCCGAATTTTGACCCAGTTCATTCATTGAACCAAGAATCGCCACTCGTTGCGGTGCATCGATCAAGTACAGTGTCCTAAGGGCTGCAATAGCCGCATCGGGATTGGAATTATAAGTATCGTCAATAATCGTTATACCACGCACCCCGCGCAGTGGATTCATTCGGCCGGGCACTGGTCGGATTTGTGGTAAGGCCGCGGCGATTTCTTCCTGACTCATACCCAGTTTAGTTGCCACCACTGCCGCTGCTAGTGCTGATTTCAAAATATGTTCACCGACCAGATGCACTGTCGACGCGACACCACCAGGAAATTCCGGCCCGATAAATTTGACGTTGTAGCCTTTGAGCGGCGCGCCATCGAGAATTTCAAAACGATATTCTCCACCCGTTAAACCATAAGTAGTGATGTTTGTTGTTTCAGCAAATTGAGCAAAGCGCATATCCACGTCATCGTGATTAACAATCGTCAAGTTGGAATAACTCGCTACCGCTAATTCTTCGCGCGCTACGTCGTCGATACCACCAGGAAAGTTTTCCATATGTTCGGGCGCAACGGCTGTCACTACGGCGATGTCTGGTTTGAGATACTTTCGGTAATGAATAATTTCGCCCGGCCGATCGGTTGCTAGTTCAGAAACAACCACATCAACGTCGATTTTGGCATGAATTCGCTGACGTATCACTTTAAAAACCTTACGCCAAGTGCTAATTTTCCTGAGTAACGAAAACGGTGGATACTTGACGCCGAGAATACCGAACGGTACGCTAAGTTGATCATTCAAGTTCCCATGGCTAGCTCCGGTGCGAAACTTGGTCGATAATACCGTCGCGATAGCACTTTTGGTGGTTGTTTTACCAACAGCGCCAACCACCACTACTAATTTTAGTTTCCGTTTCTTTAAGTAACGATGAGCATATCTTTCTAATTTTCTCTGAATGTGTTTTTTAAACATAAGAATATTATAGCACAAGGGTTAGAAGTTAGAATTTAGATTATAGATTCTATGACCGGGAGTTACATTCTACCTCTCGTCATTCGATATAACAGAACGACTGGTACAATCGTTACCGCACTAATCGTCAGTGACATTGGTAGAATTGCTGGGTCAAATTGATACTCAAAAGCGCTCGCCAAAAACGGTATTAACAAGGTCGCAACAAAAATTAACGCCATTGTTGTAACCAAACCCAACTTCCAGCCCCTAATTGGTCGCGATAAACAAATTAACACTACAAAACCAATCACAACTAGGACAATTGAGGTCGATGTGCTAGCTACTGCGAACTCGACGTCACTATTGATAGCTAACACGTAATTAATCATCATGGCCGTTGCGCAAATAATTCCAACCGGAATGGCGAACTCTAAAACTCGCCTAAGGAAGCCGGGTTGATACAAACGCTTATTAGGCGCCAGCGCCAAGAAAAAGGCGGGGATACCAATCGTCAAACTCGAGATAATAGTCATTTGTGCTGGCAAATACGGATAAGTCAGTCCTGCTACTGTTACCGCCAGCGCTAACACTAACGAGTAGACGTTTTTGATAATAAACAGGTTGGCGACGCGCTCGATGTTAGCGATAACCCGGCGACCTTCGGCCAAAACGCGCGGTAGTTCGGAAAATTTATTGTCAAGCAAGACGATTTCCGCCACAGCCTTAGTGGCAGCTGAACCAGAGTTCATGGCGATACCGAGATCGGCTTTCTTGAGCGCCAGCGCATCGTTAACACCATCGCCGGTCATCGCGACGATGTGACCTTGTTTTTGCAGTACAGTGGCAATTTGGCGTTTTTGTTCAGGTTGAACTCGGCCGAAAACATTATAGTTAGCGATGATATCAGCAAACTTTTCGGGATTTTTGTCTGGACTGGGTAATTTAGATGCATCAAAAGTTTTTGTGTTAGCTAAACCAACCGCGCTCGCCACTGCGCCAACCGTCAAGGGTGAATCGCCCGAGATAATTTTGATATTTACGTCCTGTTCGGCAAAATATCGCAGAGTTTGCGCCGCGTCGCTACGGATTTTTTCACTTAGAACAACAATACCATGAGACTTCATTCGGGGGAGTTTGTCAAGTGTGGGATTTTGTTCGGATGACATTAATACTAATATTCTTTTTCCTTTCATTGCTATGCAAGATATCTTGTTATACAAGGTACTTCGTTTATCTTTTAGCAAAATTTCTGGTGCACCCAAAATCCAATGTTTCGGTATCAATTTCCCACCACCCTTGATGGTAATCGAGCTCCATTTACGTGCCGAGCTGAACGCCACTTCCCCGTTAATATCGAACGGTTTGATCTTTTCAAGCGCCCCAATTATTGCGTCATTGGTTGGCGATTTGGCGCGATGGCCAATAGTTACTAGCACGCGCTCAATCTGTTCTCGCTCATTTTCCGGCACTTCGATTAAAGCTTCGAAACGAATGTTATTTTCAGTCAGTGTACCAGTTTTATCGAGAAGTAACGTATCGACGCGTGCTAAAGTTTCGACCGCCGGCATTTGCTGAATCAGAACCCTACGCCGCGCTAAAGTCATCGCTGCCAACATAAAGGCCGCCGACGTGAGTAACACCAGACCCTCAGGAATCATACCAACAATTGCCGCAATCGCGTGAATTATCGCTTCGTGCCAGTTGCTAGAATCAACCCGCAGCTGGCCAAATATCAGGAGCGGCGCAACGATGATAAGTAGCCAGGAAATCCATTTTAGCAGTTGGTTGGTACTAGTAATTAATTCACTGCTAGCGCGTTGGAATCGCTTGGCCTCACTGGTTAGTTTAGAAGAATAGGACGCCATACCAACTTCCACCGCCCGCATCACACCACCACCAGCTACCACGATTGAGCCGCTCAGAGTTTGATCGCCAATATTCTTGGTAATTGGGTCAGATTCACCCGTCAGCAGACTTTCGTCAATTTCGAGTTCTTGACTGTCCAAGATCTGACCGTCTGCGACAACTTGATCGCCGAGTCTAAGTTTTATCAGATCGCCCTGAACCACATCTTCAACAGTAATTTCTTGACTGCGACCATCGCGGATAACCATCACCAGCGGTGTTGATAAAATCGCTAATTTATCTAATGTATGTTTAGCGCGGAGTTCCTGAAAAATCCCTACACCACTATTAATTACCATTGCCAGACCGAACAGTGCATTGAACGGTGAACGATCAATCATAATGACAACCACTGCCAGAACAGTCAATAGCGCGTTGAATCGCGTCAAGATATTAGCGCGCAAAATATCGACCAGCGAGCGACTAGATTTATTCGGCGATTCATTAGTCAAGCCGCTTCTCACGCGCCAGCGCACTTCAGTTGACGATAAGCCGGAAAAATTTTTCATACCAGAACTATTGTAACAAATTATAACCTGACTCCATAGAATTTATTCTCATCACCAGCGAGTCTTAACCCTAAACCTCTCTCCGAAACCGTCCGCAGTTACGGCGAGGAGAGAGCGATTACACCCGTAACGACGGGCTGGAATCGCGTGCCAAAGGTGAGAGATTTGGGGTTAAGACGGGCGTAGTAGGATTTAGCAGAATCAGTAGGTACTATAACCCAAACAAATTAAACATCCCCCACATCAGGAGCGGTAAAGTGATCGCTGAAAGAACGGTGCTCAGCGCCACCAACTCGGACGCGCTGCCCGCTTCGCCGCGATACTTTTCCGCAAACAACCCCAAAGAAGTCGCGGTTGGCAGTGCTTGAATCAATACTAAAATTTGCACCACATCCGCAGGTGCGCCGAGAATTTTCAGCACCAAAAAAGTCACCAACGGATCAAGTATCAGTTGTGCCACACAGGTCCACATCAAAATCCGTCGTCGCAGAATCTGCAGTAACTTAGCCCGAGACAACATAAATCCGATACAAATCAGACTCATCGGCGTCATCATCGCGCCAACATAGCCCAGCGATTTGTCCAGGAAAACCGGCAACTTTAGACTAAAAATAAATAGTATTAATCCAAGAAAAACCGCAATCACACACGGATTAAGAAAAGTCCGCCCAACATCGCGCCAAGTGAACTTTTCACGAAACAACATTGTCCCATAACCAAACAACGCTAAATTAAAAATCAAAATAAAACCAGCGTACGGTATTAAACCCTCTTGACCATAAATCGTACTGACTAATGGAAAACCGAGAAAACTAGCGTTATTAAAAATAAAAGCGAATTGGTACTCAAAGTAATGTTTCGGATGGCGTTTTTTTCTAAACAACAGGCGCGAAATCAGAATCATCACCACCAAGACCGCCACCCCACCACCGACGCCCCAGAGGAAAGAATTGAGCGACTGCATTGAAAATTCATTCGGAAACGACGTTACTAGTGCACATGGCCAAACCACACTGAGCAGCAGATTAATCAGCGCCTTGTTAGTACGTTCGTCAATCCAACCGCGTCGACCTGTGAACCAACCCAGCCCAATAATCAGCGCAATCGACACTAGCGAAGTGTAGAAAATCGATAGATCCACATTCATAAGCCCTATTCTATCACAAGCGTTGAGGTTGTAAAAGCTGTCCTAATTTAGTAAAATACCCTTGTCATGGGGTATTAGCTCAGTTGGCTAGAGCGCTTGGTTCGCAATCAAGAGGTCCGGGGTTCGACTCCCCGATACTCCACCAAGTTAGCTTAAGAAAAGGAGGTTCTATGAAAAAAAGTGCACTACTTATACTAACACTAATAATTTCAGTTATTATCCCTATTAGCAACGTAGTAGCTTTGGATGTACAACGAACCACAAACCAACCTGAACCGCCGAGTGTCGTCGTGTTGGGTGATAGTATCGCCACTGGATATCGTTTGACCGATTACACAGCTCAACCAAAACCTTACGCACGTGATAGTTACGTTTCGATTTTAGAAAGAAAAACCAATAGTTCGTTTTTGAACCTAGCTGAAGATGGGTTGACCTCTGGCGGTTTAGTGGAGAAAATCGCAACTATCAGTGAACAGAATTCGTTGGCGGGTGACGTTTTTATCATTTCAATCGGTGGTAATGATTTGTTACAAGCCCTTTTTGTTGCTATGGCTGCCAATCTCGGAGTTGATCCGAGCGCTGTTACTGATCGTTTATTGGCGATCATTGCTGGCGGCGATATCCAGGCGATAATGTCAATTGCTAACCTAATAACGAATCTGTCAACAGATCCCATTGTTGAGTTATATAGTAAAAACCTTGAACAGATAATATTAGAACTTCGAACGATTAACCCCGACGCTAGGATTATTGTTCAAACTATCGCTAATCCATATAAAGACATCAGCATAACCAACCCGGCTTTTAGGTTGTTCGAAGATGCGGTCGAGGCTGGAATCAAATCTCTCAATGCGACAATTAACAGCGGAACTGGATATTTGGTCGCGGATGTTTATTCCACATTCGCCAGATCGACGGAAGTTTTGACTAACGCCACGAGCATCGATATGCCTTTCGATCCTCACCCCAACCAATCCGGACATGCTGTGATCGCCGGAGTGGTGGGTCAATTGATTCCTTACACAATAACTATTGACTCGTCGATCAATGGTAAGGTAGTCGCGGACAAAGTTATCGCCCTGCCCGGCGATTTAGTAACGTTGACCATTACCCCTAGTGATGGTTACAAATTAGATTCCATCAACCTAAATGGCGATAAATTGTACGGCGAGGCATTTACTATGTCTGCCGAAAGTGTTACTATCACCGCGACCTTTAAAGCCCGCATCGGGATTGTTTTTTACATCATCGCCGGTACTTTTTTGCTAATTGCGATTTCGATTGGCGCATTTTTCCTCATCAAAAATCTGCGCACCCGCAAGACCAGCGTCGCTAGCTAAAAACTTATCGATACCTAAAATTTACCAAGAGTGAGACGCTAATACCCAGCATCTCACTTTCGTTATCAAAAAACTCGCCCGGAGAAGCCGCAGCGAGGTTTTTGTTTTGCTGTTGCGCGCCCACCTTGGGGCTCTTTGGTTTTTGTTTTACGCGTCAGGGGCTTGGCATGACCGCCGCGCCCCGTGCGCACCAGCGTTAGGCATCATTTTAGCATAAGGATTTTATCAAAGCAAGAGTTTTTTTATTTGCACTTTTTTGCAGAACCTGCTAGACTTTTCCATACAGAGATGGTTTATGGTGCGGTTCTTCCTATCCAGAGACGGTCGACTCTCTGGGTATTTAGGAGAAAAAATGAAGAAACTATTTATTGGCAGTTTAGCCTGGGCGACAGATAACGCCAGCCTGCGCGCTTTTTTTGAGCAGTTTGGTGTAGTTACCAAGGCCGAAGTTGTTTATGAACGTGATAATCCGAACCGCAGCCGCGGTTTTGGTTTTGTTGAGTTCGAAAACGACGATGACGCCGCACAGGCTGTCGCCAAGGGCGATGGCGCCGAGCTCGACGGTCGAAACATTACCGTTAGCGAAGCTAAAAGTCGCGACTAATTTTGCTGGGATTACCTTTTGCAAAAATAGTAAAAACGCCCGCTCGAATAAAAGCGGGCGTTTTAAATTATTTAATCATCTCCAAAAAATCTGATTCTTCGATGATTTTAGTGCCGAATTTTTCGGCCGAAGCGCGTTTACTAGCGCCGATTTCGCCACCAGCGACCAAATAAGTCGTCGATTTACCGACGGAATTTTGAAAAGTACCGCCCAAGTTCCGAACGCGTTCGGCCGCTTCGTCGCGAGACATAGTGGTGAGTGTGCCGGTGATGACGAAACTCTGCCCCGCCAATTTGCCAGCGGATAAATCTTGATGGATTGGTTGAATACCTAGTTGTTGTAATTTCGACAACAATTTGATGTTGTCTTCGTCGGACAACCAAGCGATTATCGATTCGGCGACTACTGTACCAACACCATCGATACTGATCAAATCATCAATGCTAGCGTCCGTAAAAGCATCCAAAGATTTGAAATGATTCGCCAGATCAATCGCCGTTTGTGCGCCGACGTGACGAATACCCAGCGCCGTGATAAAACGACTCAGGGGTGGGGTTTTGCTAGCGGCGATAGCCTTGATCAGATTATCGGCCGAAATCTCGCCAAACCGCTCCATCTTTGCAAGGAACGACCCTGCAAGAGTGTAGAGATCGGCGATGTCGCGCACTAGACCAGCGTCGACCAGCGCGATGACGTTTTTCTCGCCCAAACCATCGATGTTCAGCGCTGGGCGCGACGCGTAATATTGCACTGCGCGTTTTAGGATCAAATCGCTGTTTTCGCCCTTGACGCGATAGACGACTTCGCCGCCCGTGCGTTCGAATTCTAGTTCGGGATATTGTCGTTTTAGGGCCGCTTCATAGTCAAAAGTGACCGCATCGTTCGGACGAAGTTCGACCAACACGCGCTCGACCTGTGGGATAATGTCGCCGGCCTTGTAAATAACCACTGTGTCGCCGATTCGCACGTCGAGACGCGCGATTTCGTCAGCGTTGTGCAGGGACGCGTGTTTGACGGTTGTGCCGGCAACTTGCACTGGTTCGAATACCGCCACTGGGGTCGCTGCGCCCGTTCGACCGATTGAAATCACGATATCGCGCACGATTGTTGTGGCTTCTTCGGCCGGATATTTGAACGCCACGGCGCCGCGCGGACTCTTGCCGACCACGCCGAGGCGTGTGAACTCATCGCGATTGTCGACTTTGACCACTGCCCCGTCGGTGTTGAACGGTAATTCTAATCGATGTTGGTCGAGATTTTCGATATATTTTAAAACTTGA
>JGI24696J40584_12961127_pt1 | contig 11037 bp, 11 predicted proteins | sample TergutCo191P4_FD_40584 | JGI IMG/M metagenome (IMG submission 40584)
ATGCGCGATGCTGGAATTGGCGCAGAACGCTACTTTAGTTATTGGAACGAAGACGAAATTCGAGACGCTTTGTCCGAATTTAGCGACGTGCAGATCATAAAAATCCCTGGTAAAAGAATGTCGCGCCTGGCGATAGTTGCTAAGAAATAATTTGTAGATTATTCCGCGCTGGCGGCGTGGGCGGCTTCGACTTCGGCCTGTTTTGCCTCGAGTTCGGCCTCTTCGGCGGCTTTGGCGGCGGCCTTTTCTTCAGCGGCGGCTTTCGCGGCTTCTTTGGCTTCTTCGGCGGCTTTTTCGGCTTCTGGGTCGTAAACATCGTTGATGGATTTGTCGAACGCTTTGCCGGTGAGTCGCGCGCTCTTGCCCGCACGATCACGTAGATACGTTAGGTAATTTCGGCGGACTTTACCGCGTTTCACTACGACGACTTTTTCCACCAATGGTGAATGCAGTAGGTACGATTTTTCGACGCCAATACCAGAGGTGATCTTTCTGACCGTGATGCGACTGTCCAACGAGTTTTTGCGATCACAGCGAATGACCACGCCCTCGAACATCTGGATGCGGGTTTTGTTGCCTTCTTTGATTTTCTGGTAAACGCGCACCGTGTCACCGCTACGGACGTCAACGACCTGCGGCTTCTTTTGCGCGTCAGAAATGGATTTAACCAACTGAGAACTCATTTTTTCTCCTTTTAATACAACATTAACAATGATTTTCTTGGTTCGCACTAGTTTAGCACAAAAGTTTGGTTTTGCAAAGTTACAATACACGATTCACTTCCTCGAGAGTGGTTTCGCCGGCCAACGCCTTTAGGATACCTTTTTGCAACATCGTCACCATACCCTGTTCGCGGGCGGCTTCGGCAATTGCATCGGCCCTGACGTCTCTTTCGTCGCCACGTAAGAAACCAGATATCCTATCGTTGACAACTAGTTGTTCCATTAGTACCAGGCGACCATGATAACCGAATGGATTATTTTCTGAACCGCCAGGTTTCCATAGAGAAAAGTTTTCGAGATCGGGTTTGTTGATGTTATCTGGTAAATCTTTGAGCGCGTTTCGTACCCATCTTTTGGTAGCTTCATCGGGTTCATATTCAATTTTAGTTTCATTATCCAAGCGTCGCACTAATCGCTGACCGATGACTAATCGCACAGCCGTAGCAAAAATCGGGTTGATGCCAATCATATCAATCATGCGCGCAAAAGCCGCCGCCGCATCCTGCGCATGGAAAGTCGCGAGTAGTAAATGCCCGGTGATTGCCGCTTGAATTGCTGTACGCGCGGTATCTTGATCGCGGATTTCACCCACCATGACCACGTCAGGATCGAGACGTAAAATCGTGCGTACGTTATCGGCGAACGATTGGCCGTGCGTCGTGTCAACCGGAATTTGTGTGACGCCCGGAATGTCGAATTCAACTGGATCTTCGAGAGTGAGTAGTTTTCGCGTTGGGTTATTTAATGCATTCAAAATGCTATATAGCGTCGTTGATTTACCACTACCAGTTGGACCAACCACCAGCACCATGCCGCGCGGGTGCGACACAATATCTTCTAACTTTTCCCTTTCATCGTCGCTCAGACCCAGCAGATCCATCCTTAACATATCAGAAGAAAAGTTGAACAAACGTATCACTGCATCCTGACCATAAGAAGTTGGCACAGTTTCAATACGCATGTTTAATGTGTGATTTTGATAATTTTCATCAGGTGTAGCACCGAATTTGATCGCGTCGGTAGAATTCAGTTCGCGCACAATGTGTCCGGACTGAGCTTCTTTAGCAGCTGTTGACAAGTTTGCCACAGAAGCAATCGCAAAAAATAGTTCGCGATATTTTTCATGCGTAATGTTTGCTATTTCGTGCAACATACCGTCAATCCGAAAACGCACTCGCACTTTGCCATGTTGATTTTCCAAATGAATATCACTAGCGGTTAATCGATCAGCCTGAAAAATCAAATAGTCCAACATATCGGAACTACGCACTTGACTAAGCGCTTCCGACATTGACGCAATAGTTTCCGCCCTCTCATCTGACTCGTTATCACCAGTAATACTAACGTTGCTATAGTGGACCTCTTTCGGTGGATCGTAGCGTTTCATCATTGCTCGAAAAGCTGAGTCCGAAATAAGATTAAAGTCCACCCGTTGAGCATTTTGCCCAGCTTCCTCCTGAACTCTTTTGACCTGTGATCCGGGAGTCGACAATGTGATGCCATAGACGCTTGGGCGATCTTCACTACCCTCAGCCAGCGGCACCATACGATATTTGTACATATCGCTAATATCCATCACATTCTCAGTCAGTGGAATGGTATTTTCCTCTTCGCGCATATCGCGATAACGAGCACCCAAAACACCCGCCCGACGCTCAGTATTAGTTTCGTCAACATCGCGAAAACGACGTTGTCGTTCTGCTTCGTCCATCAGTTTGCCACCCTTTTCATACTGAATATTTTACCACAGTTTGATACAATGGAACAATGAAATCGCGAAAGTTTAAATCGTCGGGACATGAAATCGTCGTCATCGCGCACAATATTCGTTCTATCCAAAACGTTGGTTCGATTTTGCGCACTGCCGAGGGTTTCGGTGTAACGAAAGTGTTCGCGAGTGGTTACACGCCCAATTTGGATAGCGGATTACCGCATGTGCGGACGAAAATGGTCAAGGAATTACACAAAACCGCCCTCGGCGCAGAGGAAATCGTTGATTTTCGTTTCGCGCCGGATGTTATGGAATTAATTAAGAAATTCCGCGCGGATAATTATCGCATCGTTGGTTTAGAACAGGATGAACGCGCCATCCCCCTGCCCGATTTTAATTTTTGCAAGGAACGTCCTTGCAAAAAGATTGTGTTGTTGTTGGGTGAAGAAGTTCACGGATTAACGATCGAATTACGCGATGTGTGTGATGCTTTGATCGAAATTCCGATGTTCGGTCAAAAAGAAAGTTTTAATGTTTCGGTGGCGACGGGAATCGTGCTGTATTATTTCACCGCCACGTGTTCGTCACCATAGATTTTGCCGACGGCTGTCAACAATTTATCATCAATTTCGGTACCGAACGGCATGCGCACAGCGTCCTTTTTGTCGGTGCCGAGTACCAAAATAATTTGATCGTCGCCAGGATGTTTCTTTAATTTTTCTTTTAATTTAAGAAGTTTATCACCATCGGATGGATTTTCGACGTGAACGTAAAGAACTTTTCTGTCGCTGGGCGCAATCACCAGATCCTCTTTTGGCGGCGCGGGCGGCGAAGCGGATTTCTTTCCCGTGGGTTTTTTCTTTTCATCGTTCGTGGCGACCACGATATCGCCTTTGGGCACGCCGGTTGATTTGTAATTACTCAGTTTTTCATCACTAATGATTTCTAAGGTATCGGCGATGATGGATGGGGCGGACGATTTGTTACCATCGCGATCGCGACCGTTGACGCGGCCAGTGATTTGCACTACCGCACCGATATCTAAATCGTTCGGCAAACTCTCGAATAATTTCGGAAAAATCACGGTTTCAATTTCGCCAGTTTTGTCTTCGATACCTACGAACGCCATTTTGCCGCCGGATTTCGTTTGAATCACGCGGAGACGTTGCAAAATTCCGCCGATTTCGACGGTTGCGCCTTGTTGATCGGAATTTAGACCCGCGATAGCGTGAGTTTGTTCATTGAAAAAGGTGTCGTATTTGTCGAGCGGATGCGAACTCAGGTATAATCCTAACAATTCGCGTTCCCAACCGAGACGTTCTTTGTCAGAAACTTTGGACGGACTGGGTGTGATTTCTAGGTGCGTTTCTGCACCAGTTATGCGCGCAGATCCATCTAACATTTCGAATAAATCACCCTGTCCCGACGCAGCTTCTTTTTGAACTTTATGGGCAAAAGCGATAATGTTATCGAGGTTGAACAATAGATCAGAGCGGTTATCACGTGTCTGTGTGTCGTCGGTCGATTTCGCTCTTGTTACAAAAGTATCGAACGCGCCGGCCTTGATCAACGCTTCCCAAACTTTGCGGTTACAGACGCGTGAATTGACGCGTCGGGCGAAATCTTCGACACTAGCGAATTTGCCATGATCGTCACGTTGGTTTATCAAATCGTCGACCGCGGTTGAACCGACGTTTTTCACAGCCGCCAAACCGAAACGAATATTACCGGTTTCTGGCACAACAGCGAATTCAGGAAATGATTCGTTGACATCTGGATTCAGAACTTTGATTCCCAGGCGATTACATTCTGCGATTTCAATCGCTAGACGATCAATGTTGTTCGCGTCGGATGTCATCAATGCTGCCATGAACGCCGCCGGGTAATGCGCTTTTAAATAGGCCGTCCAATAGGCGATCATCGCGTAACAGGCCGCGTGCGATTTGTTGAAACAGTAGTTGGCGAATTCTTCCAACTGCGACCAAAATAGTTCCATAGTGTCACGCGTAATGTCAGAGTTATTTTTGAGTGCACCATCGATAAATTCTGGTTTGATTTTCTGCATCATGTCCATTTTTTTCTTGCCGACCGCTTTGCGCAAATAATCCGCCTGACCGCCCGTGAATCCAGATAAATCTTTGGAAATCTGCATGAATTGTTCCTGATAAACTAACGTGCCATAGGTACTTTCCAAAGCACCCGCCATTTTTGGATGCAAATAAGTGATTTTTTCTTCACCGTGTTTTCTTTTGATAAACGAATCGATAAATTGCATCGGTCCAGGACGATATAGCGCCACCATCGCGATGATATCGTCAAAATACGTCGGTTGTAGTTCGCGCAAATAACGTTTCATACCAGCACTTTCAAATTGAAATACACCAGTGGTTTCGCCATTTTGGAAAAGTTTATAAGTCGTTTCGTCGTCCATCGGCAAATTGGACAAATCAATTATTTTACCATAAACTTTTTTAATAATACGCAGAGTATTGTTAATAATCGTAAGATTGGAAAGTCCAAGAAAATCCATCTTGAGCAGACCAAGATCCATGATTGGATCCATCGGAAATTGCGTGGCGACGACACCTTTTTGCGCCATTTCTAAGGGGGCAAATTTGACTAATTCATCCGGCGCGATGACTACACCCGCTGCGTGAACACCGTGACTACGGATCGTACCTTCTAATCGAATAGCAAAATCCAAACATTTCTTAGTCATTGGGTTATTTTCATATTCTTCCCTCAGATCATTGTCATTTTTGATTGAATCAGCTAATTTCTGGTGATGTCCTTGCTGCGGCGGCGGGATCAATTTCGATATGCGATCAGCTTCGGCGTACGGTACTTCGAGTACGCGCGCTACGTCCTTGTATGCTTGACGCGAAGCCATCGTGCCAAACGTCGTGATGTTGGCGACGCGGCTCTGACCGTACTTTTCCGTGCAATAAGCAATCACTTCGTCACGACGCGTGTCCTGGATATCGATGTCAATGTCGGGCATCGAAATACGATCCGGATTAAGAAATCGTTCGAACAGTAAATCGAATTCCATCGGGTCGAGTTCGGTGATGCGTAGGGCGTAAGAAATAATCGAACCAGCCGCCGAACCGCGTCCTGGTCCAAAAACAATCCCTTGATTTTTGCCCCAATTAATAAAATCCCAAACGATCAAAAAATATCCGTCAAAACCCATCTTTTCAATCACACCCAGTTCGTAATCGGCGCGTTCACGAATATGTTTTGGTAATAATTTCTTAGCACGTTCAATAGTTAGTTCATTGTTTTGCGGCGCTGCGCCGTAACGCCAGGCTAATCCTCGATAAACCAACTTGTTCAAATATGATTTTTCTGTTTCGCCGCCCGGACAAGAAAATTTCGGGATCAAAATATCGCCCATTTTGATTTTAACATCACAAGCATCGGCGATTTTGCGCGAATTCAAAATTAAATCCGGATGATCTTTCCCCCAACGTTCGATAATTTCGCGCGGATCGGTCACATGTAAATGAAAATCCGCTAAACTCATGCGATTTTTGTCACTCAGGAACGACCCTGTACCAACCGACAGCAAAATCTCATGCGCATCCGTGTCATCGATGCGCGCATAATGTGCGTCGCATGTTACAACTGCTGGGATGTTCAACTCTGCGGCAATTTTGAGCGCGCTTTCATTGACCTGGCGCTGAGCTTCGAAATGTTTTGGCGCATCGGGATGTCCGTGATCTTGGACTTCGATATAATAATGATCACCAAATACTGATTTGTACCACTTAGCAATCTCCAACGCGCCCGCGTAGTTACCATTACGCAGATTTTCGCCAATTTCGCCACCAATACATCCACTCAGAACGAAAATACCTTCCTTATATTTTTCCAATAATTCATGATCGATGCGCGGTTTGTAATAAACACCCTCTAAATTGGCGATGGTGCTGAGACGCATTAGGTTTTTCATACCGATTTCGTTCTGAGCGAGTAACGTCAAGTGATAACGCATTTTGTCCTTCCCAGGATCACGATCGGTATGTTTCCGCGCTGCAACATAGGTTTCGATTCCGAGAATTGGTTTAATATCGTTGCTGGTAGCTTCCTTGTAAAATTCGATCCAACCCGAAAGCGTTCCGTGATCAGTCATCGCCACCGCGTCCTGACCGAAATTTTTAGTAATTTCAATCAATTCAGGAATTTTAGTCAATCCATCCAAAATCGAGTGATTCGTGTGATTGTGCAAATGCACAAAATCACGCGGCGATAATTTACTTATTTTCACCTCAGCCATCGGTAATATTGTAGCACAATATGTTAAACTATTCCCATGAACGAATTACCCGTTATTATTCGCACGCACGAATTGTATGATCAGATCAGCAAAATCACCGAAAAAATGGCTGGGCTCAAACGCCAAACTATCGGCCGACGATGCGAAAATAAAACTCTCGAACTACTCGAGATTTTAATTATGGCTAAAAATGCACCGCGCGCCATGAAAGCTGCTTATTTGATCAAAGCCACAGCCGTCAATGAAATTATTAACTTTCATCTCCGCACATTAATGAATCAGAAACTCGCCAACGATACAACTTTACACCAACTTCTGGCGAAAAACGACGAAATCGGTCGAATGATTGGGGGGTGGAGGAAGAGTGTGCAATAACAACACCACATTATTATAATAATCCACACTACCGCGGCACGCGAACCGATGTTCGGGTTGCCGTTCCCGTTCCAACTATTCACGTTCGCCTGGTCGATCTCATTCCAGTCGTTGAGACCCGCGACGTTGCCGTTGGCCGTTTTGTCCCCCATAATGTCCGAGATCCGATACATTCGCAAATGTATCATTTTTGCCATAATATTACGGGCGCACGTGGTGTGAATTATTTTATTAATTTATGATTTGATTATCGCGCGCAATGATTCAATATATAGATACAATCACGCCGACATTGGTAATCGAAACCAAATATAGTTTAACAAAATTGAGAAAGGAATAAAAGAAAGAAAAAGTTAAATTTGAAAGTTTAAGATTCAATTTTTTCTACCACCGCGGCACGCGAACCGAAGTGCGGGAAGCCGTTCCCGTCCCAACCATTCACGCTCGCCCGGTCGATCCCACACCAGTCGTCGAGACCCGCGACGTCGCCGCTGGCCGTAATATCAGGAGTGTAAACACCCTTACCGCGCATGCCTTCACGAGTAGTCTCGGACTGGTGATATAACTGCAAGTTTGGTACTGTGCCTAATTGAATTGCGGTTAGGTTGTCGATTGCGTTGGTGATTTTCTGGCCCGTGGCAGTAATTCGCTTTGCCATAACGCTCTGTGGCATCCCACTACCTTCCAGCATCTGAAGTTGTTTGTCCATTAACAACGCACCGCCGGTTGGTATCTCTTTTTGGCGCCTCTGAAAACTTTTGATAAAACTGGCCTGGTTGTTTTTACCACCGTACAGCAAACCTTTGCTGTCCATCACTTCCAGCAATGCGTCGATTGACAAATCTGCTTCATTGAAGACAATTAAAATGCCCGGGTTACCAAGGCCTAGGCCATTTTCGTGCAATATTCTGGCACGTTCTTGCATTGCCAGTACTTGATCGTTAATCCAATCCTTGGGGTCGGTGGTTTTGACTTCGCTGGCATCCACTAGCTTTGCGGCCGCAATGATTTCGTCATCGGTTAACGTTGGTAGGACGAGTTTGTTTCTTACTTCATATAAGCCCGAAACTGGATTGTATCTTTCTGACACTTGAGACTCCTCTCTATCGCACCCTTAGTCTAATAACTTCGTTTATTGTATCATAACACGTTGTCTATGTCAACTGTTTTCTCGATTTCGTCAAGTATCAGATAATCAATCTGACGTTTTGGCCATTTAGCGAGTTTTAGTGATTTATAACTCGCAACATTTCGCAGGTTAATTTTCTCCATTACTGTCCGTGTCGTGTGTTTATCAACCACCACATATTTATCGGTAATCACATGACCAAGAAAATGCAGCGGCTGGTCGGTACGAAAAATTACGTCGTTTTTTGGATTAACTGTCAATCTTAACTCTTCGCGAAGAAAGTCCGTCGCGGCTTTGCGAAACTGTCGCGCTTCGTGACGCGTACGAACAAACAAAATCGCATCATCGCCATATCTGACATAACCCAACGGTTTTAGCACATGCCGGACATAGCGGTCAAACTCATTCAGGTAAATATTTGCGAAAATTTGCGATGTCAGGTTGCCAATCGGCACACCTTTTAGCCCCACCCCCCCCCACTAATACTGTAACTACTAATAATATTTTCGCATAGATAAAGTGTTTGCGGATTCTTGACGCATCGAGCGATCGCTGCACGCAGGCGAACATGATCAACATTGTCGAAAAATTTACTGATATCCATCCGCCAGATGAAATGTGCGTGATATTTCCGCACAAGTTTTTGCGTTCGCTTTAGACAAACATGCAGACCTTTTCCCTTGCGACACGACCAAACATCCGGATCAAAAGTTTTATCAAAAATTTTTACCAGTTCATCGTAAACTAATCGATGCACTATGCGATCGCGCACATCAGCCACTGCCAAATCGCGCCGTTTCTTTTCTTCCACGACAATGCGCCGATACCCGCCGTGATGATATTCGCGTCGCTCAATTTCGTTCGCCAGCTGAGTCAAGTTTGCTATCAAACCATAGTCAAATTCATCAATGTTTGGGTTTGACTTTTTACCACATCGGAACCTCCGCCAAGCCAAAAATAACTCGTCGACTAGCACTATCGCCCCAGCGAGTCGATGAGGCTCTGGGTGAAATTTTGGGCCCAGGGGAATAGATCGATAGTGCGAGTTAGGATCCAGATAACCACAGCGACTACGATCGTACCGCCGAGGAAAGTGCCGAAACCAAAAAAGACGCCCCGTAGGAAATTCGTCCTGGCAATATGCCATTTATTATGAACGTAAATATCCTCTAACAGATCGCGAATCGCTTCGCGCTGACCCTCGGTGAACGCACTGTCACTTTTTGGCGACTGGGGCTTCTTTTTCATCATCTTTGCCGCGAGTAAATAGATCGTCCTTCCAGGATTTAGCAGCTTTTTTGCCCTGTTCTATTTTCTTACCAGCGGCTTTTTTAGTATCATCAGCTTTTTTCTTGATATCAGCGCGAGTTTCTTTGCCCGATTTTGGTGCAGTTAGTAGGCCGGCAACAGCACCAACTGCGCCACCGATAAGTGCGCCCAAGAAAAACTTACCGCCGCTTGATTTATCCTTAGTCATGATAATTCCTCCTTTTATTAATGAACTTTCTAACATATTTTACCACAATTTTAGCAATTATCGCAGGGCTCGCCAGACGACTAACATCCGACACAGCGTTTTTGACGGTTTCGGTTGTGTCGCGCACATTAGCCGCCGCATCGTCCAATTTGATCGCGACGCGTTTGATTTTTAGCGAGATTTTGATGAACAAAATACTCAGAATAATACCGAGTAGCAGGAAAATCGCTAAGAACACTGACAGGATGATGACCAAGATTTGAAATGCGTCCATGCTTTTATTTTACCCTTTTCGTTTATGTTTGTCTATACTACCGTGCCATCATAGCACGAGCGTTTTAAAAAGTCAAGAATTTTTGTGTCGCTGATTTGATTTTTGTTTACCACTTACCGCGCGTAAACACATCTTTAGCATGACTAGCATAATCTTCGTTCATTAGAACGTATTCCAATTGCGCTAGGAAATAGTTTTTCGGATCGCCAGTGCTCACCCATTTACCGTGACTTGGTATCACTAAAACATCACCGATTTTGGCTAACTTTGTAACAGCATCAACCGTCCATAGTTCGTCATCCAGTCCCGTGTTTTTAGGTAATAAATACTTAAAAATTTCTGGCGTTAATAAATACCGACCAATTGAAGTCAAGCTTGACGGCGACAAATTTGGCGTTTTCGGTTTTTCAACAATATGACTGAGGGTACGTTTCCGTTGATCCTTGAGCGCGATCATACCATAGCGATTCCACTCACTTTCTGGCATTTCCTGCGCTGTAATGATAGCCTTGGCGGTTGGATTTTTTGCGTACGCTTCGATCAACGTTGCCACATCGCCCTGCCCGCCGATAATTAAATCGTCACTATAAAGCACTACGAACGCTTCGTCGTCATCAATGAATTCGCGCGCACTAGCAATTGGTGAACCGTTTCCGTATGGCAAAGTTGGATCCTGTTCAATAACAACGATTTTGGGAAAGTTCAGAACTCGTTGAACTGATTTAAATCGATCGGATTTCCCCTGATTCTTGAGCAATTTTCGAACGTTTTCGGCTGGATTGTTGAAATAATCTTCGTAAATTTCTTTGGATTTAGTACCGGGTGTCGCTACAATAATGATTTCTTTGATACCACCTTCAACGCACTCTTCAACGCAGAGTTGCATAACCGGCTTGCCACCCATCGGAATCATAGCTTTAGGGATAGTTTTGGTAATCGGCAGAAAGCGACTCGCGAAACCCGCGTCAGTGATGATAGCTTTGGTTGGTTTACGATATTTGGTCATTACTCCTCCTTTACATGTCCAAATTTATTAATCATTTTATCATTTTGCTTAACCTTTGACAAAA
>JGI24696J40584_12961124_pt1 | contig 11015 bp, 10 predicted proteins | sample TergutCo191P4_FD_40584 | JGI IMG/M metagenome (IMG submission 40584)
GAAAATAAAACTACTACAACAACAATTTCAACAACAACTACTTCTACTCCTGATTATTCTACCAAAGTAGAAACTGCAATGAGCAATGCCATTGCCGCTTTTGATGATGGCAGATTTGCCGATGCTTTCAAGTATTATACTGACGCTGCTAATTATCCTACAGAGCGCAGCTCTTCTATCAAACAAAATGCAGCTAAGAAATTCAAGGAAAAAGCTGAGCGACTTATGGCAATTAACAATGGCGAATGTGACGAAGTGTCAAAGCAATTATTGAAGTACGCTAATTCGTTAAATCCATCATCAGAAATTCAAAGATTATTAAATAAATGCAATTAATATATGAAAGTTCTTAGTCCTATATCGCTTATTTTTGCGCTGATATTTAATACAGCAATAGCATACAGCCAGTGTGATACCTATTTGCAAAAAGGCGATGCGCTGTTTGCTCAGAAAAACTATACAGAAGCTAAAAGGCAATATCTGAATTACAAAGAATGTAAACCAAATGAATATAGCATTGATGCAAAAATTGCCGAGTGCGATAATTTGTTAAAAGTAGATGAAAGTCCTATGATTTATGTAAAAGGCGGTACGTTTACTATGGGCTGCACAAAAGAACAAGGTGAATATTGTAGCGATAATGAAAAACCTGCTCATACTGTTACAGTTAGTGATTTTTCAATAGGGAAGTATCCTGTAACAGTAGGACAATTTAGATCTTTTGTAGAAGCAACAGGTTATAAAACAGATGCAGAAAAAGGAAGTGGAGCACGTGTCTTTGTGGGTTCAAGTTGGGAAAATAAGAAAGATGCTAACTGGAATAAGCCCTATTTTTCTCAATTCGATGATTTTCCAGTTACATGTGTCAGTTGGAACGATGCAAATGAATATTGTAAATGGTTGAATCAACAAACAAGCAAAAATTATCGCTTACCGACCGAGGCTGAGTGGGAATATGCAGCACGTGGCGGTAATGAAAGTAGAGGTTACAGGTGTAGTGGTAGTCATAATCCTGATAATGTTGCTTGGTATGGGGGAAACAGTGGAATGCAGACAAATAGAGTGGGTACAAAATATGCTAACGAATTGGGTATATATGACATGAGTGGCAATGTATGGGAGTGGTGCAGCGATTGGTATGGTGAATACAATAGTAACGCACAAATGGATCCTAAGGGTCCAAATTCTGGGAAAGGTCATGTTTTGCGTGGCGGCGACTGGTATATGGGAAATAAAGTTTGCCGTGTATCTTGCCGCTTCTTTGGAGATAATGATAATTCGTACAGTTTCAGAGGTTTCCGTATAGTTTTAGTTCCATAAAAAAATATAATGAATTCTATTAGAAAAATATTACTTATTTCAGCGCTATTATTCGGTACAATAATGGCGTATAGTCAATGTGAAACTTATTTAGAAAAAGGCGATGCACTATTTGCTCAGAAAAATTACAAAGAAGCGAAAAGCCAATATCTGAATTATAAAGAATGTAAACCCAATGCAACCGGCATTGATGCAAAAATTGCTGAATGTGACCGCTTAGCTCCCTTACCTATAGGAAGTCCTGATATTGAAACTATAAAAAAATGTTTGATCGGAAAGAAAATTCAAGATAAACACGGTGGCTATTTTAGCGATAATAGTGGTTTGGGAAGAAATAATTGGCTTTGGACTATCGAAACTAACGAGATAAAAAATGTCGAAGTTAAGCAGTCTAAAAAAAATGGCGATGATTTTTTTCTTGATGTACTCTTGTTCATTCAGGGAAAATCATCTACAACACAATATGTATTCGATTTGCAAATTGTTTTTGTTTTGATTGGAAACAATAATTGGATAGCTGATAATATTGTAACTAAAGACATTTATTTGGTTAAAACAGGAAGATCCGATAACTGCATTACTATAGAAACAGTTGAAAATAATAGTAGAGGTTATTGGACTGGTTCTACAAATACTCAAAAGAATTATTCTACTCTTAATTTTAAAAATAATTGTAATAATATCCTAGTTGTTTGTGGACAAGTTTTGTGCGATGGTAAGTGGAAAAAATTCTATACTTATGTAGAAGCAAACAAAGAGGCAAACTATATTCCATACCCTGCTTTTACAGAATATAAAATTGATTTTATCGAAAGAAAATAAATAGAAGGTATAATGAAAATAATCCGTAATATATCAATTGTTTTAGTGTTGTTATTAATCAACGCATTGGCTTTTGGACAATGTGAAACCTATCTACAAAAAGCCGAAACATTGTTTGCGCAGAAAAATTACAACGAAGCCAAACGACAATACATGAATTATCAAGAATGTAAGCCTAATGCTACCGGTATTGATGCAAAAATTGCTGAATGTGATTTTTTGGCAAAAGGCAGTACGCCATTACCCGCCAACAATTCCAATGCAAGTTCGGTTAATGAAAAAAAAATCTTTTACAATGAAAATTGGCAGGGTTGTTCTCAATACCAAGCGAAGTATTACCGTATTGCAAAATTTGATGCAACTGGAAAACCTGTCGGAAAATTTTTTGATTATTATATCACAGGCGAATTGCAGTCCGAAGTTGATGGCGCAATATCCATTGATGAAATTAATGATCGAAATTCTAAGTTCATAGGTTACGCAGTTGCATATTATAAAAACGGTGTAAAGTCACATGAAACTCAGTACGATAATAATGGTAACGTAATTTGGGCAAAAAGATATAAAGAAAATGGCACTTTAATAGTACCGCGTACTAAAACTGCTATTGGTATTGGATCCTTTTCCGGCTACAAATGCGATCAGGCTGAAACAACTGCAACAGATGCTTTTATAAATGATGGTCGTTTTATTGTCAGCAAGGTGCAAAATAACCGCTACGGCAACAATCAGCAAACTTCCGACGATGTGGACTATATTTTAAGTGCGAATTCTACATGCAGTCAATACGCAAGGACAGAATATACGCGCATTGGCAATCAATCCATACCTTACCAAATTCCTGAAAAGGTTAATGTTGTTATAACTCTGACAAATGCACAAACAGGGCAGATTGTTGTTAATTCAACATATAACCTCAATCAGATTAATCGAATTTCAGGTGATCTTTTTCCGGTCAAATTTACCATAAGAAGTGTTAATGGTAACAAAGTTACACTTGGCGGCGTTACAGGAGGCACATATTTTATTGGTGATACTTTTAATGTATATGAAGTGTATAACAGTGCCCTCAAAAGTAAAATAGGAACGATAAAAATTGACAAATCCGGTGAACACAAAATAACTGACGGCGCCAAGGAAGTAAAAAAACGCTTTGAGGCAGGGGCAAAATTATCAGTTGAAAAATAAATCAAAAGAAAAATCTTATAAATATGTATAATTCATCAAAGGAAATAGTTAAGCGGTATTTTGAGCCTGAATTGAGAATGCCACAATTGGATCAAGAGATACAAAGAATACAACAAGGCGGTGGAGGTGGTGTAGGTAATGCCGCTAATGTTGCGGGAACAAGTTTTAAAATAACGATGTCAGGCGTATCTCTTTTGACAAGTATGATAGGTGCAGCAGCTGGTGTCAGTTCAAAAGGATTGTCAAATGCATTTGATTTTACCGGTGATATGATTAGCAAAGGCATCAAATCTGGAGGTCGTGCAATTGATAACAATGCTATATCTGCAAAAATTCAAGAAAGGAATAACTTATATCAAAGTATTCAAAATGGGACTGTAAGGAGAGGTATTTCGGAAGAAGAATTGGATTGCGCTGTTATGGAACTTGTTCCGGTAGATTTGTATGAAATAGCACTTAATAAGTTAAACTTAGACGAGTCACAAATATCCGAAGTTGAACCTATTTACTTTGAGGATTATTACATTGATAAGCACGATGAAAATCAGGTAAAAGCATTGGGGAGAGATGGGGTAATCAGAACTCCACATTATCAAGCTACTTGGCTATTTGGCACTTCTAATAAACTTTGTATCTATCAGTGCATTATTGATTTGTTGCAAGGTTCTTATACTGGAATGGATGATGCTTATTTTTGGAAAAATATTACCAAATTAAGCAATTCAACTCAAACAGTAAATGGAATTTCACACAGTTATTTCGTAATAAAAGGGGCTAATTTTGAGTATGAATTTGTCTATAAAGACAATCCAGAAATAAACCACACAGTTAGGGGGTTAAAATCTTATTATAACAAAAAAAACGAATAAGCATAATGCTATCAATCAAATCAATTCCCGGATATAATCAAAGCGTAGGATTAAATATAATAGAAATTATATCAGTACCGAGCATTAAAATCGTATCGGACAAATACCCAGATTCGCAAGCGGTTGCTATGGGCTACAAAAAAGAGATGGGCAATTTACTTTCACAAATTTACCAACAAATACCATCCAATAACCTATCGTTAGAGTTGCTTTGGACAACACATGAAATCTCTAACCAAACATTTAAAGCAAAAATACGATTGTTTTTATTAATTCGGGTTGTTGATCCTGATAATGATTTGATTAAGAAAAATGCAGAATTAGTTTTGCAAACCTGTAAAACAACGTTGGATTTATTAAAATACGAATACAAAGATATTTCTTACGATAATGAATTGTGCCACATTATCAAAGATATAAACGAGCAATCCGTTTATGCCATTGTGAAAAAAGAACGATTTGATACAATAGGATATACTGAATTGCCCGCTTGCTACTCTTTCAACCAAATTCCTGATGATGAAACCGATTTAGGCAAAATGGTTTATACACTTATCAACTATCCTAATTGTGCTGTCTCTTTCCAACTGATTCCAACCGACTATAAACCCGAAGAATTACAAGAAATTGATTCTAAAAACCACATTCTTGAAAACCTTATGAAAGGCGGGCATCAAACAAGCAATATTAGTTTTTCATTAGCGGAAAAATCTGCTAATACTTATAAATATTACTCACAAAATAAAGACAAAGCCCTTTTTAGTTTCAATATCTTGATTTACGGAAACCCGGAAGAAGTGAAACATATATCAAGTAGCATTACAAGCCAGTTGAATGCAGGATTAAAATCTATCAATCTTACTGCAAGTAATCTAAATAAAAATGATAGCTACAAATTTTATCAACTACCTTGGCGCATATATGAAATATTGCAAGGGAAGGACCGCCCACAGTTTATTTTAGAAAAGGGACAAATCTACAAACGTTTACCTTTTATAATCACTTTTGAGGAAGCAGCAGAATTTTTCCGTTTGCCTTTCGGTAACGAAAATATATCGGCAGGGCTGAATGTAAATGAATCAGACAAAAAAGGCAAAACCTATGCTCAAGACATTATCAATGCGGGCGATAAGGACGGCTATATTGAAGTTGGCAAATTAAAATCTTCGGCAAATAACGACAAAATTGGATTTGCATTGAAAGACCTCGCTAAACACATGTTAGTTGTTGGGACACCGGGCTCCGGCAAAACTACTTTTTCTGTTAGTTTGCTGGACCGTTTATGGAAAAAACATCACATCCCGTTTTTGGTTATTGAACCTGCAAAAAATGAGTATCGCGCTTTAATACAAAGCATTCCTGACTTGCAGGTTTTCACTCCGGGAAAGAATTTTATTTCGCCCTTTGTATTCAATCCCTTTGTGCCACCCAAAAATGTAAAACTTGAAACCTACAAATCCACGTTAAAAACGGCTTTTGCAGCGGCGGTTTCAATGTCCACACCGTTGGACAAAATTTTTGAGGAAACTATAAACAACTGCTATTCCGATTTTCGTTGGCTCGACACTTACACTATTGCAGATAATGGCAAACCCTTTAATATTTCTGATTTTATCAAATGCTTTGAACAAACATTTGAAGAAATTGGCTATTCGGGCGATGCGAAAAATGTAGGAAAAGCAGGTGCTGTACGACTTAAAAGTTTGATCAATCTGTTTGATAACTACCATTCTATCCCGATTGAAGATTTGTTTGAAAAACCTACAATCATTGAATTGGCAGCCATTGAAAACAGCGACCAAAAAGCGTTGATTATTTCACTTTTGTTACTTTCTATACTTGCGTATGTGAATGCAAATCCTAAAGAAGAAGGAAAACTGCATAATGTTATTTTATTGGAAGAAGCGCACGTTCTTTTAGATACCGAAACCAACGCAGGAACAGGACAGGCAGGCGAAGCTAACCCCGCAAAAATAGCACAAGGACTGGTAAAAAGAATGTTGGCAGAAATACGCTCTGCCGGTGTTAGCTTGATTATTGCCGACCAATCGCCGCGCAAGGTCGGAATTGATGTAGTGGCACTAACAGATATGAAAATGGCTTTTAGGTTGGTAGAAGCCACTGATAAAGAAATACTCGCCGACAGTACAAGCATGTCGGAGACACAAACACAACGACTTGCGAAACTGAAACCCGGCGAAGCGTTTTTCTTTTTCAACAAGTTGGATGAGCCGGAAGAAATTGTAACACCTGATTATCGCTTGGAAAACAAAATTAGCATTTCGTTACGCGATGAAAACATTGCAGAAAAATCTACTTATTGGAAAGACAAACAAGATAAACTCCGCCCTTATCCCGAATGCGAGTGTGTTGCTTGTTGTCAAAAAAACTGCGATTACAAAAGGCGTATTTTGGCAAGGGAAATAGCACGAAGAATATTTAACAACAAACAATTCAAATCTACAACAACAGATATAAAACTTGTTGAAAAAGCATATTCGGAATTTCGCAATCTAATTGAAAAAGAATTGAATGGCGAAATGTTAAATCCAGAGTTGAAAGCATGTATCGCCCTACATTTTTTCCGAAAAATAAAATATGAAACACGTGTACCAATAAATGATTTAGTGATACAAAACACAATAAAAAAGATAAAGTTTGATCAATAAAAATGAATTATTATGGCAGAATATGAAGATTCCAACGAAGATTTTGACCCTCAATGGGAAAATCCAACAATCGAAGACATTGATAATGTACCTGATATGAAACAGTACGAAATGGGATTTGACGAGGACGGCGAACCTACTGTTTCCTGCGAATACGATGAGGCAGGAGCCGCATTGCACGAAGACCATAAAGCTTTTGTCCACGATTTTAATGAAACTGGCGCCGAACTGATAGAACTGACAGGGCAGGGGATAGAAGGCATAGATACCACAGAAGTTGCAGACATAATAAACGACAACGATGCTCTATTAGAAGCAGAAACAAATTTTGGAGAAGGATGTGGTCAGGCGATGCAAGATCTAAGCGGAACAATCAGCGATGCAGATCTGTTTATGGCTGAATCGGATTACCTTGCCTCTCAATCAGAAGACATACCTGATAGCAACGAAATCTCGGACCATGCTCAACTTGAAGGGCAAATGGGATTTGTGGATAATTCTGATGAATGAATAAGTAGTATTAATAAATTAATTCAATATGGGAATATTAAAAAACGAAAACGAATCCGCTTATGTTAACGGTAAAAAGCCCTGGGCTTCCGTCATAAAAAACAGTGGCGATGGCAATCTTCTTATTTGGCGGCAACCCGAAGAAGACTTTAACACTAATTCCACATTAATTGTGATGCCCGGCGAAGAAGCAATCTTTATCAAAAGTGGGCAGGTGGAAACAGTTTCAGAAAAGGGAACATATAATTTAAAAACAGACAATTATCCGTTTATCAGCCGTTTAAGAAATTTATTTACAGGCGGTGTGAGCAGTTTTAATTGTGTAGTCTATTTCGTAAGAAAATCGCATACTCAGGAAATTTTTTGGGGAACACCAAATCCAATGCAAATTAGAGACAATGTATTGGGAATGATGACCAATGTGCAGGCAAACGGTTCTTTCAAAGTGCAGATTGATAATTCTGTGAAATTCCTTGAAAAAATGATTGGCTCAAATATCCAATTTGAAACACAAGAAGGATTAAATAATTACTTTTTCAATCAGTTTATTCAACATATCACAGATTCATTGCAAACAGCAATCGAAGATAGTAAAGAAGAAATATACCGTACATTCAAGAAAAAAAGTTTGCTTGCCGACGATGTTATTTTTCCAATCCTTAAATCTGTTTTGGATGACTACGGATTAAAATTAGTCAATTTTATTATTGCTAATCTTCAATTTGTAAATGATGCTCTTCGACAAACCTATGAAACACGTATTCAACAAATGGGTTTAGATGCGCGAGAAAAAGAAATAATTGCTCAAGCAGAAGCAAGAGGAGAAAAAAGCAAATTTGATATTTTAGGCGAAAAATGGGTACTACAACAAGAAGCCAATATTTTGAATAATTTGGCAAACAATCCCGGTGCAGGTGGTATTGCCGCTGCTGGCGCCGGTTTGGGAATGGGAATGGCTGCAGGCGGCGCTTTTGTAGGTATGGCTCAACATTTTATGGGTTCAATGGATAACTGGGAACAGAATCATAACACGCAAGAAGAATCAACAAGCGATAGTCCATTTACAAAATCAAACAATCAATCAGAACCTAAAGAAGACCCTGAAGAAGCACTCGAAAAATTAAAAAGATTGCTTGATAAAGGTTTGATTTCGCAAGAAAAATACGATGCAAAAGCAGAGGAAATTTTAAGTAGAATATAACTAAAAATTAAATTGATATGAAAAGAATAAATATACTTTGGCTCTTGTTGAACTCGCTTTTTCTTATTGTGTTCAACTTGTTATTTTTTTTACTTGGCGACGCGGGCAACAGCAATCTATCCGTATGGTTTTCATACGGTTTTATCCATTTTGCCTATTTTCTATTTCTTGCCACGCCACTGTTTGTACAGAAGGGCAAAGCAGATTACATTTACGGCAGATCACTTTACCCGATCACAGCCACCTATTTTATTGTAGAACTAATTGCTGGTGTCATTCTTATCTTGGTAGCGCCTGAAACAGCAAAGGTAACAATTTCCATTCAAGTTGTTTTAGCAGCTGCGTTTATTGCATGGTTGATTATCTACTTGATAGCTAACAAACATACATCTGAGAGCGTGGAACGACACGAAACAGAATTGCAGTTTGTAAAACACTCTTCCGCAAAGGTTAAGGCTATTCTGCAACAAATTACAGACCAACCAATTGCCAAAAAAGTAGAGCAACTTTACGATTTACTTAATAGTAGTCAAGTGAAATCCAACAGTAGTGTGCACCCACTTGAAGAAGAAATACTTCACGAGATAAACAACCTCGACAATAACACTAAAAGTAATGATTTGGAAACAATAATCACGCTTGCCGATAAAATCTACAAATTGACAGAAAAACGAAATAGAGAACTAAAGCTTTTAAATTAAGTAATATGCCTCAAGTAATAAATTTGAATTGCGCAGGTTGTGGAAACCCTGTCAGCACAGCCGATAAAGAATGTAAATATTGCCGCCGCCCTATTGTAATATCTTCTTTTAGCAGCGCATATTCAATGGATATTCCGTTATTAAATCAATATGTAAAAAGAGACAGACAAGCGCTGAAAGACAATCCTGACAATCAAGAACTAAACACTTCAATCGCCCATTGTTACCTAAAATTAAAAATGTATGATGAGGCATTGTTTTCCTTTAAAAAAGCAATAGAAGATAATTTTGATAATTCCGAAACCTATTTCTATGCAGCAACTTGTTTACTAAAAGGCAAAAAAGCATTTGTTACTTCTCGAACCGATATTGACAAAACTATGGAATACATCAACTCTGCCCTTAGAATTGAAGCAAGAGGAATTTACTATTACTTTTTAGCATACATCAAATACGATTTCTTTGAAAGAAACGGTTTTAACATAGAACCAAATTGGGAAGCAACTCTGCAAATTGCAACTCAATCCGGATTACTACAAGCAGATCTAATCCAACTTTCCGACATATTACAGGTAACAATGCCCGAATGTTTGGCAGTTTGACCCACCTCAAATATTAAATTCAAATAATTTATTTACTATGAAATTTTCATTAGTTTAAAAATAGACACACCAACCGCATGAAACTAGGTCCAGATTATATTTACGAATGTCCAAACTGTGGCTGTTTCCTGAAACGAGGCAGTATAATAAGTGGAAACACTTTTAGATCAACGCTTTATTCTGATGGAAAAAGGATAGCGCCAATGCTTCGCGAATTTCCTAATCTCACAAAATGCAGAAAATGTAATTCCATTTTATGGCTAAGTGAGATGAAAAAAATAGGAACCTGTGAGGATGAGGGGAAAGCGAAGATGAAAAGTCTAAATAAAATATTAAAAAAGATGCTTATGGAGCTTACTGATGGATCTGACCCTATTTTGGAATCGGATACTGTTGAGGAGCAGGAAGAAAATTGCAAACCTGAGTGGAAAAATGCAATTAGAGTAGATTTTTTGGATATTACTGATTTGTTTCGTTTTTTGAAATGGGATACTGTAAAAAACGATATCGAAAAGGAAAAATATGTTAGAACCCATATTTGGTGGACTTTTAATGACCGAATACGAACAAGCAAAGGGACTCTTATTAGAATCGGTGAAAAAAAATTGTGGGAAAAGAATTGCCGGAGATTAATAGAATTATTAGACAAAACAGAAGACAATCAAACAATTACGGCAGCAGAATTATACAGAAACTTAGGCGACTTTGAACCCTGTATGGAACTTCTTTCATCAATTAAAGACGAAAAATACGATTGGATAGTTGAAAAATTGAAATTAGAATGTAACGCTAAAAACAGCATATTAATAGAATTATAATAATCAGCAATAATGAGTGTAGATGTTTATATAGGACTTTCCAACGACACGTCTTTCCAATGGGAAGACGGCAACTATCAAGATAATATTCCCAATCGAATATCGCCGTTTTTTCCGGGAGTTCGCCGATTGTCCAATGATTTGCATCCCGGACATCGTTGTTCATACGCTAATACATCATGGCATCAAGCCTGTGAAGATTTTGGATTACAATTAGTGCAGTTGGATTGGGGGGCTTTCGGGACAAAAATTAGCAAATCTCAAATATTGGATTTACTCGCAAGATTTGGTTCAACAAAAGAGTTGAGAAATTGC
>JGI24696J40584_12961123_pt1 | contig 11013 bp, 10 predicted proteins | sample TergutCo191P4_FD_40584 | JGI IMG/M metagenome (IMG submission 40584)
ATTTTAAATGACAATACCGTGCGTGGATTTTCGCAATACATTGAACAAAACCGCCCCAATCAAGAACAACTGAATAACGCCCGAATTGCCTATCAGCACGAACTTTTGAAGGATATGTTTTCTTTCGATGCTTTGCGGGGACGATTGTTGTATGTTCAAAAAATTATGAGCGAAAACAGAGGCAGTATCCCCAATTTTACATACAAACTTTTTGATGCTATGTTTGCCCCACTGCAAATGGAAATTGTTGAAGTGGCGGATAAATTTATACAACAAATCAGCGTTTTGCTTCTTTCTGAGCCTGATGTGGAAAAAAATGCTACTTTGCAAGAGCGCATAACCAAAGCCGTATCGTATTTTTCGGACAAAATAGCAAACGTTTTTACTGCTGCACTTGCAAAAATGGATTTGGACATCGACAACAAAGCGGTAAAAAAACAATTGACTGAGGCTGTCAGCCGCCTAAAAGAAGAAGTGCGCGTAAAAACCGAGAGTTTGTTTGCCTGTCGCGATGGTTTTTCGCTCGCCGCTTTGCTGAATGCCAAAGCCGTTGCCACAATAGAAAAAGACAAGAAAAAAGAAAAAGAAAAAGAAAAGGAAAAAGACAAAGAAAAGAAAGAAACCACAACCCAAGCAGAAGAATTGGAACACCCTGTTCTTTTCGAGAATTTACGTATATGGCGGCGCGAAAAAAGCATTGAGTTGGACGTACCGGCATACATTGTTTTTTCACAAAAAACGCTTTATGAATTGGTTACCCATTTACCAAACAATCTCAAAGAATTGTCGCAAATAAAAGGTTTCGGAAAAATGAAAACGCAACAATTCGGACCGGAAATCATAGAGATAATCCAAGAATATTGTCATCGTTTCATTTCTATTTCCAATATTCCGCCTTCCATCAATTCTTGATGCGAGAAAAACATGGTATCCAATTTTTTACCGTTCAGCGTCGCCGATTGGATGTATTTGTTTTCGGGCGCATTGTTCGTTGTGCGGATTGTAAATGTTTTGCCATTTTCCAAATTAATTTTCACTTCATCGAATAGCGGACGGACGATGGAATAACGCGGAATGCCCGGACAATAGGAATAAAAACCCATCGCGTTGAGTACGTACCACGCCGACATTTGACCACAGTCTTCGTTGCCCGACAAACCGTTGGGATTGTCGAAATAAAGCGTTTGCAACACCTCATCTACTAATTTCTGCGTTTTTTCGGGTTCGCCCATTTGATTATACAAATGTATGGTTTGGTGGCTCGGCTCATTGCCGTGCGCATATTGCCCAATCATTCCCGAAATATCTGCCGATACATTATTACCGCACAATTCCGAAGTAATGGAAAACAACGAATCCAACTTGTTGAGAAATGCTGTTCTGCCGCCCATTAATTTTGCCAAACCTTCTGCATCGTGAGGTACAAACCACAACCATTGCCACGCATTTCCTTCGCAATAATCGTCGCTGTTATGCTCAGAACAACGCGGGCTAAAAGGCGTGCGCCACGAGCCGTTTTTCATTTTTCCGCGCATAAAACCGGTGCTTTTGTCGTAATAATTTTTGTAGTTTTTGCCCAAATTAGAATAATATTGGTAGTTGTCTTCGCGCTTCAAATCTTTTGCTAAAAGCGCTATCAGCCAATCGTTGTAAGCATATTCCAAACCGCGTGCAACCGAAGCCCCTTCTACATCAGCGGGAATATAACCAATAGTATTTTTATATTTTTTCCCAACAGGCATTAGCCCGTGGCGCAAAGTCATTTTGTCGATGGTGGATGAAACATTGAGCGTATCATACGATGACGATTTTTGGCAAGCCTCGTATGCTTTTTCCACATCAAAATCGCGTTGCCCTTTGAAATACGCATCAACAATAACCGGAACGGCGTGATAACCAATCATACAGCCTGTGTAGTTCGACATCAATTCCCACATCGGCAGCAAACCACCTTCATCGTATTTGCGCAGCAACGAGCGTATCATTGCTTGATTTTCTGTTGGGGAAATGACAGTATAGAGCGGATGCAAGGCGCGAAAAGTATCCCAAAGCGAAAAAACGGAATAATTAATATAGTTGTTATCTTGTGCAGTTTTATTTTCCATTGTGCGGTAACTACCATCTGCATCAGAAGCAATAACCGGCTCTAACGCTGTGTGATACAGTGCAGTGTAGAAAATACGAAGGTCTTTTTCGTTGGTGGTTTTGACTTCGATTTTAGCAAGTTCTTTGTTCCATGTATTGTGGGCATTTTTTCGCACGGCATCAAAATTCCAATCTTTTATTTCACTAAGCAGATTGTTTTTTGCACCCGCGCAATTGACCATTGAAATGCCAACTTTCGCCAAGACTTGATTGTTTTTCCCTTTTTCTTTAAATGTTAAAAATGCTTTTTGATTATCAATGACTTCGGCAGTGAAAGGTTCTGAAAATTGTGCATAAAAATAAATATACCTGTCCGGCGCCCAGCCTTTTAAGCGCTTCATTCCCTGTATTTCGTAATCATTTATCACGGTGAGTTCGGAAGCAAGCAGTTGTCTGTCGTGGATAGTGCGTGTGAGGTCAATGAACAGACTTGCCGTTTCATTTTCGGGAAAAGTATAGCGATGAAAACCGGCGCGAAGGGTTGCCGTCAGTTGGGCTTTTACATCGTAATCTTTTAGAAGAACGCTGTAATATCCCGGAGTTGCTGTTTCGTCGCTGTGCGAGAACGAAGAGCCGTAGCGGGGCGTATCTTCTTTCACCTCTTGCCCGTCGTTATGCTGGTATTGGGCTACCAATTTAAGTTCACCAGTATAAGGCAAAAACAAAATATCGCCCAAATCGCCGATTCCTGTTCCGCTCAAATGCGTATGGCTGAATCCAATCAAGGTAGAATCGTTGTAATGATAGCCGCTGCAAGCATCCCAACCGACAGTGCGCGTATCGGGGCTTAATTGCACCAAACCGTGTGGCAAAGTTGCGCCCGGATAAGTATGTCCGTGACCGCCTGTGCCAATGAAAGGATCAACAAAATGCGTGTAATCCGTCTGTTTTTCCGCGCAGGAAAACAAGGTTAAAAATAATGCCGAAAGGAAAATTGGAGTTGTTTTCATATTGATTTATTATTTTGAGGGTACAAATAAAGTCATTGTTTTTTTCCTAATATATATACTTCTAAATCGTTTATTTCTTCTTCCGTAAGCGTCAAATAATTGCTTTTTCCTGTACCAACAATAATACGGCAAGCCATTTCAAAAAATACGGCTTTTTGAAAAGCATCATCGAAATCTTTTCCACAAACCACTTGACCGTGTTTTTCCAACAAAATACAATTGTGGTTTTGCATAGCATCGGTTACGGCTTTGGCAAGTTCGGGAGAACCCGGACGGAGGTATGGGATAACCGGAATTTCTTTTCCGCAATAGCACGGAACTTCTGCCGTCACGTTGAAATTCGCAGGTTTATCTTTCATACAGGAAATAATGGTAGCGTATTCCGATTGGAAATGCAGCACCACATTCACATCTTTTCGTTGTCGCAAAACGCCCAGATGAAACGAACTTTCAATAGATGGTTTGGCGCCGCTGACGGGCTTGCCGGTTGAAATTTCACATAGCGCCACATTTTCCTTTTTCAGGCAAGGCAACCACGAGCCTGTGCCCGACACCAAAGCGGTGTCCTCGTCCACACGCCACGAAAGATTACCGCTGCTGCACAGTTGCAAGCGTTCTTTTCCTACACGGTGAGCCTGTTCTATAAACGTTGCGATTTGTTGTTCTGTTATCATAATATTGTGTTTTTTTATAAAGAAAAAATTCTTTCCATTAGTTGCCATTTTTCTTCTGAACGCGCGCCTTCTTTAGAATTTTGAAATTTACCGACAAATGCTTCCCATTCCGCTTGCCGTTCAAATGTGGCTAAACGTCCAAACGCCGCATCCCAATCGAAATCCGGCGGAGTTTCAACAATCATAAAAGCCATATCGCCGGCAAGATAGACTTCCATATCCAATATACCGGCTTTGCGAATGCCTTCCGGTATTTCTTTCCAAATATTACGGCTATCGTGCCAATATTTATATTCTTCGATGGTTGAAGAATTTAATTGAAGAAACTGGCAGAAGCGTTTTCTTGCTTCTGCCGTTTCTTTTGTATATCCTTGTTTTAGATTCATAGTGATAATATTTTTTTCTCTGCAAAATTAAAACATTTTTTCAAAAACCACAAAAAAAGTCGAAATATTCTGAATATTTCATCTTTTTCACATGCTGTAATATGCGATAATCTTTCGAAAGTAAAATCTTTGCTGACTTTTGTTGCTTTATATTCTATTTTTTTTGTACTTTTGGAGTACATAATATCAGTTGTTTGATTTTGATTTTAACAACTTGAAAACAAATATTTTAACTAATATGTACAAATTTTTATTTAAGAAATTCAGGTGATATTTCATTTTTGAATGATGAAATGAAAGACCGGCATAAAAAGTTGATAAATGAAAGAGAAAGGATTTTAGTATGAATTTCCCAAAAGTAAGCGTAATTATTCCTGTTTATAACACAGAAAAATATTTGGAAGAAGCGATTAATTCTATTGTTAATCAGACACTTCGTGAAATAGAAATCATTGTTGTGAATGATGGTTCTACGGATAATTCCGGAAAAATGTTAGTAGAATTTGCGCAAAAAGACAAGCGGATAAAAGTATTGACGCACGAAAAAAACAAAGGGCTTTCGGAAGCGCGAAACACAGGGATAAGAGCAGTACAAGGCGAATATCTTTATTTTTTTGATAGCGATGATATTTTGGAAGCGGATTGTTTGGAACTTTGTTACGAAAAAAGCAAAACGGACGATTTGGATTTTTTGTTTTTTGATGCGGTTACGTTTTATGATGAAAAAGATAAATCAAAGCAAAAATTGCTTAATTATCAACGCACAACAGATTTAGTATCAAAAATTTATAGTGGAATTGAAATTTTAGAAATTTTATTAAAGAAAAAGACATATAAAGATCCGGTTTGGTTGAGTTTTATAAAAACATCATATTTAAATCGTTTAAATTTGTCTTTTATTTCCGGAATTTACCACGAAGATGTGTTATTTTCTCTTCAACTTTATACAGAGGCGCAACGTGTTGGTTTTATTAGCCGTAGTTTTTTTCACAGGCGTATGCGCGGAAATTCCATTATGGGAAAATTGTCTATAAAAAATATTGATGATATGTTGTTTATTGTTCGAGAAATGATAAAGTGTAAAAAGAACACAAATAGCATCAAAATAAAAAAACTGTTCAATACAAAAATCAAAAGAACATTAATGTATCTATCAAAAAAAATATTGGTTTTTGATATTAAAACTATTTTTACAAGGATGCCACAAGTGATTAAACTGTGGTTTTGTTAATACGTTCAAAAGGGATATTGTTGATTTTTGCAGCATAAAGCGGAAACTCGCTCGGATACATCTCTCCAACCACAATGTTGTAGATTTTATCGGCTTTTGATAGCAGCAGAAAATCAATAAACGGTTTCATATAAACGCTATCATCTTCATTACCAACGCAATCGATATGAACGGTTTTGTCCGGAAAGGTTATTATACCTTCAAATTGAGATATATGTTGCAAAAAAATAATGCTGTCGGAAACAACAAGAATTGGTTTTTCGCATTGTTTTTTTAAATCTAAAATAATACCGGTACATTGATTGATAAGCACTTGTTGCTCTTTTTCGTGTAAAGGCAAATTATTGTATTCTTTAAAATCGCCCAAAAGTGCCATAAATCGTAATTGACAAGCAATGTATGACGAGTGAATGATGCTTAAATGTCGGTTGATTTCCATTTCCAACTTTGGCGCCGGCTTGAAAAGTTCGTGAAATAGTTCGCCCCAATCGAATAAAGTACCGTATTTGCGGTTAAATATCGGCAAATAATCACGATTGATGTAGGTATGCGTTTGTTTTTTTGTTTTCAACCACGTTAATCGCCAAGGGCTATCTTCACCTTGCACTATCAGCACGCGAACATCGGAACTGTATGACGAGCGTTCGCCGTCTTTGAGTCGCCAATCATATTTGTTTGGTTCTATAAATTGCAGAAAATCAAATGGATATGTGAATGTATTTCGAAAAGGAATATTTTTTATTTTGCAAAAAGCATAAAGCGAAATCATTCCTTTGAAACGGTCTGCCAAACCAAAACCGGTGCGTTTTTCGTCGAAAATAGAAATATAAAATTGCTGTTTGTTTTTCCGAAATAATGAAAATTTATAGTACCGAAAACGCATCAGAGTTTCTTTTATGCGATGAACTACTGTTACGATAAAGTTTCTTTTAAAGGAATCATTCATGAAATTATTTTTATCCGGTTATTTTTTTTGCTAAAATTTGTATGCCAAAACATAATAATTCTTCCGAACCATTGTTTTTTCTGCTAACTTTTTTCAGTTTACGTATTAATTTAAAAATGGCTAATTTGTCTAATATGGAAATGTTTGTGTTCGAATATTTTTTTGAAATGGCAGGTGTTCGCATCAGTTCTTGGGCAAGATATTCAAAAAAATTACCATTATAAGTCATTTCTATTATTTCAAAACCGTTTTCTAACAAATGTTTTTCGTAAAAATAGCGATTAAATCCGGTATAAAAATGATAAGGCGAGAAATGTGTCAGGCTGCAAAAGGGTGCTGTTAATATTAGATAACCGTCTGTTTTTAATAGTCTTGAAAATTCTTTTATGGCAGATATAGGATTGGGCAAGTGTTCAAATACTTCTATGCACATAATAGCATCAAACGATTTGTCTGTTTCGGGTATGTCTGTTATATCACAAATAATATCCAATTTTGAATTGTCCCAATTATCTGTTTGAAAACCTTTTCCATCTCCGGAACCATTGTATTGTCCAAAATCTTGTGAAACATAGTTCAAATGAGAACAATGTATTTTTTGTGCCAATTCTCCGGCTCCGGCATCTAAGATGCGACTTCCGGCAGGTATCTTTTTTAGTGTGTTTTCTATCCAAGATTGACGATTTTTCGTATTTTGGCTTGATAGCGAGAATTTTTCCGCCAGTAGCTGTTTCATTGTTTTTTTCATTGTTATTTTTAGTTTGGATTAATATAAATACTGTGTTTGGGAAAGGTAACAGCAAAATAATTTTCAGCATATTTTTTTTGTAAATAAGCATAGGGACTAATTTCTCTGTTGTTTAAATTTTTATTTCCCCAAGGTTTGTTTATCTTGTTTTTTTTTGAAACATAATGCCCATACATTTCATATTCGGAAAATGGAGAGGCTGTAGATGTATCCAGCGACATAATGATTGCTTTGTCCCAGGACATTTGATGTTTTTTTTCTATTTTATTTTTTAGTTCGGCAAGAATAACTTTATCAAAAATCATTTTGTGGGAGACATAAGACAAATGGTCTTTTCGTTTTATTCCAATTAATTTTTGCATATTGGAATAGTAAGGGCTATGATATTCGGTACTTTTATAAAAAATAAATTTATTTGATTTTGTAATAAAACAATGTGGTTTTAATAAAATATGGTCTGCATCGCAAACCAAAAAATACCGTTCCGTTCCGATTGTTCCTGATAATTTTAAAAACTGTTGAAATATCCAGCCACTCCTGTCTATTCCGCCTGCTATTATTTGAATATCTTTGACAGAATATCCCAACACTGTATTTTCATCAATAAATATTACATTTTCTTTCTCGCATAATTTCAGAAATTCATTATTTTTAGGGGCTACAACGTAAATATTAGAAATTTTTTGTGTAACACAAGAACGTATTCCTTGTATGCACAAGGGTAAAGTGTCTAAATTCTTATTGATGGCTGGTATAATTACATCTATCGGAATTTCGTTTTTTTCTGTATCTTTTTTATTGCAAAAAAATAGCGATAATTTATAAAATTCGAGTCGGAATTTGGCGTATAATATGTCAAATATTTTTCTCATTTTTTATTAGTTATAAATCATTTCGTTTTACTGCGGCATATAATTTATGCTTTTTTTGTACGATGATGTAGTTTGGATTTGCATCTAAAATGATTTTTTCCAATACTTGCGGATCATCAGGCAAATGATAGGTGCAAATTGCTAATTTTGGAGCAAACTTTTTCAATGTTTCTTTTGCACCTTTCAGCATATAACGCTCAAACCCTTCAATATCGGCTTTTATGAAATCAACCCGGTTTAGTTTTTGCTCTGCAACAAAATCGTCAATGGTTGTGATTTCGATTTTTTCAGAGTTTATAGAATTATCGGTAATTCGATTGGAGCCGGAATCTAAATCGTTAGTTTCCAGATAAGAAACTTCTTTCTTGTTTCCTAATCCTTTTTCTATAATGTGTATATTTTTGTTTAATTGTTGCGTCGTTTTTAAATAATCTATTGTTGTTTTGCAAGGTTCAAAAGCATATACTTCAGCGCCTTTCACTGAAGCGTATGCGCCAAAATCACCAATCCAAGCGCCGGCATCAATCACAATATCTCCTTGTTTGACTGTTACGTCAATTTTGTTGTTTTTATAACCATATGCTCCCTCGGAAAGAATCAAATCTAATTTATCTACTAACTTGTTATCATAATTATCATTATATTTGCAATAGATTAACAGAGTATCTAAATATACATAAGTCAACAAGAGATTATTCGGATGATATAAAGGTAATTTTACTCCGTTAAAATCTAAAATCTCACCTTTCAAATAGTTTTCTTTTATAAACTGATATTGTTTTCGTTTTTTGATTTCAACCGCTTTTTTTATTCCGAAAAACAGTTTATTTATACGATGAACTATAATTTCACAGGGAGTTTCTATTCCTAATTGATACGAATAGAAAATTACTTTAGCTGCGTTAATGATTTTGTTTTTTTTCATTATTTTATTGTATTTATGTTAATTGTTTTTTTTGTTTTCTTTCCAAAATTCTTTGACTACCCCAATGTAATCTTTGACTGTTATTTGCAATTCTTTTGCTATCGTGTACGGTAATTTCCAATTAAGATATGCGCATAATACCAATCCTGTCGATAAAATTAAACTCAGTACTTTCAGCGAGGTAAATTCAAACATCATCCACAAAACCATCACAGAAGCAATACCGGAAATAATATTGGCTTTAAAAAAAGGTACTTCATTTTTGGCTACTACAACACCATAAGCAACACTTTGATTAGATTCCAACAATGAGAACACAAGCATTAAAAATAAATACGCATTGCAAAGCAAAGATGTTTTACTTTTAATCAAAAGGAAAGCAGTGTTTCCAAACAGCAAAAATGCAGCCCCCAAGACTATAAATACTGCAAATAAAGTTATTTGTCCTTTGATATACAGCCGTTTCACTCCATCAAAATCTTTTTGAACACGGTATTTCGATAATGGAGGCAAAAAGGTATAATGCCATGTCATTCCGAGCGTTGCAATTAGGGCAATAAGTTGCTTGGAAATACCATATTCCGCTAAATTTTGCAAAGATAAATAAAAAGGAGCAATAATTACAATAGCTTGATTACGTAAAAAGTTACCTAATATAACAAATCCTATTTTTAAAGAATTTGGAGATAATATTTTTATTGTTTGCCAAACTGAAGTGGATTGATGTGATTTCAATTGTTTTTTTGTTTCTTTGTCGTAAAAAGCAAAATATAATAATATTCTGTTCAATATATCACCTATCAGCAAGCCAAGTACCAAAGAAATAATTTGCAGTCCGCACAAAAGAAAAATAATGGTTACAGCAATGCGAACAGATTGAGAAAGTACCGTGATTTGTGTACTTCGTTTTACCATACCTCTGCCTTGCAGAATGGCATTGTAACAATACGTAAAAAGTTCATAAGCCAACAAAGCGCCAAAAATATACCAAGCAATCCAAATCGTCTGCTTATCGCCGCTGTATTGCTCCAAAACCGATGACATATAAAACGGACTTCCCGCTACAAAAAACAACAAAAACACCAAAGCCACAATGCCATAATAACGTTTCATCGCCGACAAAAGACTTTTCAACAAACCATAATCAACTTCCGAACTTTCAGCGACGGCATAACCTTTGGTTTTCAACTCTTTAACACCGCTGTAAACATAAGTAACATTGCGCGAAAACGAATTGGAAAAGCCAAAATCAAGCAACGAAGTAACGGTCATCAACGAAAGGAAAATACTCCAAATACCCATTTCTTCGCTTGGCAGCATACGCAATGTTATCGGCAATACGATGATTCCCGACAGTATTCGCATACTTGTTGCGGCGTAGTTCCAGAGTAAGTCTTTTCGTCCTATTTGCATTTTTTAAGGAAAATATTTTGTAATATAAAAAAATAGTTGTATCTTTGCATTATGAAATTAATATTGGGGAGACGTCAGTACGTCGCCCCCCTTAGAAAGGGAAAGCGACTTGGTTGTTTTCCCTTTTGATTTAGTTAAAAACTTTTCGGAGTTTCCATACTTCATATCTTTTTACTTCTCCACTTTTCATTTTTATAATAATGGTTTTGATGTTTTTGGCTCTGCCTCCTTGCAGTGCAGCCTTGATACCCAACCAAATATCGTACATTTTATATTCTTGTTCCGTATAAACAAAAACTTCCTCAACATTCTGTTTCGATGCCTCTTTGATGCTGTTTTGAATAGCATTTTTCCCATTTTCAGTAGTTGGAATTTTTGCATCTGAAAATTGATATGTATTCAAATTCAACGCATCGGGATTTTTAACCTTATATTTGTTTTCCACGTTCAACAAGCGGTAACGTTCGCCATAATCTTTTGCCAAAAAAGCGTAGGCTTTTGTGTTTTTCGCCTGCTCGTTTTTGTTTTGGTTAAAATCTTGGGGCGTTTGCAACTCGCCGCCGCTTTTGTATATTTTTATTTTCATTACGGCTACATCACAATATTCACAATTTTTTTCGGAACAACAATCACTTTTTTAATCGTTTTTCCCTCCAAAAATTTGGGTGTTTGTTCATTTTCCAAAGCCGTTTTTTCAACATCGGCAGCCGGCATATCGGCAGG
>JGI24696J40584_12961122_pt1 | contig 10980 bp, 6 predicted proteins | sample TergutCo191P4_FD_40584 | JGI IMG/M metagenome (IMG submission 40584)
GCAAACTGCAACTGCTTGGGTATCTGTGCTTCTCCCTGAATTGGAAGTGGTATTTGTGGAGGGGGGTACATTTCTCATGGGTTGCAGCGATGGAGACTGTTATTTTGGCACGGAGACAAACGAACTTCCACAGCACCCTGTAACATTAAGTAGTTTTTACATCACTAAATACGAAATAACTCAAAAGCAGTGGGTCTCTATTATGGGCAGCAACCCATCTTATTTTAAAGGAAATGATTCACCTGTTGAGCAAGTTAGCTGGGTTGATGTAAGAAATTTTATTGATAATTTGTATAGACTTACAGGGAAAAAATATCGTTTACCTACGGAGGCAGAATGGGAATATGCGGCAAGAGGTGGAAACAAAAGCAAAGGATACAAGTATAGTGGCAGTAATAATGTTGCTGCGGTTGCATGCTATAATGCAGGAAAAACATTTCCTGTGGGTACCAAGTTGCCTAATGAATTAGGTATTTACGATATGAGTGGCAATGTATTAGAATGGTGTAGTGATTGGTATGGAGCCTATACAGATGAACCCCAAACGAATCCACAAGGTCCGGAAACACCTGAACAAAACCCATGGCGTGTGCTTCGTGGCGGTGAGTGGGCTAGTAAAGACTCCTGGGTGTGTCGTGTTTCGAGCAGAACCGGCGAAACTCCAGTATGGCGTGCGGGAATTATTGGTTTTCGTTTGGTGCTCCCTGCGGAATAAAAGAAGGACTGAGGGATTGATGGATTGAGGGACTGAATTTTAAACTTTAAACAATTAAGTATGAAAAGAAAAATACACGAACTTACTCAAATATTAACCACTGAAACTCTCCCTAACATAGGCTTAATGTCTGGTTTAGGAGGTCAGATTCTCACTTGCAGCGAACTGTTTTTACAAAAACAAATATCTCAAAATTGGTTAGAGCATCTACACCAAGTGTTGGAAGAAAGATTAGCCAATGAAGAATTTATTAGTACACATTGTAACGGATTAGCCGGTATTGGCTGGTTGTATGAACATTTAAGCCAAAGAAAATTAATAGATTACGATACTAATACGCTCCTTATAGAATTTGACAGCTGCCTTGAAATAGTATTAAAAAAATTTATGCATGAAAATAATTACGATTTTTTGCATGGTGGAGTAGGTGTGGCACTCTATTTTGCCAAAAGAGTTCACAAAAAAAGAGAACTGATTTCTGTATTGAACCAATTTTTAGAAGATCTGGAAAATAGAAGTATCAAACAAGAAGATGGAAGTTTAAAATGGATATCTCACTTAGGAAACACTAATTCTCAAGGATATAACATTTCGTTATCTCACGGGATGTCAAGTATTGTAGCTATTTTATCAAAATTGTATAAAATAGAAGGAATTCATAAGCAAAAGACAGAAGCCTTATTGCGTGGCACAGTAGCATATATCCTTGCCCAAGAAATTGACAAGGATAAATATGGCAGTTATTTTACTAATTTTGCATTAGAAAGCATGCCTGAAATTATCAAAAGCCGTTTAGCATGGTGTTACGGAGATTTAGGAATAACTGCTGCCCTATATCAGGCAGGTGTGGTTTTAAACGAAGATATATGGATTGATAAAGCGTTGGAAATATTATTATTTTCAGCCTTACAAAAAGATGATACCATTGGGGACGCAATCTTATGTCATGGCACAACAGGCATTGGGCATATTTTTTACAGAATGTGGTTGGTCACTCACCTGTCTGAATTTAAGAAAGCGGCAGAGTATTGGTTTGACAGAGCTCTAAAAATGGCTGTTTTCTCAGACGGTTTAGCCGGCTATAAAACTAAACGAGAAACTGCATGGGCAAACAAATATGAATTATTGGAAGGGATCGCGGGGATTTGCTTGGCAATGCTTACCTACTACTTTGAAGCAGACCCCGCGTGGGATGAGTGCCTGCTATTAAGTTAATGAATAATGAATAATGAATAATAATTCTAACTCCTTTAACTCCTGACTCCTTTAAACCTTTGAACTTTGAACTTTAAACTTTAAATCAATAAATTATGAAAAGAAAAATTTTACAAACCACCATTGTTGCACTTTTATTTATTGTTGCAACCATTTCTTGCAAGAAAGATGAACCTCTTAACAGCATCGCTCTTGATAAAACCTTAACCGTTTTCGTTGGAGAAACGGCAACCTTAACCGTAACCTTTATTCCCAACAGTGCCACCAACAAAAAAATAAGTTGGGAAAGTAGCGATCCCACCATAGCTACTGTGGAAAATGGCAAAGTAAGCGGAATAGCTTTTGGAGAGGCGAAAATTACGGCAACCTCACAAGATGGCGGTCGAACTGCTTACTGCATGGTAACTGTTATCCAACCCATTGAACCCGAAATAGTATGGGTAGAGGGAGGTACTTTTACTATGGGTTGCACCGATGAGCAGGGGGATGAGTGTGTTGATAATGAAAAACCAAGCCACTCCGTAACCCTAAGCGGTTTTTATATGGGAAAATATGAGGTAACACAAAAAGAATGGGTAGTTGCTATGGGAAAGAACCCGAGTTTTCATAGAGGTGATAACTTGCCGGTTGAATGTACATCATGGAATGATATACAGCAATATATTCAAAGATTAAATGCTTATACCGGTAAAAATTACCGTTTACCCACGGAAGCTGAGTGGGAATACGCAGCACGTGGAGGAAAGTTACAGAAAGAGTACATGTACAGCGGGAGTGATATTCTTGATGATGTGGCATGGTATTCCGGCAATAGTGATGACATTACCCAGCCTGTGGGTACAAAAAAACCTAATGATTTGAATATTTACGATATGAGCGGCAATGTTTTTGAATGGTGTAGCGATTGGTATGGAGCATATCAAGCAATTCCGCAAACCAATCCGACGGGACCTGAAGTAGGAATTGGACGCATAGCTCGTGGAGGTGGAGTGGGCGTTGATACATATTACCAACGTGTTTTAGTTCGTACTTATGCTAAACCCGAAAATACTTTAATGAACCTTGGGTTTCGCTTGGTGCTCACGAAGGATTGAAGGTCTGAAGGATTGAAGGACTGAGGGATTGAACCTTGAACCTTGAACTTTAAACCTTGAACTTTAAACCTTGAACTTTGAACCTTGAACTTTGAACTTTAAACGTTGAACCTAATATGTCTCAATATCTTCCCTTTTCCAGTTTTCTTTTCCGCACCCCATTGTTGCCAGTTAATCAATTTTTTGCAGAAATATCTAAGCTTGAAAACGAGGAAATCTATTGGAAGCAATTTTTACAAGATTCTTTAATTCGGGAGGCTATCTTCTTGGCAAGTCCGGTTTTGCTTGATGAAATTGACAAATTTCTTTCCGGCTATCTCACCAAAGAAAAAGATGTTGAGAAGTTGAAATGTGCGGTGCTGCGCTATTTTTCGCGCATGACCTCGCGGTGCACGCCGTTTGGGTTGTTTGCGGGGTTTTCCTTAGGCAAATTCTCTGAAGCAGAAAGCACGAAAGCAGAAAGTGATGAGATGATGAGACAATTAGATGATAAGATGATTGATAATAATTATCAATTGTCAATTATCAATTGTCAATTATCAAATTACCGTCGCTACACCCGCTTAGACATGCACTACCTCTGTGCATTGGCACAAGATATGGGCAAAAACGAGGAAATTATGCAAAGTGTAAAATATTACCCCAACACCAGTATGTACGTGCTGGGGGAACAGTTGCGCTATGTGGAATATTTTTACAAAAAATTATGGAGAATCCACCAAATCTCTTCGGTAGATTTTTCAGAATATTTGGAAAAAATCATCAATTTTGCACAAAAAGGCGCAAAGTTTGCAGAATTATCCTCATTAGTTATAGAAATGCTTCCGGAAGAAAATATCAGCACGGAAGAGGCAGAAACTTTTATCGGCGAACTGATCAGCAACCAAATTTTGGTGAGCGATTTGGAACCGGAAATCACGGGTAAGGATTTTTTGGTGCAGTTGCAGCGGGTATTATCCGGTGGGGATGGTAGAGACACAATGCACGGCACAGGTAGAGACGCAATGCATTGCGTCTCTACGGGCATAACCAATCTAACTGTCCTTTTGCAAAAAATGGACAAACAAGAATTAGGCAACGCCCTGCCCCTTTACACCCAAGCCGAAGAATTAGTAAAAACCACAGGCACCGCCTACGAAAAAAACTACCTCTTTCAGGTGGATATGTTTAAACCTGCCGAAAATGCAACGTTAAATAACCAAATTGCAGATGAAATATTGGAAGCCATCGAGTTTATGAACCGGTTAACGACCGTAGGGGCGTTGCGCGCAACGCCCCTACAAAAATTCACCGAAAACTTCCACGAAAGATACGAAGAGCGCGAAATGCCGTTGTTGCAAGTCATGGATGTGGAGAGCGGCATCGGCTACCCTGCCAACAAGGGCGATATAAGTCCGTTATTAGAAGGCTACGTTTTGCCCAACAGAGAAAACTCATCAAATTCGGTCGAACTTAATCGCATCACATCGGTATTGCATAACAAGCTAATAGAAAGCTACAAAACAGATGCTCAGGTGGTTGAATTTACCGAAAAAGATTTTGAATTTCTAAAACCCAATTGGAACGACCTCCCCCAAACCATCTCCTGCATGTGCGAAATCTTCAACTCTCAACTCTCAACTTTCAACTCTCAACTCTATGTCCATTTCGCAGGCGGCTCCAGCGCTGCCAACATGCTGGGCAGGTTTTGCCATGTGGACAAAGCGCTGGAAGATTATGTGAATGAGATTACGCATTTTGAGTCTTCCCAAAATCCTGACGCTATTTACGCTGAAATTGTGCATCTCCCGGAATCAAGGTTGGGGAATATTTTGTTAAGACCTGTACTAAGGGATTTTGAAATTCCTTATTTGGCTAAATCTTCTGTTCCGCTTGATTTTCAAATTCCGCTATCAGATCTGTTTATTTCGGTTCGCCAGGGGAGGATTATTTTACGTTCAAAAAGATTAAACAAAGAGATTATTCCCAGATTAAGCACTGCGCACAACTATTCAATGAATGCCATGCCTGTGTATCATTTTCTGTGCGATTTACAAACACAGGGATTGAGAGGAGGCGTAAGTTTTCATTGGGGCTCGTTAGCAGATGAATTTGATTTTTTGCCCCGTGCCATGTATAAAAACAAAATCCTGGCATTAGCCACATGGAAAGTAAAAACAGCTGATTTTAAGGCATTCATAGAAAAGTTGACAAATGATGAAATCAAAGAAAAAATTGAACAATGGCGTAAAGAGAGAAAGATTCCGCAATTAGCGTTGCTCACCGAAGGAGATAATGAATTATTGGTTGATTTTGAGAGTGTTTTAAGCATAAAGATGTTGTATTCTGCCATCAAAAAACGGGAAGGATTTGAGTTAAAAGAGTTTTTGTTTGATATGAAAAATGCTGTTGTACAGGATGAAAATGGCAACCCTTTTACTAACGAGTTTATTATTACATTTTACAAAAATATAAAGGATGCGCAATGATTTTTTGCAACACAGAGTTTCACAGAGAATACACAGAGTTTCACAGAGAGATTCTCTGTGGTTCTCTGTGCCTCCTCTGCGGTTCTCTGTGTAACTCATAATTGAATAATATGACTAAACGAACTTTTATTATTGGCGATGAATGGCTATACTTTAAAGTCTATACCGGTTTTAAAACCGCAGATACTTTATTGACCGACACCATCTTCCCATTATCACAATATTTTTTACAAGAAAAACTAATTGACCACTGGTTTTTCATTCGCTACTCCGACCCGCAATTTCATTTAAGAATTCGTTTTCATATTCCTGAAAATAAAAACCTTGCCACGGTCATTCATCGCTTTAACCACGCCATGCAACATTACATCAACCACAATTTGGCATGGAAAATCCAAACCGACACCTACCAACGCGAAATTGAACGCTATGGCATAGAAACCATAGAACTTTCGGAACAACTGTTTTCCCTTAGTAGCGAAATGATTTGCAAAACCATAGCCATGGATGCCGTTAAACAAAATGAAAGTTTGCGCTGGTTGCTGGGGCTAAAAATGATAGATGTTTTATTAACCGATTTTGAATTTTCGTTACAAGACAAACATAATTTACTCAACACTTTACAGGACAACTTCGGAAAAGAGCACAACATCACTACCGACTTTCGTCGCCAATTCGGACAAAAGTACCGGACAGAGAAAATTCGCATTGAGAAAATATTGGATAAAAAAAGCGAACAAGATGAGGAATATAGCTCGCTTTTTCAACCTATTTTAGAAAATTCAGAGAAAGCACAACACATCATCAAAGCTATTAGTAGCAGAAAGCAGAAGGCAGAAAGCAGAAAAGGAGAAAGCAAAAAAGGAGAAAAGGAGAAGGGAGAAAAGGATTTAAATGATTTGTTGGCGAGTTACATTCACATGACTTTAAATCGCTTATTCCGCACTCAACAACGCACCCACGAGCTCATTTTGTACGATTACCTGTTTCGATACTATAATTCAATAATTCAAAGATTTAAAGATTCAATAAATTAATAATTCAATAATTCAAAACGAAACTACTATTATTCATTGTTCATTATTAATTATTAATTAATCATTAACCACTAACCGTTAACCACTAATGAAACCCTTCCCCCACCTTTCCCAACCCGATGCCATGGATTGTGGCGCCACTTGTTTAGCTATGATAGCCAAACATTACGGCAAGAGCTACACCATTCAAAAACTTCGGGAGATGTGCTCCGCCACCCGCGCGGGCGTAAGCATGCTGGGCATAAGCGATGCTGCGGAGAAATTGGGTTTTAAAACGATATGCGCCCGGCTCAATTTTGAAAAGTTGGCGGAAGATGTGCCGTTACCGTGCATTGTGCACTGGAAGCAGAACCACTTCGTTGTGGTTTATGATATAAAGGTAAAAGGCAGAAAGCAGAAGGCAGAAAGCAGAAAGCAGGAAAATGATGAGATGATAAGACGATTAGATGATGAGATGATTGATAGCACGTCTCATGTCTCATATCTCAAATCTAAAAAAGGTTACGTTAAAGTTGCTGATCCCGGACATGGCTTAATAACCTTTACAATTGAGGAGTTTTGTTACAGTTGGTTGAGCACGAAGAAAGATGGCGAAGATGAGGGGGTTGCGTTATTGTTGGAACCAACGCCGGCATTTTATGAACAAGAGGGCGAGGATCGTAGAGACGCTATGCATAGCGTCTCTACATTTGTTTTCCGCTATCTCAAACCATACCACAAATATATTGTACAACTTTTTTTAGGTTTACTATTAGGGTCTTTACTACAGTTAATTTTTCCATTCTTAACACAAAGTATTGTAGATTATGGTATTAGTAATCAAAATTTAAGTTTTGTTACGTTAATACTCATTGCGCAGTTAATTTTATTTACAAGTCAAACTGTTGTTGAGTTTATTCGATCGTGGATATTGTTGCATATCACCGCAAGGATCAATATTTCCATGATTTCAGATTTTTTGATAAAATTGATGAAACTGCCTATCCGGTTCTTTGATACTAAGATGATTGGTGATATCATGCAGCGCATTCGGGATAATTCTCGTATTCAGAACTTTCTTACTTCAAGCACGATTAATACGTTGTTCTCTTTTGTTAACCTCATCATATTTTCCATTGTTTTAGGATTTTATAACTTAAAGTTACTCGGTGTCTTTCTTGTCGCAAGTCTCCTCTACGTCTTTTGGATAATAATTTTTCTAAAAAAGAGAAAAGAATTAGATTACAAACGTTTCGCCCAAGCTTCCGCAGAGCAAAGCAATTTGTATCAGATCATTACCGGTATGCAGGAGATAAAACTCAACAATTGCGAAAAACAGAAGCGTTGGGAATGGGAAAACATTCAGGCTAAACTGTTTAAAGTCAGCATTAGCGGCTTGGCATTAAGCCAGTACCAACAAGCAGGTGCGTTTTTTATAGACCAAACAAAAAATATTGTCATTTCGTTTTTTGCTGCGCAAGCCGTTATAACCGGAAACATGACTTTGGGTATGATGATGGCGGTACAATATATTATCGGTCAATTAAATGCCCCTATTGGTCAGTTAATTGGTTTTGTGCAATCCGCGCAGGATGCAAAGATTAGTTTGGAGCGGTTGGGGGAAATACACAATAGGGAGGATGAGGAGGACGAAGGCACGAAAGCAGAAAGCAGAATGGAGAAAGGAAAACTTTCTGCCTTCTGCCTTCTGCATTCTGCTTGTATTTCCATCCAAAACCTCACCTTCCAATACGAAGGTCCGCATAGTGACAAGGTTTTAGACCAAATTAATTTAGAAATCCCAAGCGGCAAAATTACCGCCATTGTGGGCATGAGTGGCAGCGGCAAAACCACATTGGTAAAACTGTTATTAGGTTTTTACCCACCCATAACCGGAGAGATTAAAATTGGCGAGTACAACTTGCAAAACATTAGCAATCAAGTTTGGCGGGAGAATTGCGGGGCAGTTATGCAAGACGGGTTTATTTTTTCAGACACCATCGCTCGCAACATTGCCGTTGGCGATGAAATTGTGGATACCGTGCGTTTGTTGCACGCCGCCAAAGTCGCCAATATTTTGGAAATGATTGAGGGTTTGCCGTTGGGCTTCAACACCAAAATTGGTCAGGAGGGGCAGGGCATCAGTCAAGGACAACGGCAGCGCGTGCTCATTGCCCGAGCCGTTTATAAAAACCCTGAGTTTATCTTTTTCGACGAAGCTACCAATGCGTTGGACGCCAACAACGAAAAGGTAATCATGGAGAATTTGAATGAGTTTTTTGAGGGAAAAACCGTGGTGGTTGTGGCGCACCGTTTAAGCACAGTAAAAAATGCAGATAATATTGTGGTACTGGAAAAAGGTCGCATTGTGGAGCAAGGGACGCATAAGGAATTGACGAAATTGAAAGGAATATATTATGAACTTGTTAAAAACCAACTAGAATTAGGAAATTGAAAACAATTAAGAATTAAAAATTAAGAATTAAGAGAAAATCTGCGTAAATCTGTTTCATCTGCGTCATCTGCGTGCTAAAAAAAAAGAACATGAACGAAAAAACACTTCTTCCCGAAAACATCGAACTCCGCAGCGAAAGTGTGCAGGAGATTCTCGGTCGTCCGCCGCGGTGGATAATCCGTTGGGGGATTACTATAATTTTCATCGTTGTGGCGGGGTTGGTTGTAGGTAGCTATTTCTTCAAATATCCTGATATTATTCAGGCAACCATTACTGTAACTACGGAAAACCTTCCCGCGGGCGTTATGGCAAAAACTACCGGCAGGATTGACACGATTTTTGTACATGAAAAACAAGAAGTGCGACAAGGCGACCTTTTAGCGGTTTTGGAGAGTACGGCGCGATTGGAGGACGTTTTGTTAATTAAGAATTACGAATTAGGAATTACGAATTCCGACTCCCTTTTTTCTGCTTTCTGCATTCTGCCTTCTGCTCAATTGGGCGAAATCCAACCCGCTTACAATTCCTTCATCAAGGCGCACGATGATTACCAATATTTCATCCAAACCAATTACCATCACAAAAAAATCGCCGTAATTAAAAAACAAATCCACACCCAAAACCTCATTTTACAAAAATCAAAAATCCAACTAACCCTTTCTAATCAGCAGTTGGCAACAGCATATCAGGTGTTTACCATAGATTCAAATTTATTTGAGAAAAAAGTGTTGTCGAATGCAGATTATCAAAATTCAAGAAATATGTATTTGCAACAACAACAATCTTACGAAAACGCGAAAGTTGGCATTGACAACCAAAATATGAGCATCTTGCAGTTGGAACAAGCTATTTTTGATTTAGAACAACAAAGGAACGAACAAGTAAACAATCTGCAAATTGCACTAACGGGTGCAACCGATCAGTTGCAAACGCAAATCAAAGCGTGGGAGCAAACCTATCTGCTTGTGGCTCCAGTTTCCGGCGTGGTTACGTTAACAAAATATTGGCAAAAAAACCAAAACATCAATGCGGGGGAGGTGTTGGTAACGGTGGTTCCCGATGCGGAAACTAAAATGGTAGGAAAAATCTTGCTTCCCCCGCAAGGCGCAGGAAAAGTAAAAGAGGGACAAATGGTTAACGTAAAGTTCGACAACTTCCCCCACATGGAGTTTGGCATGGTGCGCGTGCAAATCAAAAACATCTCCTTAGTGCCTGTAACCGTAGAAAACAATCAGAAAGCCTATATGTTGGAAGTTGAATTTCCCGAAAAACTCAAAACCAATTACGGCAAAGATTTAACTTTCAGCCAAGAGATGACCGGCAGCGCAGAGATTATTACTGAAGATTTGCGGTTGTTGGATAAGTTTTTGAATCCGATAAAGGCGGTGATAAAGAGATAGCTATGATTTTTCAGTTAACAAATACGCTTCACTTATTTCCCTTACATCCCTAATTATCGTAAATATTTTTCGGCACCTCTAACCAGTGCGCGTACTCTTTTCCCAAACTCTTTACGGCTTTTTCCCAAACCTTGGTGGTGGGCGTTTTTAAGACAATCTCCTCGTTGCCTTCTCCCACAACCCACATCTTTTGTTTGATCTCCTCTTCCAATTGCCCCGGCTCCCAACCCGAATAGCCGATAAAAAATTTGAAGTCCATTTTGGGAATGGCGTTGTGTTCAAAAATAGCTAACAGAATCTCGTCATATCCTGTAAAAACGTGGGGCAGAATCTCTTCCGAGGTTTTACAATTTTTGAAATTATGCAACGCAAAAGCATTGTTGTGCATCACGGGACCACCGGCAAACACCGGCATGTCGAGTTTTACGCCGGTTATCGCTTGTCGCACGGTGCAGTTTAATTCTTGATTGATAATGAGTCCCACACAACTATCTTCATCTTTTTCAATGATTAAAACAACACTGCGGTTAAAAAACGGATCATTATAATAGGGAACAGAAATCAGGATTCTACCCATTGTGGGTTTCAAAAGCGTGGGTTGAACGTGGAGTAACGAC
>JGI24696J40584_12961121_pt1 | contig 10974 bp, 8 predicted proteins | sample TergutCo191P4_FD_40584 | JGI IMG/M metagenome (IMG submission 40584)
ATTTATTGGTCATCCTAAGTCGAAAGAAATATTAATATCCTGTTTATGTGGTTTGGTTTTAGTTATAACTGCGTTCCCAGAAGTGATTTTTATGGGAGGTACACTTCGACTAGGAGATATTGATTTTCATCTTCGAACTAATTTTAACGAAGAGCCAATAAATTTATTACCAGTAGCACCACATCGCAATTTTAAAGATGCACAGGTAGACAGGGCTGGAGCTTTTCTTCAGTCTGAACCAGGAATGGAGTTCATAAGAATAAGTTATCAGAATGGAGAGTCTCCTTTTTGGAATCCGTATAATGCTACAGGAGCACAGGGACCAGAGACTCTTGTTGACAATAAATTTGCTATCATTAATTGGGCTTATGCATTGATGGGTGGAGGTCAACACATCTATGATTTGATTTTTTTGAGTGCTGTATTTATGGCAGCCGCATGTATGCATCGCTTTTTAAGAGGCCTTTGCGATTTGTCACAGCCTGCGGCTTGGGCTGGCGCAGCTATATATATTTTTAATGGTTATAGCATAGCAAATCTTGGATCTAATGTAACGTGGGGATTTTATTTTATGCCTCTCTGCTTACTTACTTGTTGTAGACTAGTGGAACAGGCGAACCCAAGGCGACTAGCTACGGCAGCTATAGCATTAGGAACTGCACTTAGTTTTACTTTCATGCCAACTACAGTAATAGGATTATTAACTGTTGTTTTTATTACGCTATGTTATCACGGATCTCATGTTGAGAACAAAAAGCAATTTATAAAAGGAATAGGATATCTTTTTTTAGCTGGTATTTTAGCGTTTTGCTTGGTAGCTGTTATATATTTGCCTATTGCGGAAAATTTATTGTTGGATTCTACTGATGTAGGAGCATTTAACGACAGGAATATTCCCAAAACTAATCATATAATATCACTTTTTAGTTTGTTGTCTAGTTCCCATTTTTTTGAATCATATTTTGCTTTTGAAAAACCAATATATGATGCTTGGCGTGGACTTTATGCATCAACTGTATATCATATAGGTGTTGCTGCATTTTTTCTAATTTGTTTTGCATTTATTAACAAAACAAAATTAAAATTACATAGATTTTTATGCTGGGGGAGTGTTATTATTGCCATTTTGGTTCTTGCACGAATTTATGGACTACCGGGATATACGTGGGTTATATCACAGATTCCTATATTTGGACGATTTAATACGCAATATCAATGGGCAGGATTAATGTTACCGATTACTATCCTTGTGGCTTTCGGGTTAAACGCAATAACAACTCAGCAAATAGATAAAAAAATATTGCGACGTTTATTAATATTAATCTGGGGCATCATTATGTGTCTGGGGATTGCTGTGTATGTTACAGGAAGATTGAACTCGAGTGATTGGACTTGGGATACTATACAGACGAAATCTTTATCAATAATGGCGATTTTTATGTTTGCCATGACATTTTTAATAATTTGCATCACTTCAATACAGACAAATTTTAAAAAGACTCTTCGCAAAATTAATATTCCGATTAAAAATGTATTAGCTTGGTTAATTGCAGTGTTACTTGTTGTTAATCTTTATTCAGAATTTAAGACGGTGTATTATATTGTTCCTGATCTTTATGCGGAAATCAAACCAGAAGTGCAATTTTTGAAGGACAATTCTGGGTTACATCGTACTTTGGGAATAGGACCTTTTGTGTCGATACAACCAGAAAAAAATATTGCTTGGGAAATTTACACACTAGGTAGTGTCAATATGGCGATTAGTGAAGCATATAGTGATTTTTTCCATAACAATATTAATATAGATCCTAGCCAAAGACTAACAATATTTATGTCTACAGAACTTGTTCATGACACTCCTGAGTTACACGATATTAATATTTTTGCACTTGATATGGTAGGAGTAAAATACCTTATGATATCTTATTACTGGCAAAACTGTATCGAATATTTTAAGGAATATGGATTTGAAGAGGTAGCATATTTCAGTGAACCAACAAAGATAACAGTAATATTGGAGAATCCAAATGTTTGGCCTAGATCATTTATAATTCCTACGGAGTATTTTAATGTAGAAAATGATTTGATGCTTGAACCCGAGATGGAAAAAGTATTAAAACCAGTTGACATCAGCAGTTACCATCACACAAGCGTAACACTTCAAGGGAATGCAGAGAGCGACGGAATAGTAGTATTAACTGATAATTGGCATCGTAATTGGTCTGCACAACTCAATGGAGAAGACGTAGATATTGCTGTAGTACACGGAACTTTTCGCGGAGTGTATGTTCCAAAGGGAGATTTTGCTATAACTATGACGTATAGGCCATCCACACTTAACATAGCAGTGGCGATGACAGTAACTGGTTGTGTTATTTGTTTGCTAGGTTTAATTGTTCCGAAAAGTGCATGGGGTAAATTAATTAAAAAAAGACAAACAGATTAATAGAATTGTAAAATTAAAAGTGGTGAGAGAAGTATGAAAAGAGGAAATGATAGACCTAATCTTTTTAGTGTATTCTGGCGTTGGTGTTGGAGAACATACTATAAAAATGAGGAAGTATGGAATTATTTGATTGTAGGGGCCTTATCTACTGTTTTAAGTATAGGGATATTTATAATATTTGTATCGATTATTAATATGCATTTTGTTCTTGCAAATATTCTTTCTTGGACAATAGGTGTTATATTTTCATATTGTTTAAATAGGCTTTTTGTTTTCCATAGCATAGAAAACAAAAAAACGCAGGAATTTATTAAGTTTGTTGCCTCAAGAGTACTTAGCATGGGAATAGATACGTTTTTAATGATTGTTTTAGTAAGTCTTATTATGTTGGATGATGTTATCGCTAAACTTATTGTTGCAATAGTGATAATTATATTAAATTATATAATGAGTAAATATGTGATTTTTAAGAAATCTTAATAAAGCCATTATCCATAGCATGAGAATTTCATCAATTATGACACAATTGTAATATTTGAAAATAATCACACATGGTTGTCATATTTTTGGATATTTAAGGTTGAAAACACGAGAAAAGTGCTGTATAATGTTGGGAGTTAATTAATAAGGAGCAGACAGAATGTTTATTAAAAATATTATAATAAATTTTAAAAGATATTCATTTTTATTAATAGAGTTAGTGAAAAGAGAATTCAAAGTAAAATATAAGAGAAGTGTCCTAGGGATACTATGGAGTATACTGAATCCTCTGCTAATGATGCTTGTGATGAACGTAGTATTTTCGCATGTTTTCAAATTTCGAATTGAGGGAATGAATTTTTTAGTGTATTTACTTACGGGACTGGTGATATTTAACTTTTTTAATGAAGCATCAAGCACAGCGATGGCATCGATAGTAAATAATTTTTCTCTAATGAATAAAATATATATTCCTAAATATATATTTCCTTTGTCAAAGTGTGTTTTTGTATTTATAAATTTCCTTTTGACATTAATCCCACTATACTTAATAATATTATTTACAGGAACTGAGGGAACTAAAGCCATAATAACATGGGCCCATCTGGCACTGCCGTACGTTTTTATATGTGTATTTTTATTTACATTAGGCGTGGGACTAATTCTTTCGACAATTTCAGTATTTTTAAGAGACATGTTTTACATATATACAGTTCTAATGACAATTTTAACATATGTAACACCGATGTTCTGGCACATTAGTATGATAGAAGAATCTAGCATGCAAGTTGCTGCGATATTTAAATTAAATCCACTATACCAGTTCATAACCTTTGCGCGCACTATTATATTAGAGGCGAGACTTCCGGATTTAAATTCATTTTTAATCTGTGGTGCATGGGGAGTGTTTATGCTAATAATAGGCGGTATAATATTTAGATCAAAACAAGATAAATTTATATATTATGTTTAAAAGTAAAACATAACAGATGAAATTAGGAGGCTAATATGATATGCGTTAATAATGTAGGAATGAGATTTAATCTTGGAATAGAAAAGAACTCCTCAATTAAGCAATTATTTATAGATATATTAAAATTTAAAAGAAGCAAAAAACCTGAATTTTGGGCGCTAAAAGATATTAGCTTCAAAGTGCCCAAAGGGGAAGTCCTTGGATTTGTGGGATGTAATGGCGCTGGTAAAAGTACACTTCTTAAAATAATTGCAGGAGTTATGAAACCGACAAAAGGAAAAGTAGAAGTCGATGGAGTGATATCACCGATGATAGAGCTAGGGGCAGGCTTTGATTTAGAATTAACGGCACGAGAAAATATATACTTAAATGGAGCGGTACTAGGATATTCTAAAAAGTTTATAGATGAAAAATTTGATGAAATTGTAGATTTTTCTGAGCTGCATGATTTTTTAGATGTACCTATTAAAAATTTTTCGTCAGGAATGACTGCACGTTTAGCATTTTCAATTTCAACGATTGTTGAACCAGAGATTTTAATAGTTGATGAGATTTTAGGAGTAGGAGATGTTGCTTTTCAAGAAAAAAGTGAAGAAAAAATGAAAAGAATGATTACTGGAGGGACAACAGTTTTATATGTGTCACATTCGATTGAAGCTTTAATGAAATTATGCACAAGAGTTATTTGGATTGAAAATGGACTAATAAAAAAAGATGGCCCAGCGAAAGAAATTTGTAATGAATATTATGAATTTATGGTAGGGAAAGAATACAAAAAAAGGCAGGAATAATTATATAAAAGAAAGAAGGAAAGAAAGATGTTTAAGGATAAAGTGCTATTAATTACAGGGGGGACAGGTTCATTTGGAAATAAAGTTTTAGAAATGTTTTTAGATTCAGACTTAAAAGAGATTAGAATATTTTCACGAGACGAGAAAAAGCAAGATGACATGAGAAAAAAATATAATAATTCAAAATTGAAGTTTTTTATAGGAGATGTCAGAGATGTTGCTACAATAGACAATGCTATGGCAGGAGTAGACTATGTTTTTCATGCGGCTGCATTAAAACAAGTACCAAGTTGTGAGTTTTTTCCAATAGAAGCTGCAAAGACTAACGTTTTTGGATCTCATAATGTTCTAGAAAGTGCGGTTAGAAATGGAGTTAAAAAAGTGGTTTGCTTAAGCACTGACAAGGCCGCATATCCGATTAATGCTATGGGAATGAGTAAAGCATTGATGGAAAAAACAATTATTGCTAAGGCCAGAATGCTAGGAGAAGAAGCTAAAACAATTATTTGTTTAACAAGGTATGGAAATGTTATGGGATCAAGAGGATCTGTAATACCATTATTTTATAAATTAATAGATGATGGGAAATCCTTAACAGTTACAGACCCATTAATGACTAGATATATGATGACATTGGCAGAAGCCGTAAAACTAGTTATGTACGCTTACGAGCATGGAAACCAAGGAGATTTGTTTGTGCAAAAAGCACCTGGATGCACAATACAGACATTAGCAGAAGCCGTTAAAAAGCATAAGAATAGTAATGTTGAAATAAAAATTATTGGTACCAGACATGGAGAAAAAGATCATGAAGTTTTAGTTACACGTGAAGAAATGACTAAAGCTGAAGATTTGGGAGAATATTTCAGAGTTCCAATGGATAACAGAGATTTAAATTATGATACATTTTACAAATACGGAGATGGAAAAGTGAAAAATTTCACATCATATACATCTAACAATACACAGCAACTAGATGTAAATGGAGTTATAGAATTACTTAAAAGAATGGGAGAAACAGAATGATGAAAATATTAATTTTAGGATCACAAGGGATGCAAGGGCATATAACGAAACAATATTTTAAAGAACAAGGATATGATGTTATTGGGACTACCAGGGATAGAGAAGATAAATATTATTTTGATGCAGTAGAAAATATGAATAGAATTGAAAAGATAATAAAAGAAGAGAAGCCAAAGGTTGTTATAAATTGTATAGGGATATTAAACAAAGTAGCAGAAGAACAAAAATGGATGGCGGCACTAATAAATAGCTACTTACCACATTATTTAGACAAATTATCAATAGATAACAACTTTAAATTAATACATATGAGTACAGACTGTGTGTTTGATGGCAAAAAAGGCAGCTATGTAGAAGACGACTTCAGAGATGCAGTATCTTTTTATGGTCAATCTAAAGCTTTGGGAGAAATCAATAATGACAGAAATATCACTATTAGAACTTCTATTGTTGGACCAGATATAAATGAAAATGGTATTGGATTGTTTCAGTGGTTTACGAAACAAAAAGGTGAAATAGGCGGATATACGAAAGTAATATGGACAGGAGTAACAACATTGCAACTTGCTAAATGTATGGAAAAAGCAATTCAAAACAATCTTTCTGGCTTACATCATGCAGTAAATAATGAGGAGATAGATAAATATAGTTTATTAATGCTTTTCAGAAAGTATTTTAATAAGAATGTAACAATAAATAAAGAAGAAGATTACGTTAGCAATAAAAGTTTGGTGAGAACAGGAAAGAGTTTTGATTTTGGAATACCATCATATGAAACAATGGTTGAAGAAATGAATGAGTGGATACTTAAACATCCAGAACTATATAAAATATCGTAAAGGAAGGAAGTATTATGGCATCTTTATTAATGCATGAAACAGTAGCTAGCTGTGTTCTTAGAAAAATTAAAATATCCAATTTAGATAGATTTAGGTTAGGGAATATTGTAGCGGACGCTAGAAACCAAAACAATACGCAGCAAGAGAAATTCGAAAAAAAGCAACGCTCACATTATTTGAAAAGTTTAGGCCAAAATTTTTTATCAGTGCAATATTCTAATTTTTTTGATAAGAATAAAAACGGAATGGAAGATGAGGCCGTTTTAGGATATTATGTGCATTTACTTACAGATGAAATATTTTTAAGAAAAATAAATGATAAGTATTTAGATTATTTGCCAGATGGCGAAGAAAGAGCAATGAAAGTACAACAATACTATAGAGATTTGCACAGATTAAATCCACATCTTATATATGAATTTGGGATACGAGACAATATAGATGTAGAAAAAGCAGGAAATATTAGTTTAGCAGAAATAGATAACGGAGACGAGCAAATAATTATGAGCGAGATGAGTGATTATTTTAAAGAAGGTCATTTGGGAAACGAACCGTTAGAGCTATTAGACAGAGCAGAAATGATACAAACACTCAGAGAAATAGGTGATAGTTGCATAAAAGAAATTACAGAGTTAGGTTTAAGAGAACAAAGAGAAGCAATTATTTCAGGTGAAGGGAGATAAGTTATGAAAGTAATGACAATTGTTGGAACAAGACCAGAAATCATAAAGCTTGCTTGTGTAATACCAGAATTAGATAAATATACAGACCATATTCTTGTTCATACAGGCCAAAACTATGATTATGAATTAAATGAAATATTTTTTACAGGAATGGGTATTAGAAAACCAGATATATTTATGGAAGCAGCAGGAGAAACAGCAGCAGAAACTATAGGCAATGTTATTTTTAAATCAGATAAATTGTTTAAAGAGCATAAACCAGATGCGATATTATTTTATGGAGACACAAACTCTTGTATGGCTGTAATTTCTGCAAAAAGAAATAAAATACCAGTTTTCCATATGGAAGCAGGAAATCGTTGCTTTGACGAAAGAGTGCCAGAAGAATTGAACAGAAAGGTTATAGACCATTTGAGCGATATAAACATGACTATAACAGAACATGCGAGAAAATACCTTATAGCAGAAGGAATTAAGCCAGAAACAGTTATAAAAGTTGGATCTAGCATGAAAGAAGTATTAAAAGTGAATGAGAAAAAAATAAAAGAAAGTAATGTGTTAGAGGAATTAGGGCTAAAAGAAAAGGACTATTTTGTGTTAAGTTCGCACAGAGAAGAAAATTTAGACAATCCTAAGAACTTTAATGCATTAGTAGAATCAATAAATGCTATTGCTGAGAAATATAATAAACCAATTATATTTTCAACACATCCTAGGACAAAAAAGCTTATAGAAGAAAACAATATAAAGTTTCATGAGTTGGTAAAATCCATGAAGCCATTAGGATTCGCAGAATACAACAAGTTACAACAGTGCGCCTTCTGCGCGATTTCTGACAGCGGAACTATCACTGAGGAATCTTCATTGATGGGATTTCCTGCAATAACAATTAGGCAGGCACATGAAAGACCAGAAGGAATGGATGAAGGGACATTAATAATGTCCGGAGTAGATAAAGAAGGTATAATATCTGCGATTGAAACTGTGACTAAACAACAAAAGAAAATGCAAGTTGTGTCTGATTATGATACAGATGAACTGGCAGCGAAAGTAGTTAGAATTGTGTTAAGTTACACGGAGTATATTAACAGGACAGTATGGAAGAAATATTAAAGATTTAAACTGTTGAAAACAAATAAACTACAATATAAATATATATCAAGAAAGAGGAGAAAACATGAACAAGAAATTTGAACCACTAGTATCAATTATTATTCCAGTATATAATGGAGAAAAATATTTAAGCGAGGCTATTGACAGTGCATTAAATCAAACATATAAAAACATTGAAATTATTGTGGTTAATGATGGATCGAAAGATAATACAGAAGAAGTTGCCTTATCATACGGCAATAAGATTCAATATTTCGGGAAAGAAAATGGAGGAGCATCAACAGCATTAAATTTAGGAATAAAACATATGAAAGGTGAATATTTTTCATGGCTTTCACACGATGATATGTATTACCCGAAAAAAATTGAGAGACAAATTCAAGAATTAGCCAAATTAGATAATAAGAATACTATTATGATGACCGATTTAGATGGTATTGACGAAAATTATAAAAAAATTTACGAAACCAAATATATAAACCATATCAAAGCGCATGCGCCAAGAGAAAATTTTGCGCTACACCCAATAATATATAACCAAACACACGGGTGTACGTTACTTATTCCGAAAGTATCGTTTACAGAAGTAGGACTTTTTGACGAAACACAACGTGTTGCTCAAGACTTTGAATATTTTTATAGAGCATTTTTAAAATATCCTCATAAGCTAATACCAGAAGTTTTAGTAACTGCAAGAGACTCTTCCAATAGAATGGGAAGAAGATTTAGAGGGTCAGTAGAATATAGCAATTTATTTATTAAAATGATAGAAGAATTTACAGAAGAGGAATTTAAACTGCTAGCGCCAACCAAGTTGGAATTTTATCATGATATGATAGAATTTTTTGATGCAGCAGGATACTATGAGGCATATGACTATATTGTTAGACGAGCTGTTAAAAACTTACAAATTTCTTCTTATGATTTAATAGGAAATAAATTTAATGGACATGATTTACATTTATACCTAAGAGATAAAGAGATAGATTCTGAACAGCTTGTGTTATACAAAGACTCAAAAGACGTAAATACACATGTGTTTAATTTTAATGAGGGTTCAAACACTAAAAACTTATTAAGGGAGAGAATTTTTATTGATACTGGTTTAGTCCATTTGCATTTAGTGCATAATATAATGGACTTAAATTATTTACCAATGATAAGCCGCTTGAAGCCAACAATTATTACACTTCATGATCCATTTTTCTTTGCAGGACATTGTGTACACCATTTTGACTGTGATAAATGGCAAACGATATGCGAAGACTGCCCATATTTAAAAGAGCCATTTGCTTTAGACACAGACTATAGTGCTCTTAATTTTGGACTAAAGAAAGCAGCAATTCAAAATTCTAAAATAACTGCGATAGTTTCATCAGACTGGATGATGGATAAATATCAAAAATCACCAATTTGGAAAGACAAAAAGATATACAAGGTTCCATTTGGTATTAATCAGGAGATATTTAAACCGATGAAAAATGACGAGGCAAGAGCAGCGCTAAATATTAGCAAAGATGATTTTGTTATATTTTTCAGAAGCGAGGACAATTCATTTAAAGGACTTGATGTTATTAAAAGGGCATTGGATAATATCTCTACTAAAAAGAATATTACAATTTTAACAGTTGGGCAAAAAAACAACTTAAATGAATACAAGAACAAATACAATATTATTGAATTTGGGTGGATAAAAGAAGACAGAAAGCTAGTTAATCTTTACACAGCCTGTGATATATTTTTAATGCCTTCTAAACAAGAATCTTTTGGACTGATGGCAATTGAAGCTATGAGTTGTGGGAAAACGGTGCTCGCCATTGACGCGGATGGAAGCGCAATCTCAAACACAATTAACTCACCTGAAGCTGGAGTAGCAGTAGTAGAAAAAGAGTATACAAGAACATTAGAAAAATTCATTAATGATTCTGAATTATTGATAAAACATAATAAATTATGCTTGGATTATGCAACGAAAAATCATTCGAAAGAAAAATATATTAGTAGAATGATAGATATTTACAAAGAAACAATGGATTCATTTAAAATTGATGATGAGGCTGAAATTATATTAGAACAACTGAGAAGATATAAGAGCCCAATTTTAGTTATAGATAGCAGAATTGAACAAGGTCAAACATCGACACCAAACTATTCTGGCAAGAAGGGAAGCATAATACGTAGGACATATCATAAGCTACCAATACATATGAGAAGGAATATAAAAGGAATAGTTATAAAGATTGGAAAAGTTACAAGCAAAGTCTTGCCAAAAAAATATCTATTAAAAATTAGAAATAAATTATTTGAGTCATAGAGGAACTACCAAAGGGTTTCAAATCAAAATATGCACAAATTGGTTTCAAAATATTCTGTGCCTATAAAAGGTACATTTATTATTAAAACGATGAATAAATTTTCAATAAAAACAAAAATTAAAAAAGATATGGAAGTGAGAAAAATGATAAAGAGAGTACCAACATGTGTAAATTGTAAAGCTTGCTATTTAAGATGCCCAAATCAGGCAATAGAATATCTTTTAGAAGATGGATTCGAGATGGCGTATATTAACCCTGAAAAATGTATTGATTGTAATGCCTGCAAAGGAAGTTGCCCAAGCTCTCTA
>JGI24696J40584_12961120_pt1 | contig 10943 bp, 13 predicted proteins | sample TergutCo191P4_FD_40584 | JGI IMG/M metagenome (IMG submission 40584)
CTTTGCTGCGGGTGTACGCGGCTTTTCCGGAGCGCACAGATAGCCCCCCTCCGCAGAGGGGGGTGCCTCCGCAGGAGGCGGGGGGTGTATCGTGTGCGTGACATCGCAATTGGTGGCCTCGGCGATGTTGCGGCACAGCTTGTCCACGGTATCGGGCGAAATCCGCTTTTCCGACGTGAATTCCAGGCGCATCCGCCGCCGGGCCAGGTCGATCTCCGGCTGCACCAGCAGGGCCTGCGTCTCGGCGGGGAACTCCACCCCGGGCAGGCAATCGCCGAAGAAGATCCACAGGGGGACGAAAGGCATAGGAAGCTCCTTGCTAGACATTAGATTTTAGATGCTAGATTTTAGATGTACTTTCACAATTTATCGATCTCTTCCATCAGTTCGTCGATGGCCCGGGCCTCCGGCACCTTGCGCAGAATCTCGCCCTTGCGGAAGAGCAGCGCGCAGCCCTCCCCGCCGGCCAGGCCGATGTCGGCCTCCCGGGCCTCGCCGGGGCCGTTGACCGCACAGCCCATAATCGCCACGGTGATGCGCTTTTCGCAGCCCGACAGCCGCCGCTCGGCCTCGTTCGTCAGGGCGATCAGGTCGATCCTCGTGCGGCCGCAGGCGGGGCACGCGACGATGTTCGGTCCGCTCCCCTGCCCCAGGGCGCGCAGGATGTCCCGCGCGGCGCGGACCTCCTCCACGGGGTCGGCCGTGAGGGACACCCGAATGGTATCGCCGATGCCGCGCAGCAGCAGCGCGCCGATGCCTATACTGGATTTTACCACACCCATATGTACCGTTCCCGCCTCAGTGACGCCCACATGCAGCGGGTAATCGCACTGCCCCGCGAGGATTTCGTAGGCCCGCACGGTGTTGGCCACGTCGGAGGACTTCAGGGAAATCACGGTGCCGGTAAAATCGCAGGCCTCCAGCAGGCGCGCGTGGCGCAGGGCGCTTTCGGCCATGGCCTCGGGGCACGGCGCGCCGTATTTCGCCAGGAGCTCCTTCTCGAGCGAGCCGGAGTTCACGCCGATCCTGATCGGCACACCCCGGGCCCGGCAGGCGTCCGCCACGGCCTTGACCCTCCCCTGCCCGCCGATGTTGCCCGGGTTGATGCGTATCTTGTCCGCCCCGGCGGCGAGGCTTTCCAGGGCAAGTCTGTAATCAAAATGAATATCGGCGACGATAGGGGCTTTGCATGTTTCTTTCAAGGCCGCGATGAGCTTGACCGCCTCCATGTCCGGCACGGCGGCTCTGATGATGTCGCAGCCGGCGCGTTCGAGGGCCAGGGCCTGGGCGATATTGCCCTCGATGTCGTGGGCGGGCTTATTCAGCATGGACTGCACGCTGATACGCGCCCCGCCGCCGATGGCGACGGAGCCGGCTTTGACGGTGCGGGTGGTGCGGCGAAGCATAGGCAGGTTCTCCTTTGTATATTCCTTGACTAAGAACGTTGCAAAGCAATCAGTCGCTCCGCGATGCCTTCCTCAGTCCGCCCGAGGCGGACAGCTCCTCCCACGCGGAGGAGCCTTGGGGATTAGGTACAAGCGCCAAAGCGTCCTATGTCTTGTGGTTGCATTAACCCGTTTTTGCTTAATCCCCCAGGCTCCTTCCCGTGGAAGGAGCTCCCGCCTCGGGCGGGTGAGGAAGGCATCGCGGAGCGACGCAAAGCATTCTCATTTCTTTATCAGCGCCCAGATGTCCGAGAAGCTCACCACCACCATGAAAACCATCAGCAGCGCGAAGCCCGCCGCGTGCACGTAGCCCTCGAATTTCTTCGGCACGGGCTTGCGGAAGATGATCTCGATGGCGCAGAATACCAGCCTGCCGCCGTCCAGCGCGGGCAGGGGCAGCAGGTTCATCACGCCGATGTTGATGGAGATCAGCGCGAACAGGGACAGCAGGGACAGCAGCGCGTCCAGGGCTTTGGCCTTGTCGCCGGCGGCGGCCCCCTGCTGGGCCTCCTGGGCGCTGTCGGTGAGCACGCTCACCACGCCGATGGGCCCGGAGATATCCCGCAGGCGGAACTTGCCCGTGACCATGTCGAGCAGGCTCAGCCACACCATGCGCACGGCGGACACGCTCTCGCCCAGGGTATCCCCCAGGCGCATGGCGAAGGTGGTGCCCCCGGCGGCGTTCTCGTCGCCCGCGTCGCGGCTGTAGTACACCACGCCGAAGTCCCGCACGGTGGTCGCGCGCTCGTCGATCTCCCGCTGGGGGAAGGCCACGCCCGGCAGCTTCACGCGCTTGCCGTCACGCTGGACGACCAGGTCGGTCTTGCCGTCCTTCACGCGGGAGAGCAAAAATCCCAGGTCCATGAAGGAGAACACGCGCTTGCCGCCGATCTTTATGATGCGGTCGCCCTCCTTCAGGCCGTAGCCGCAGGAGGTGGAGCTCTCCACGAAGTTGTGCACCCGGGCGGTGCCGACCTCGGGGGCCACGCCCACGATCACGCCCATGATGACCACCCCGCAAACGAGGTTCACCAGCGCCCCGGCGCCCAGGATGCACAGGCGCTTCCAGGCCCTCTGGTTGATGAAGGCGCGGGGGCTTTCGCTGGCCTCCTCGTCCTCGTCCATGAGCACCGAGCCGCCGAAGGGCACGGCCTTGAGGCTGTAGAGCGTCCCGCTTTTTTTGTTGCGGTGCTTCAGCAGGCGCGGCCCCATGCCGATGGAGAACTCGTTCACCTGCACGCGGAAGGCCCGCGCGGCGGAAAAATGCCCGAGCTCGTGGGACAAAATCAGGAAGCCGAAAAACAGCACGGCCACGATGAGCGGCCAGGCCTTTCCCCACAGCGCGCCGATATCGATGGCCAACGGGATGAAGTGCATGTGGTTGTTCCTCACTACTTTTTGTGTCGGGCGGCATGAATGCCGCCCCTACAGATTTATTTAATATATTTATATGTCAATTCTCTCGCGTAAGTATCCGCGCTAAGAATTTTCTCCAGCGTATCCGCATCCCCCGGGGGGGCGGCCTCCACGGCCTTCGAGACAAGCCGGGTGATGTCCGGGAAGGCGATCTTCCCTTCGCGGAACAGCGCGTTGGCGGCCTCGTTCGCCCCGTTGAGCGCCGCCGGGGCCAGCCCGCCGCGCCGGAAGGCCTCCCGGCAAAGCGCAATCGCCGGGAAGGCCTCGTTGTCGGGTTCTTCGAACGTGAGCGGCCCGCAGGAGCTCAAGTCAAGCCTTTCGGCGGGCGAGGGCAGGCGTTCGGGGTATGTAAGCGCGTACTGGATGGGCAGGCGCATGTCGGGCGCGCCCAGCTGGGCCAGCACGGCCCCGTCGGCGAGCTCCACCAGGGAATGCACGACGCTCTGCCGGTGCACGAGGACGCCGATTCGCTCCGCGGGCAGGCCGAATAGCCACGCCGCCTCGAGGACCTCCAGGCCCTTGTTCATCATGGTGGCGCTGTCCACGGTGATCTTCGCGCCCATGGCCCAGGTGGGGTGCTTGAGGGCGTCTTCGGCGGTCGCTTTTGCCAGCTCCGCTTTGGATTTCCCGTAAAACGCGCCGCCCGAGGCCGTGAGTATGATCTTGTGCAGCGCGTTTTCAGGCACGCCCTGCAGGCACTGGAATACCGCCGAGTGCTCGCTGTCCACCGGCAGGAGGGGCAGCCCCCTCGCCCGGGCGAGGTTCGTCACCAGCGCGCCGCCGGCCACGAGGCTCTCCTTATTGGCGAGGGCGGCGGGGTTGCCCGATTGCAGGGCGGCGATTGTCGGGGCCAGCCCCGCGATGCCCACAATGCCGTTGAGCACGCAGCCGCAGGCCATGGCGGCGCATGCGGCCACACCCTCCGGGCCGGAAAGCACTGTAATACCCGTGTCCCGCAGAGATATTTCCAATCCGCGCGCTAAATCTTCGTGCGCTAGGGCGACGGCCTTGGGACGGTATTTGCGCGCCTGGGATTCCAGCAATTTCGCGTTGCTTTGGGCGGTGAGGGCCGTGACGTGATAGCCCAGCTGGTCGACGACCTCCAGGGCCTGGGTGCCGATGGAACCGGTGGAACCCAGGATCGTGATACGCTTCATGCGACCGCCTCGAATAAAATGTGCAGGCCGAGGTTCTGCTCCAGCTGCAGCAGGGCAAAGAAGAGGGGCGAGACGAGCAGCACGCTGTCGAAGCGGTCCATCACGCCGCCGTGGCCGGGGAAGATTTTGCCGAAGTCCTTCACGCCGTAGTTGCGCTTGAGCACCGAGGCCGCCAAATCCCCCAGCATGGAGACCAGGCCCAGCAGCGGCGAAAGCAGGCCCACCGCGAGCAGGCTGATTTTGTGCTGCTCCAAAATCCACAGGTTGAACGCCAGCGCGAGGCCCACGTTCGCCAGGGCGGCGCCCAGCAGCCCGCCGACAGCGCCCTCCCAGGTCTTTTTGGGGCTGATACGCGGGGCCAGCTTGTGCTTGCCGAATTTCACCCCCACGAACAGGGCGAAGATATCGGTGAGCCAGGCGGCGCAAAGGCTGAAGGTGACCAGCCATACCGCGAGCTTCGTCTCGGCGGCGAAACCGCGCACCAGGGCGATGGTGGTCATCGCGCCCGGCACCGCCAGGGAGGCCAGCAGCGCGTAGAGCACGTGGGAAAAGCGGGTTTTCTCGAACTGCGAGAGCATGAGCGACAGCAGCAGCATGAAATACGCCAGCAGCGGCAGGAGGACCGGAATGTGCGTGCGCGCGTAAATGTCCGGCCAGTACGACAGCACGGGCGGCACGACGGCGGACACCGCCATGCACACCGCGAGCATGGATTTGTTCTTCATCTGCACCGCGTGGCAGATCTCGTGGGCCGCGAGGACTGAAAACCCGATGATCAGGATCAACATCAGCGGCGACTGGATCAAACACAGCGCCGCGACCCCCAGGAGCGCGTAGGCAAGGCCCGTGATAATGCGTGTTTTCATTGGGCATCCAGCTTTCTAAAAATCAAAATCCCTTACAAGGCTCCCCCTTGGGGGAGCTGCCGCGCAGCGGCTGAGGGTGTAAAATGCCTTATATTTCCCCAAATCTCCTGTTGCGCGCGGCGTAGGCCGCCAGTGCCTCGTCCAGGTGGGCGGGGGTGAAATCCGGCCAGAGCACATCGGAGAACCAGAACTCCGCGTAGGCGCACTGCCACAGGAGGAAGTTGCTCAGCCTCTGCTCGCCGCTGGGGCGTATGATGAGGTCGGGCATGGGCTGCCCGGCGGTATACAGCCCGGCCTCCATGTCCTGCTCGGTGAGCGCGTCCGGGCCGAGCTCACCCTGCGCGCACAGCCGGGCGAGCCGCCGCGCCGCGCCTAAAATCTCCTGGCGGCCGCCGTAGTTCACCGCGATGTTCACCACGGTCCGGTCCATCCCGGCGGAGCTTTGCTCCATCTCCCGCAGGAGCTGCAAAATATCCGGCGGCACGGGGCCGCCCTCCCGCAGGTCGCCGATATAGCGGATGCGCCAGCGCTTCTGCTCGTTTTCGGCCTGCCGAAGCTTCGTGCTCTCCAGCTGACGCCGGAACAAAGCCATGATGGCCGCGACCTCTTCCGGGGGCCTGGCCCAGTTTTCCGTGGAAAAGGCATAGAACGTCAGATAGGGTATCCCTATATCGGCGGCGTATTCGCAGATGCGCTCGAAGGCCTCCACGCCGGCCCTGTGGCCCTGCGTGCGGGGCAGGCCGCGCTGCGCGGCCCAGCGCCCGTTGCCGTCCATGATGATGCCGATGTGGCGGGGCAAATTTTCATTGTTCATCTCAATCCCACCAGAATCCCCAGGTCGTCGCGCCCCGCAGGTGGCTGGCGATTTCCCGGATGGTATCGCCCAGGGGCGGCCGGATATCGAGGCAGAAAATAAAGTGTTCCCTGGCCAGGGCCTCGCAGTCCGCGTCGCTTTCCGGCGGGCGGTCAACCTGCAAAATCCAGGTGTCGTGGCCCATGAGCACCACCGGCACCGCGCCGTATTTCTCATACCAGTAACGGAACACCGCCGCCTGCTCCATGGGCCCGGGGCAGTAATTGAAGCCGCCCATGGGAAACCAAACGGCAACTTCCCAGGGGTTGCGCGTGGGGACCTTCACGATCAGCGCCTCTTCCTCCGGCATAGCCGGATAGCACAGAGGGGGCTTCAGGTCCGGCTGTGCAAAGCAGAAGTCACCCGCCTGTGGCATCCAGTGCTTGCCCAGGGACTTTTCCAGCCTTTCCTGCTCCGTACGGAAGTACGCCTGCGCGTCGGCCTGTGCGGCTTCGGCGATTGTCCGCTCCCGATGAGCTGCGGCGTCTTCCTGTGCGCAGAGTTCCTCGAAGAGTTCAATGAGCGGATCGCTCGGGATAATAACCAACGGGGTAAAGCCTTCTACACGTCCCTGCGAAGCCAGCTCTTTATACCGTGCGTAGATATCGCTGCCCATGGTATCTTCAAAGTACTCGTATTCGCAGCCCAGCAAATCTTTCCGCATACTAAATCTCCATGATCTCCTTGTCCTTCGCCGCGGCCACCTGGTCGATCTCCTTGACGAACTTGTCCGTGAGCTCCTGGAGCTCCTTCTCCTCGTCCTTCAGGTCGTCCTCGGTGAGGGCGGCGGCCTTCTGCATCTTCTTCAGGCGCTCGATGGTATCGCGCCGGGTGCCGCGCACGCTGACCTTCGCCTCCTCGGCCATGTGGCGGATGTCCTTGGCGATGGCCTTGCGGCTCTCCTCGGTGAGCTGCGGGAACATCAGGCGGATGACGCGGCCGTCGCTCTGGGGGTTGATGCCGATGTCGCTGGCCTGGATGGCCTTCTCGATGGCGCGCACGGTGCCGGCGTCCCAGGGCTGGATGGCGAGGATGCGGGCCTCGGCCACGGCAACGGCGGCCATCTGGTTGATGGGCGTGGGCGTGCCGTAGTAGTCCACGCGGATTTTGTCCAGCACGGCGGGGTTGGCGCGCCCCGCGCGGATCGCGCCGTACTCCTTTTTCAGCGCGGCGATGGTCTTCTCCATTTTTTCCTGTGCGGGGGCAAGGTATTCATCCATGGGGGTGTCCTCCTATATTTTATTGCCAAATTTTACATTGAATCGACGGCGGCGGGTATCGCGCGGGGTACGTCGCTCCGCGATGCCTTCCTCACCGCCTGCGGGCGGAGCTCCTCCCACGGGGAGGAGCCTTGGGGATTAGGCGCAAGCTGGATTTTGCATTTACAAGGCGGTGGGACGATGTGCCGCTATCACTTAATCCCCCAGGCTCCCTCCCGTGGAGGGAGCTGTCGCCCGCAGGCGGTGAGGAAGGCATCGCGGAGCGACATACCCCAAGTATTCATCCATGGGGGTGTCCTATATCCGTTTATCGACAAGCGGTTTCCCTTCGGCGTCCAGCATGAGCGTCACCGCCACGCTTGTGCCGGTGTTCACGATGAGATACTGCACGCCGGTTTGCGTGTCAACGTAAATTTCACGGATGGTTTCTGTGATGCCGCTGTCGGCCTCCCTGGCGATTTTCCTCAAACGGTGGTCTTTCGGCTCTTTCACAGCCGAGAGGCTTTTCTTTTCTGCCATGGGGGTGTCCTCCTACATTTTATTGCCAAATTTCACATTGAATCGACGGCGGCGGGTATCGCGCGGAGCGACGTTTCCCATTCGCCTATTGCAAATAAATCCCGTAATCCAGTATCACCCGGTTTTTCCTGTCGGGCTGTTCCCAGCGCGCGGCGTAGCGCTCGAAGAACGCCTTGCAGCCCTGCGGATCCGTGCCCGGCAGCAGGCCCCGCTTTTTCAGGGCCTTTTCGCATTTGCCGTGCTGGCCGAAGATGCCGTCCTTCTCCCGGCCGAACAGCCAGCACACGCCCGCCTCCCCTGCGGGGAGGTCGAGAAAGTCCAGGCCCTCCGGCACGTCCGCGCCCGCCGGGCAGAACACGGCGATCCAGTATTCGAAGCCCTCGTCCGTGCCGTCGCAGCGCATGAAGCCAAGGCAGCCGTGCTCCACGCCCGCCGGGTGGGGCAGGGCGTTCAGTTGGCTGAGCAGGCCGTCCGGCTCCTGGGCCTCGCACCACTTTTCGCCGTAGCCGCCGCCGGGCCCGCGGTTGAAATTCGTATAGCGCCTGCCCACCAGCCGCATGGCCGGCAGGGGCTCCGTGTGGATGTTCCGGAGTTTGACGCGGCCCATGAAATCACCCCTTCAGTGTTTATATTCGCTCGCCAGTATCCCGTAGCAGGCCTCGTCGCACACGCCTTGGTTGTTCATGCCCGACTGCCGCGACGTGCCCTCGTAAATCATCCCGGCCTTTTGCATCACGCGGCCGCTGCCGGGGTTGCGCGGGTCGTGGAAGGCCTCGACGCGGTTCATGCCCACCTGCCCGAAGAGAAATTGGATCACCCCGCGCAGCGCCTCGGTCATATAGCCCTGGTTCCACCAGGCCCTGCCCATGCAGTAGCCGATGGTCGCCGAGCGGGGGCCGTCGTTGTGGCGCCCCACGGCGATGGTGCCGATCACCCGCCCGGTGGATTTGAGCTCCATGGCCCAGGAGTAGAAATCGTCCCTCCCGTAGCCCTCCAGTCGGGTCTTCATGAACTCCCGCGTGACGGAGATGTCCCCGTGCGGCTGCCAGGAGAGGAATTTCGTGACCTGCGGGTCGTTTGTCCAGTTGTTGAACATGTCCGTCACGTCCGACTCGACGAAGCGGCGCAGGATGAGGCGCTCGGTCTCGAGACGCAGGGTGCCCAAGTGGGTCATATTCCGCAGACCCACGTCCCGACGTTTTCACCTTTCAGCACCCGCAGTATATTCCCCGGTTCATTCAGATTGAATACATACATCTCAATATGCTTATCCCGGCACAGGGCGGCGCAGGTGGCATCCATCACATTGAGTTGATCCCTCAGGATATCGCTGCAGCGGATCATATCATATTTTACTGCATCGTTAAAATGCTTCGGGTCCTTGTCATATATGCCGTCGACATTCGTGGCCTTGAGGACGACCTCGGCTTCGATTTCGGCCGCGCGCAAAGCTGCTGCCGAATCAGTTGTGAAAAAGGGGTTGCCCGTGCCGCCGCCGAAGATGACGACCTTGCCCGCCGCCATGGCCTCCAGGGCCTGACGTTTGTCGACGCAGCCGGCCACCTGGGGCATCACGCAGGCGGACTGCACCAGGGCGCTCTGGCCCAGCTGCTCAAAGGTGTCCTCCAGGGCCAAGGCGTTCATCATGATGGCCAGCATGCCCATCTTATCGGCCCGTACGGCGTCCATGGACCCGCTCGACCTGCCGCGCCAGAAGTTCCCGCCGCCGACGACGATCCCCAGCTGCGCGCCCTCGCGCACGCATTCGATCACGTGGCGGCAGATGCGCTCGGTGAGGCCGAAGTCGATGCCGGATTTGCTTTCCCCCGCGAGGACCTCGCCGGAGAGCTTGAGCAGCGCGCGGGTGTATTTCAGATTTGGCATGTCAGTCCAACCCCCTTATTTTGAAATACGCGTCTTCCGTTTGCATGAGTTTCCGCAGGACCATCAGGTCGTGGCGGCGCAGGTCCGCCCAGACCTCGATGTACTTTTTTTGCCTTTCCGGGAATTGGCCCTCCAGCAGGTTTCCTTCGGCATTGAAGGTGGCTGTGTCTTCGCCGTACTGCGCGTAGAGGCGCTGCTGCGTATCGCCGTAGCGCACCCGGACGAAGATATCCTGGTAATAGGAGATCAGGGGCATGGGGTTGCCGGGGGGTTCGGGCAGCATGGCGGTTTGGTGCGATGCAGGCGGGTATTTTTGGTTGGGCACTTATCCAACCTCCCCGACATACTGTTCCTCGATCTCCGCGCGGTCATTTTCCGCTTTTTCGATGGCGTCGCTTTTCGAAAGCCCGCCAAGGTCAAGCATCGCGGCACGCGCGGCCTGGAATTCATCCATATATTCCTTTGTGGATTGAAACAGCCTGTATGCCTCACGGCGATGGCTTTCCGCCTTTGAGGCCGATCCCTCTGTATAGCTGATAAGGGCGAGCGCGCAGGTATCCAGCGCCATTTGGTCGCTCAGGAGCATGCCTGCAAGGTTCAGCACGCAGAGCTGCTGCAGCGCCTCCATGTCGTTGGCGGAATCGTCTTTTGCCTTGCTTTGAACCAGTTGCGTCAATGCGTCCGCTTCCGCCTCCAGCTTATCCTTCGTTTCGATCAGGCTGCGCAAAACGCGCTCATTCAGCCGCAGCGTCCCATTGAGCACCTCCACTATTTGGTGGGTGTAGTAAAGGCCCGCGTTGCAGCGGAGCTTATAGGCCTCCTTATATCTCGACATCAGCCAAAGGTCAAATTCCGCGATGTCAAAAGCCTGGACGGTTGACGCTTCCGCCGTAGCCGCGGCGGTCTCCCCGCGCCCTTCTGTCCCGCAAGCCGCAAGTGAGATGGCCAGGGCAAAGGCAAGCACAGCCGCCGGGATTCCTTTTGTCATATCGCGACCTCCACGTGCCCCTCGCTGCTCCGATATATCCCGTCAATGATCTTCGACGCCTGTATCGTGTTGTCGATATACGCCTGGTTGGGCACGCGGGTGAGCACGCTGTCCACGAAGGAATTGATCTCCGTCTCGTACATATCGCTCTTGGGCAGCTTGGGGCTTGTCCGGACCAGCGCGCCGTCCTGGGCGGTGTAGTACACGAACTCGCCGCAGTAGTCCAGGCGGATGCCGCCCTTGTCGCCCATGAAATCGATGTAGGTGTCGCTCTCGCCGATGTTCTGCGCCCAGGCCCCGTGCAGAGTGATCACCGGGCCGGCGGTGCGCACCAGGCCGGTGACGGAGTCGTCCACGTCGTAGACGCCCTCGGCCGCCTTCGTGCGGGAGGCCCACATGCTCAAATAGGTGTAATCTTTTATATTCTTGCCCAGGCGGCAGAAGGCCTCGCCGCTGGCGGTGAGGGGCTTGGGCTCCCCGCAGCAATAGAGCACCAAATCCAGGTAGTGCACGCCCCAGTCGATCAGCGCGCCGCCGCCCGAGACGGCCCGGTTGGTGAAGTCCCCGCCGATGCCCGGGATGGACCTGTGCGCCC
>JGI24696J40584_12961118_pt1 | contig 10898 bp, 13 predicted proteins | sample TergutCo191P4_FD_40584 | JGI IMG/M metagenome (IMG submission 40584)
CTATCGCAACAAGCAACGCAGGCACCTGCTTCGCTTTTCTCTTGTCTGCGGGCTGTATAACTATGAACTAGGGTTTTAGAACAGGTCTATTATCCAACAAGCAAATGCAAGCCGTTTTGTATCAAGTCCTAAACCTATTTTTCTTCGGTTTGCCCGGCTAGCCATTCTTCATAATCGAGGAACCCGTTCCAGACCTCGTCGACGATAACCTCGCAGGCCTCATTGACGATCAGGCAAGCTGCGTCATCGCCGTGTGTTTCATTCTCCAAAAGAAACAGTTTGCCATGCAGTTCTGTATCCCGTTCGCCGATGGTATACCACGCGCCTGTATGGCTCTCGATTCGGATGTGCTCGCTGTTGATGGTGATCATACTGCCGCATCTCCTTCATGTAGATTGAGGATGGCCAAGCCGCTTTGCCTGGCCTGGCTGACGGTATATTTCGTTCCGCTGCCGCCGCCATCCCAGTAACAGATCAATTCTGACGAATGGTCAACCAGGGCGCGGTTACGCTCGTAATAAATACCTGGACGGTACTGCTTGGTTATTTTTATGCCCATGTCGTGCTGCCTGAATACCTCCTGCGCCCGGCTGATCCACTCGGGCGTCCAGCATTCCTCGCGGATAAAAAAGCCTGTTTGATATGGGGCAATGCTGATAAGCCGAACCTGGGGAAATTGCTCCTTCAGCGCGATTACCTGCTCCGCGCAGATGATGTCCCATCCAGCCATGCATCCGTGCAGCATGGTCGTTTTACCGAGCTCCATGGCGGCAATCAGAGATTGCCGTAGGGCGGCGATAAGCAGCTGCGTTTCCGGCGCACCGGCTTCACCTCTGCCAGGCAAACGGTCAGGCCTATGGCCTGAAAAGCAGAGCGAGTGGGCGGGGTTGATGCCCTGTAACACATCCATACCAACAGCCTCGATTGAATTCTTAGTAGCGGAATTCCCTGATATAATATTCATAGTATAGCTCAAAGGAAAAACAAAATCAATAGCCTATTCCAAACGAGAAAAGATATTTGTAGTATATAAAGGGAGGGATGACTATGACAGAGATTACTCAAATCATCGGCGATCGCATTCGTATGTACCGAACCCGGAAGAACCTCAGCCAGGATGCGCTGGGCGAAATGGCCGGGCTGTATGGCGCATACATCGGGCAGCTGGAACGCGGCGAAAAGAACGCCACGCTGGAAAGCATCGGGAAAGTCGCGCGGGCGCTTGACTTGCCCTTCGAGGTGCTATTTGAAAACATCATTGGCGGCGGGACGCAAAATGAAATCTCAAGGAAATGCTATAATTTGCTTACTCCGCTTCCACTGAAGGATCAGGCAGCCATCCTGGCTTTGGTCGAAGATGCGATTGCCTTTAAAAACGCGTGAAAAAAGCCACTTCCAAAGTGGGTTACAGAGGATGCTTTTTCGTCGGTGGAGAGGCGCCTGGAGGTTGAGGCTAAGCGTTAGCTGAGCCGAAACCGGAACGGCGCCCGGGAACCGACGTAAAAGGATCGCTGTAATCCTATTTGCGCGCGCCCCTGGGGAGCGCAATAGAAGTTGTCTTGCCACTTTCGGTTACACCAAAAGCTCTGCCGCGTGTGTTTCAAGTGCCGCAGAAATAGTCAAGTGGTTTTTCAGGCGCGATTCAAACCTTTGGGTACATTCCATATTGCGGCGGCATCTTCAGGTGAGTCGTAAGTCAACATCCCAAGATACTCACGGTCATAATGCTCTATTGGGCACAAGCCTGCTGTCGCTCCATGGACAAGAACGAATTTGCCTTTTGTATCTTCGTCGCCTTCGCCAGAGATTTCGTCAAAAGGCCGTGCGAATATTTCTGCCCCGCAAAAAGGGCATGGAGCAAAATTTGGCATCCTCAATGATTCCTCCTGCTGGTTATTGGTGTTGGAAAGCCACTTCCAAAATGGATACTGGGACACTGTAACGATGGGTCCTGGCTGGCCTGGTGGCAGCTTACCGCGCGCCAGCGTGGTCAGCTGCCATAGGGCCGTGCCAGGACCATCGTGGAAGTGTCTCCAGTTCCATTTGCGCGCTTCCCGCCATGTGGGGAAGCGCAATAAAGCATCGTTGCGGGACTTCCGGTAACACCGAAAGCTCTGGGCCTGCCGTCCCATACCGAAAACTGTCCAATTCACGACACCTCCGCGTCTCCTGGGAATACAGGGGCTGCGGAGGTGTCGTAAACAGATTTGCTATTCGATAGGGATTCGCACATGCACAGAAATAGTCAAGTGGCTTTATTTTTGCTTCAAGCTCTCGTTGAGCTTGGCAAGCTTTATCTTGATCTGGTCGGCCAACATCGCGTCGCTGAAGCCGAAGTGCATCCTCATCTGCGCCAGCATGATCTCCACGTCGGCGATCTCTTCCAGAATGTTTTCGAGGGTTTCCGGCGTAGGGGTACGGTTTGTATGCTTTTGCAGAGCGACAATCAGCTCCGCCAATTCTTCGACCGCACACCCGACCTGCGCCTTTTCGCCCCAGCGATCGAGCGCTTCCCACAGGGTATCGGTTTGCGCTTCGGTAAACCGCAGGCTCACATCATCCTGAAGCCAAACATCGTATTGGTTGCCGGCGGGCTTTCTTTTATCAAGATAGACCGCTCGCTTCTCATCAATGAACTCCAGCCGGCGCCGTTCCTCTTGCTCTTTCCAATTTGGGGCGGTGGGTTCATAGACAATGCCGCCGGTTTTTTTGTTCTGGTTTTCCGGCGGGATATACTTGCCGTCCATCACGTCGAAAAACTCCTGCTCCGTGAGGATGGTCATGTAGCCCTGCTCTACTCCTCTTTTTGCTTCCTTGTATGCGTCTGTGTTTTCGGCATTCCTGCCAATCACAAGAAAATGGACCCAAGAGAGCAGGCTGTCCTGCGGGATGCCGCCGCATTCGAAGAACAGCCGATCCATCGCGTCGCGGCGGGAGCAGCGCTCCAGTGTCCCGGCAAACGCCACAAATTTTTCGGAAAAGTAGTGGCCTGCCGTGAATTCTATCGCCCTGTGATACATTCCCAGCCCTCCTGTCATTCGCCAAAGTAACTTTTTTACGCTACTTCATTGTAGCCGATTTGGAGCATGAAGTCAAGAGGAAGGGAATTCACTTGTGCTCTTTCTTTGCAATGGCGATCATGTCCTCCATGGCGCTCATCATCTCCACCGCGTAGGCCCTGTATCTTTCCAGCCTGAATTGCAGGTCCTCCGCGCTGAGGAGTTCGATATTATCCGCAACGATTTGCTCGAACTCGTCAACCTCAACCTCGTTGTAGGGTATGCTCAGGAAGCCCTCCCGCACTGGCATCAAGTAGAACCCGGGGAAGAAGTCGCCGCAGCACTGATAGTTCCAGACCAGATCCTTGCCGAACGCCTCTTCATAAATGTCACGAAGATCCGAAAAGGCAGAGTAGTTCTCACCATGGACTCTCAGATAGTCTACGACCTCGCCCGTTTTCATCAGCTTTTTCTTGTTGATACGAAGTCCCATGTATTTCATGCGCTGTACCTCCTGTAGCATATTTGTATTGGTGGATTGTTTTCGCGTTAGGTCTATCCCAAGACCCCATAATGTGCTATACTATTTCGGTAAATATTTCTTGCAAATCCTGTAACGAATACGATTGCGTGATCGTTTACATTATAGAAGCTTCTGAAAAGCGCGGAAGGAAGGAGGGTGGCATGGACGATTTCGAGGCAATCTACGCGCAACACTTCGCGCAGGTCCACCGTTATGCCCTCCGTCTCACCGGCGATGGCAGCGCGGCCGAGGAACTCACGGCGGAAACCTTCTTCAAGGCACTGAAAAAAATCGACAGTTTTGACGGCGAAAACAAGCAGGCTTGGCTGTGCCAGATCGCGAAAAACCACTGGTACGATCAGCAGCGCAGAAAGGGCCGGGAAGTCCCCCTGGACGAGGACTTCGATTGCGAAAGCGAGGAAGCCCCCCTGCACTTGGCGCTGGAATCGGGCGAGGCCGCCGGTGTACTGCATCAAAAGCTGCACGATCTGCCGGAGCCTTACCGCGAGGTGTTCACCCTGCGGGTGTTCTGCGAGCTACCCTTTGCGCAAATCGCAACGCTGTTCGGCAAAACCGAAAGCTGGGCCCGCGTGACATTTCACCGCGCCCGCAACAAACTACAAGCAGAATTGGAGGAATAATCATGGATGGTTTTACAATCAACTGCGGCGCTTGCCGCGACCTGCTGCCCCTTTACGCCGAGGGCATGGCCAGCGACGAAAGCGTTGCCCTCACCGAGGCCCATCTGAACACCTGCGAATCCTGCCGGGTGGAATTGGAACACATCCGCGAAAACCCCACGCCCGCACAATTGCCCTTTAAAAGGAGTATGCGCCGGGCCAAGCGGAACCTGAAGCGGAAGAAAACTGTCATCGCGATTTGTGCCTCGCTGGGCGCATCGGTAGTATTGTTCGGGCTATTCCTATTCCTGATCAACTATATGATCCCCGTAAAAACCCCGCCGGACGATCTCAAGTTCAGCGTGGCAGACGGCGTATTCATGGCCACGTCGGAGACGGATTCCCTCTTTACGAATTCTCGCTTGAGCTTCCATAAAGCGCAGGACGGCAGCGATATCTTTGTGGTCATATTGTCAATGCAAAATCCGATTGGACGCAAGATTCTGCCTGCCATGACACGCATAGTCTATCCCCCTTTGGAGGGGTTGACTGGGGTCAAATGGCACCCGGAGCACGGCATGCACTGCAGGATCAACCTGTATGAAGGCCTTAGCTACGACGAAGACGAATGTCTGATCGATCCGGGATACAACCTGAGCGGCAAAGGACTTTGGCGGGTGTATTTCATCCAGGAACAGGATTATCAAAAACGATTTATAAAGGTGGATGAGACTACGGGCAAGCTCATGGCGGAATCCATGCAGTACGCCACGTTGGTGTGGGAAGAAACGATAGGGTAAGCGGGAGTTACTGGCAGAGGGGACAACGGAATAAGCTGTACGCAGGGAGCCTTTCGGGGCTCCCTCTTGATTTGTTTGTTGGAAAGCCACTTCCAAATGGATTGCCGGCGATCCTGTTGCGGTCGGCGTATTGGTCGAACCGTACTCAACGCGAGGTGGGCCGAAGGCCCCGGAGCGTTGGAGTGTGGTTCGCCAAGGAGCCGGAAAGCATAAAGGATCGCGGTAAGCCCGGTTTGCGGCGCTTCCCTTCTGTGGATGGGAAGCGCGAAGGAATGCCATCGCTGTACTTCCGGTAACACCGAAAGCTCGGCTTGCTAGACTTTAGACGATAGACTTTAGACATTAGACAGCGTGGGTTTTAGCCGCATCTAAAATCTAATGTCTATAATCTGAAGTCTAGCATCGCAGAAATATACAAGTGGCTTATTACGACGCCTCTTCCTCCTCGATGTACGAGTCCAGAAGGGGCGCACGATTCATGGCTCCGAGATTCAGGCCAAGGTACGCCTGCTCAATCTCTTCGTTGGTGATGCCGATATAGTCCAGAGTCTGCGCGACGGATGAATGCCCGAACATTTTCTGGAGCAATAGGAGCTTGCGCGGGTCATTCCCTGCCATCGCCATCTGGTGGTAGGCAAAGGTCTTGCGCAGTGTATGTGTCGCCATTTTGTAGGGAAGCTGTAAATCCGCGCCGATTCCTTTCAGGATGCGGTCCACAGAGACCCTGCTCAGGGCGCCGGCGGCATGATTGCTTTCGCTGACAAACAAGAAGTCGTCCAGCTTCGGCGGCGTTTTGATGTAGCGCAGATAAAGCTCGACAGCGTATATTACTGCTGCGTTGATGGTGATGTGGCGGTTCCGCTTGACCTTGCGAGTATTCTTCGTTTTCTGCTCCAAGATGGGAAAGGAGCGCTTGAAGGTAAAACCGCCAGCGGCCTCGTCCAACAGATCGCAGAACCTCAGCTCACGCAGGTCGCTGATGCGCAGGCCGAAGTTGATGCCGAGGATGAACAGCATGTTGTCCCGATAGCGCTGATTCTGGGTCAGGTATTGGGAGATGCGCGCAATGTCTTTTAAGGATTTGATGGGTTCGGAGGTGTGCTCCCCAGCGGTTTCGCGGGGTTGTAGTTCGGCGGCCGGCGGCAAGAGGGTGCCGCCGGAAATCCGAGAGCCAGATATAACCGGCTTTGGGCCTCCTGACTGACGGAACGGGATGATTGCCATGAAAGCACCCCCTCGCTAGAATCCTCGCACAAGATACGTATAAAAAACTTCGCCCGATTCTGTTTTATGCTGCAATTCATAGAACGAAGTGCGGGAACGAATTTGTTCTGCAACCATCTCAAATACATCATCTGGCAGATCCGATGCAACCAAGCCATTCATGATGCAAACGAAAGCGAATTCTTCACAAAGCTGCTCCTTGGTGTACTCCTTCCACTCAACACAAACAGCCCCGGGCGCAGTTAAATATCGTTCGCCGTTGTTGTTGATGAAGTGATCGAAAAGGGCGTGAAGCGCTTCCTGCGAAAACACGCCCTCCTCGAACCATCCGGCGAAATGGTTATACCGTTCGGTCATGTCCGGTTCAGTCTTCCGCCACCAACAGAACGGGACGGGTTTACTTGAAGGAAGGCTGTCTCGATACCGCTTTCTGGCGCGGAAGCAGTCACGGAGATCCCTGAGCAGCGGCATGATGCAGAGAAAGAATTCGCGTGTAATGAGCCAAATCACGCTGAATGTGACTAGTGGCGGGATGGGCATTTCTTGCTGCTGCAGGAAAAGTACAATAATCGTCAGAGTCCACCAGGCACAGAGGGAGTCATCGTTTCGATTCATAGTCGATCTGCCTTTCATACAGGATAAGTCATATAGCCACTTCCAAATAGGATAACGGACGATGCGGACCGTGCGATGGCTGTTCCGCCTGCGCGCTGTCGCAGCAAGCTTCAGCTGGATTGCGACACGCGCGGCGGTGAGGCCGTTCGCGCTGGTCCGGTCGGGAGTGATCCTGTTTTTCAGGCGCAAAGGCGTGCCCCGGCACGCCGTGCGCGAAACAATATCTTTGCGATACTTCCAGTTACACCGAAAGCTCTGTCAGGTTCCTCAAGTTCGTGCCAGAAAACAATCTGACTTACGACACCCCCATAGTCCCAGCGAATGAATGGGACCATGGAGGCGCCGTAAACCGGTTTTAATGGAGGAATGAACGAACCGCAGAAATATTCAAGTGGCTGATCAAAGGTCTTCGTTTGTTTTATTGACGGAGCTTTAGCTACAATTCCTCCCAGAACGCACGCTCAACGAGAGACTCCATACCAAGAGCGCTCAGACATTTCAGAATGCCCTCTGGATTCTTGTCCAAATAGGCTTGAATCAAGTCGCGTCCTTCTCGCGCCGGATAATTGTCATTCATTTCTATGCGCTGAATGAGTACATTCATCAGAGTGTAGCGAGCTACACGATCTTCTTTGAGTAGCTCCAGCCGCCTGGAAAAATCGTTTTCGGTTCCGACCAGAAAGCTATAGAACTCAACCGGTTTCCAACCAACACTGTCACAGAAAAAGCATTTGCGTTCCCCGGTGTCCTCAAGAATTTCAACGATGTCAGAAACCGAGAGCGAATGGCCTGTGAAATCCGCAGGATGATATAAGTTGAAGCGTTCATATACGCCTTCAGGGGTTTCCGATTTGGCCTGATAGGAATAAACCCTGTCGTAAAGCTGCGTCGGCGGCCGCTTGTGTCTTTGATGCTCGAACTCACTCCAGCAACGAAAGATCAGGCCCATGGTGTCCCTCTCGTGGTTGATTTGATAGATGTTGACGGTCATGATCTTTCTCCTCCCTACGCCGCGATGTCCGCTTTGATCATCGCCATAGTGTTCACGCCGTACTTCTGGTTGTAATGGCCGATGATCCCCTCGATGGTGGGCTTTTCGACCATCTTGTAATAGGAGATCAGGCCGTTGAACGCCATGATGTCTTCCAGTGGCCAAGCCGTACCGTTGCGGCGGTCCAGGATGTAGTTGTTGAGCATGGCGTGGAAATGCTTCTTCTTTTGATGCCCGATGGTGATTTCATTGTCCTTGTTCAGCACCACGCCCAGGTTCCAGTTGGAGCCGGACTTGGAACCATAACGGGTTTTCTCCGGCTTGACGACAAAGGGGGCGTGGAAGTATTGCATAGCGTTGTCGAACCTTCTCCCCGTTCCTCCCCATCCCCTGCGGAGCGTTACATACGGATTGAATTCAGCTCCAGGGTTTTCTTCGATAAGGCTCTGGAGGTAGTTCCCCTGCTTATTGTAGAACACAATCCGCTTCGCGGTCGGCTCCGCTTCCAGTAGAAGCTCTTCATGCGCCTGGCTCGCGTTAAAAATGCGAACTGTCTCTGCATAGTCACACCAGCAACCCCAAAAATTCGCAAGCAAAGCATCATCGACGACAACGATGCAAGGCCCTTTGCCGCGCGTGGCATCGCTGATGGCCTCCGCTAATTTAGGAGATATGGCGTTCATGGAAACCCGCTCGCCGAACCCAGCCCGCGTGAGGGCTGGTGGATCCATCAGAATATGCCCGTGCCCGGTTAGAAAGTGATCGCTGACTTGCGGAAAGGTATCATCAATTTGATATACCTGAATTTTACATGTGCTCAATTTTACGCTCTCCTCACGCTATTATGAACTGGTTTCGCTGTTGATTGATTTCCTCTTTGCCCGAAAGCTTACGCTAAAAGGGGGATGCGTCGATGGAGACGACGCCTCAGTCCATGCAGTTCGGGCAGGGGTGGTAGAGCATCAGACATTCTCCTTTAAGCCAAGAATTTCGGCGACGAGGGGACCGAGCTTTTCTGTTTGGTCGATGTCGATATTAGAGCGGGTTAAGTTCATGCGCTTTGGCAACTCATATATAATTGAGGATTGGGCATTTTCGCACTGCGCGCGGGACGGAACACTTCATTTGGAAAACAAGGACAAGAAGCAGGAACTGCCGAAAGAAGCTTTTTTGGGAACGCAGGTACAGCAAGACGAAAAACCGAAAAGGTCTTTGTCGGCTTATATAGACATGCTGAAACAGCAAAAAGCGGAAAAACCGCCTAAAGAGCCCAAAATGTCTTTAAAGCAAAAGGTTGCCGCGCATCGCGCCGAAACAAAAGCATGGTGGCAGGATGAAAAGCGAGAGCGGCTGCGCAGAGCGTTTGCGATCCCTATCACGAAAGAAGAAGGCTGGGCTTGGAAAGTAATCCTTACCACACTGGGCGCGGCGGCGTCGATCGCGGCGGTCATAGGGCTTGGCGTTGCCTTCAGGCAGCTCCAGGAAGCCATAAAAACCAACGGGAGCCAAAAGGCGGAAACGACCAGCGTAGTTAGCACCACAGAACCATCTACCGCCCCATCTACGACTGCTCCCTCTGCTACAACAATTGAGCCTATTACTACCGAGGCCGAACGCGAGACCGAAACGTCCATGGAGGCGGAGGACGCGACGCAAGCGCAAGGCGGTGCCAATCAGTCCACCACAACCCGCACAACAACGACCAAGAAGTCAGCAACATCACCCATTCGTATACGGATTGACCCCAAGAGCGGAAGCTGGTATGGCGAAACATTATACCTTCGGGTAAATGCGGATGGAACAAACAACGAGTTGGGATCCTTCGCCGTGCATATTGAGAACACGGATAACACAGGCTACGAGGTAAAATTCTCCAATAACTATGCCGGGCTTGTGCCAGTTCTCGGTAAAATCGGGGACACGGTGACTGTGCGGGGGAACGGCACGTTCATTCCGGCCGGCAGTTCAGAAAATGTGAGAGTTACCGTTATTCCGAACGCCGATAAAAGCAAATCCGCAACATGCTGGATCACCGTGCAAAAGTCATATTGATGAATCAGGGGAACAACGAACAGAAAGCAAAACTACAGAAAGAGGTGCTGCAATGAGCTGGGCTGAATTTTGGAGTGGCATTGTGACCAGTTGGGATATGCTTTGGACTGGTGCGAAGCCTTTCCTTCCAGGGTTGTTTGAAATATGGTGGAGTATTACAGTTGGTATGGTGCAGGTTGGATTAGAGGTTCTCTTTGCCCTGTTTTAGACGGTGAAAATACACTCCCTGATTCATGAGCGAACGCGCCCGTTTCTCCTAATCTGGATACGGGCGCGTTGTATCTAGAGCTCAAAAAAAAAGATATGCTGTGTGAATTCCAAGGTAATACGCTTGAGAAACCGACGTTGTAATGGTACCCCTCTGTTGACATCTGACTGAAGCCATGGTAAAATAATTGCGACACTAATATTGTGGAGGGGGAAGCATGCAGAAACAGCGCGCTACAACGAAAAACACAATAACACTTCCGAATTTATCTCGCCTTACCCCGGATATCGAAACCGGCCTTTTGGCAAAAGACGTGCACCAGCGCGTAGAGGCCGGAGCCATCAATACCCAGGGGAGGAGCCTCACACCCTCCTACGGGCGCATCATACGGAAAAACACCCTCACCCTGTTCAATATCATCCACCTGTTGCTGACCGCGGCCATCCTCTGGGCGGGATACCCCTGGCCTGCGGGCTATGTGCGCAACATCCTGTTTCTCGGGATCGCCATCTTTAGCAGTGCGATGGGCATCTTCCAGGAAGTCCGTTCGAAGCGCACGCTGGACAAGCTTTCCGTCCTGACGCAGGCCAAGGTTCATGTCATGCGGGATGGCCGGCGGCGGACTGTCGCGCCAGAGGAGCTGGTGCTGGACGACATCGTCTGCCTTTCGGCGGGGGATCAGATCTGCGCGGACGCGGTGGTCGTGGAAGCTGGCGGTTTGGAGACCGATGAGTCCCTGCTCACGGGCGAGGCGGAGCGCATCAAAAAAGCTGCCGGGGACCAGGTGCTCTCAGGCAGTTATGTCGCGGGTGGACAAGCCCATGTGCGGGTTACGGCGGTGGGGGCGGACAACTATGCCACCGCGC
>JGI24696J40584_12961117_pt1 | contig 10886 bp, 3 predicted proteins | sample TergutCo191P4_FD_40584 | JGI IMG/M metagenome (IMG submission 40584)
AAAAGGGTGAACCGATGCCCCATATGCATGACCACCCTGTCAAGGGTGGATATGTCGGGGCATGAAATGGATTCGGGCAGTGATCGCCCGAGCCACAAAACATGCCGGGGCATCCCGAAGATAACTCCTGAGACAGCGGCCGTGCTCGGTTCGGACATGGACGATTTCAGGAAGATGTTTGAACTCACCAACAGGATAGGCCTTGACTATCAGGATGCGGAGATACTCGTCCGGTTCAACAACGGAGAGGACCGCGTCAGCATCGCAATGGGCCTGGACGTATCGCTTAACAGAGTGATCCTGCTGGTAGATGCCCTCTTCTGCGGGACGGAAAGCAGGAAGGAAGAGAAATGCGGCTGATCGACGATTCGGAATACGGACCGGCATGCAGATTCAGCGATGCACATGTCTATTATGCCCTTTCAATCCTGAAGAAAAAACAATCTCCCTTAAGCAGGTCCGAGCTGTCGGAGGAGACCCGGATAGGCGAGGGCAGCATGAGGAAGCTGATAGAGGTCCTGAAGAAATGGAAGACCATCGAAGTGAAACAGACGGGCGTGGAGATAACCCGCGGCGGATGTGAGATCATCGACAGCATCCCTGTGAGGATGATAGATGTTGAGAGTTCTTCATACGTGGTGGGCGCGTTCCAGCAGGCCGTTCTGGTGAAAGGGGTGGCCCACAAGATAACCAACGGGATGTACCAAAGAGACAGAGGAATAATAGCGGGCGCCAACGGAGCATCGGTGTTCGTTATCAGAAAAGGAATGCTCATAATGCCCAAGAACTGGGATATGGACACCAGGGACCCGGAGTTCGCGGGACTCCTGAGGAGCAACGGGATGGAAGAGGGAGATGCGGTGATCGTATGCGGGGCCAGCGACAGCAACATCGCGACCCTGTCCGTGATATCGATCGCCCTGGACATGCTGTGATACCATGGCCGGGCTCAAACCATTTCAAAAACAGATCAGAGACGTGTACTTCATAATAAAAGTTCATTGGATGGTTGAAAGAGAAAAAAACCACAGGAACATTAAATATTATGCAGTTGCATCTCTTCATGCCTACCTTTCAATAACGAAGAGAAAGAAAGTAGGCCTATACCCTGATGGAAGAACATCACGGTAAAAGAGGGAAGCCGGACAGGAACAATGTGTTCCATTAACTGCCCCTGATTCGTCGAAAGAAAAAGGGCAGTGTCCGGCTGAAGGCTTTCGCCGTTTATGTTAATCTTATCAAAGTATAAAATACCGATGAGGCCCGAATTCGGCGTTCGCAAGGATCATCGGAATAAACAGAATGCCGACCGAATGAAAATAAAAACGATGTTCGGGGCGAGGGCGGACCTTCTGTCCCTGCCTGAAAAACTCGGGCAACATCGAGGTTGCGTATCCTTACGTACCATGGTAAAAAGAGATCAAAAAGAATGAAAAAAACAGACCAAAGAGAACAGAAAAGAAAGAACTGCGAACACCGTGCGGTCCGCACAGATTGTGCGGACTCATGCATATATGAAGATATATGGAGGGAAAATATATGACAGGAAATAAAAAAATAATGACGGCCATCCTTGCAATTGCAATGATTGCTATGGCGGTCCCAGTGATGGGAGTTATCGGTTCAGACGACTCCGAGGCAGCAGGGCCCGCAGGACAGTTTACCATCTATGCAAACGATGGTGCTGGCTGGCAGTACAAAATCAATGTGGAAGGATATAATGCATTGTTGGCATTGAAGAACACAACAATCTACACAGGATATACACACAACATTGATGAGGTCTATGACTACCAGTATCCGTATGGGGGCGAGTTATACTGGGACATCAATGCAGACTACGGAACAATAACAACATTGATGAACAAGACAAATTCCGGATCCAATACATGGAACGTGTTCGTCTACACTGACACTGGCAGCGGATTCACATGGGATATCGGCATCGATGCGATCGGATGGTACAAACCGTTCAACGACTACATGGACGAATACGCAACAGCCAACATTGCTCTGTGGTACGGGGACTCGTCAAATGCTTCTACAATGACCACCTCGTTAATAAACTACATCAACTCGCTGAGAATGCAAACAATAAGGAGCCTTACACCTGTTACCATAACACAGGGCGGAGTGTTTGAGCATTTGTTCAACATACGCAACAATCTATCTTCTTTGGGATATGATCCTGATGTAGCATCAGGAACAACAGTAACAAAATACAACCCACAAACTGGAGTGTACACTCCCAACTACACTTTAACAATAAATGACATAAATGTGGGAGTCTTTATTGTAGGTTATGGATCAGATGCCAGTACTGCGTTGGCCAATGCCATAAATACAGGCAGCGCAGATAATGTGATTTTTGATAATGCACTCGATGTCCCGTGGCCGAGCTATCTCGGATATTCGTGGATGGACTCAATGTTCGAACTCATAACTGTGGAGATTGTACCTCTTGCGGAGTATAACTATTGGACATTGTCTGAAGGATATGGTTCAGGCATACCTTTGGCAAACTTCCAGATCGGGGCATACAGCGCTCTGACGAACGCCCCTCTGGTGCAGGGTACGTTCTCCTACATCTACGATGCCAGTGTGATGTAAACAAACTTCAACCAAACTTTTTTTATTTTTTATTAAAAACGAGGTTCTGTTCAAAAAGAGGAGAATAAAATGAAGATTTCCAATAAGGCATTGTTAACGACTGTGGTGGCTCTAATGCTGCTTACTGTAGTGGGTGTCATAGGTTTGTTTCCAGCGACAATTGCGTCAGGAGAAGGGAACACACTCACTGTAACGAACAGCGACAGTGATGGCCCCGGTTCCCTACGCGAAATACTTGCGAATGCAGAAGATGGCGACACCATTGTGTTTGGCAGCGGAGTGACACACATCGAACTACTGTTCGATTATTTTGCAAGTACAGATGAAATACGATTCAGCCAAAAGAACATTACTATTGATGGTGGTGCGGGTGTTACTATATCTAAAGCTCCGAGTACTGGTTTCCGAGTTCTGAACAGCACTGCTGCTTCAGGAACTCTAACATTAAAGGGGCTGACAATTGAAAATGGTATTGCAGCTTCAGGCGGCGGGGTGTATGCTGCAAGCAACATCGTGTTGATTGACTGCGTTTTCACTGACAATAATGGAGGCGGAGTGTATTCAATGGGTGATGTAAACATGACTAGCTGCATTTTTACCGATAATATGGCAGGGTCTTACGGCGGAGGGGCGTACGCAGACGGCAGTATCAGTCTGACTGACTGTGCCTTCACAGGCAATTCTGCATCAATTTACAGTGGCGGGGGGGCATACGCAAAAGGCAATGCTCTCCTTAACAACTGTGTGTTCGCTGACAACACTGCTCAAAAGGACGGAGGTGCGGTATATACAGAAGGCAATGCCATCATGAATAACTGCATTCTCACAGGAAATGTGGCAGATATCTATGGCAGTGCAGTATATGCTGACGGCGATATCATCCTGAATGACTGCGGAATCTCACAAAATACTTCCGCATACGGTACGGTATTTTCTTTTAACGGAGAAGCAAATGCCCGTAACTGCAGTTTCTTTTTAAATGAACTCACAGACAGCGGGACAGGGACCATAGATGTCTGGATGAATGTTACATTATATCACTGCACTTTTACCAACAACATCGGAAATGCATACAATGTGTTCGTTTTTGATGCAGGCGGAACGGTAAACGCAGAGAATTGCCTTATGACATGGGATCAGCTGGCGGGCAACTGCAGCATAGCAATAACTTCTACATATAGCAACAAGATAGGTGCTGTCAGCGATACCCATACCGATTGGTTCGGAGACAGCATTCTCGAACTCAACTATGTCCTGCCGTTATCCGGCATGGCGGATGGTGCGGTCGTGATCAGCGGTTACGAGGCCGATGCAGCGGGCAGCCTGCGTGGTTCCGCCGGAAGCCCGTGCTTATATGGCGCGGTCAACCATGCGGTGTCGGGATCAGGTTCCTCCTGCACAATATGGTTCGATGGGGAACCCGGCGGTATTGTCGCTTTCAGCGGGTCGAATGTCGTTGCAAGCGGATCCCCAGTATCAGGAAAGATCCTTTTCAGATCGGTGTCACCGTATTATGATGTGTTCGGTTGGACATACGCATACGGAGGAAATGAAATATATGAAATCGGATCGATTCTGATTATCGACATTGATGAAATCGGAGTTGATGTCACCATTACTCCGAACATGGTATATTATTCCGAATCGAACGTGACGACAGCAATAATAGATGCGAAAACATCCTTATCGGCAAGCGATTTCACAAAGATGTGGGAATACTGTAACCCGCAAACCAAAGCGACCAGTAGCGGAACGGTATGGACCATCACATCCACGCCCCTGATAGTCGGGAACTATGCCTATGCGCATGTGGGGACATCGCTCCATAAGATCGATACAGCAACAGGAACCGTTGTGGCGGAAGTGGAAGTAACCAAATCCAAAACATCGTTCTACCAGTATCTCGGATACGGAAACGGTTTCATAATATACTACGAAACAGGCGAAGTTTTCGATCTGGACCTGAACTGGGTAGGTTATATAGACAAAAATAACAGCATAGGGAGCTCTTTCTATTATGAAGGAGAGATATACGGCCTGTTTGACGTAAACGGCAAGCTTTTGCTGAAGAAATTCACAATGGGATACAAGAACGGAACTTTCACGGTAACATTCGATCAGACAAGCAGCTGGAAGGATGGCATAAACACCTCTAATGTGTTCAAAGAAGGGAATTTAGACAGGTATGCGACTTGGCATTGGCAGAATACGGCATCGCCGCCTGTTTTCCACGATGGATACATCTACTACCTCTCTGTGCTGAGTCCGCTCGGAGTGTACAACAAACCGTATAAGACATTCCTGAACTCAATAAATATCGAGACTGGAGCCAAGAAAACCATTGATATGGAACTCGACTACAGATATCTTGACGACGGGTGGCTTACAGCCTACGGCGATTACCTTTATGTTACCTCCTACACAAGAGGAATGTTCGAAGAGGATTCGGGAGGCACGAGTTACTCTGCCATAACTGCCGTCAAACTGGACAGCAGCGGAGGCATGGCAGTGGACTTCAACGTTACTCTTGATGGCTACAAAGGATGGACCTCTCAATTCGTGGTTTATAATGATCGGGGATATATCAACGTCGAGAAAGCGATAAACGGAACTCTGATGGTCTTTGACATAAATACGCTCGGAACGGGAAGCCAGCCGATATATACTGTCGAGACGGTGAAAACACATGGCGGAATAGTACTGAACACTCACTATGCCAACATAGGCAACAATTATGAGGTCCAGATATACATTCTGCCATACGACTGTGGCAACAAAGATAAACTTGTGATGGTGTCAGATCGCGCAGACCAGACATCTGGAACGGCAACGGCACTGAACATCGCTATGGATAATTACACATCCCAGGCTGTCAGAGCGGATGCAGATGGCCGCTTCATATGGTATGCTGATACGGGAGGGATAACCGCAGCAGGCAAACACGAAGACAACACATATTATGTGTTATTGACAAACGGCACGGTTGGCACATGGATCTCTGTCAGCGGAGCAACGGCAAGCGAAGCAATCAATAAAATAAATGGCATCACAGTGGTCAGCAACAACATCACTGCGCTGAATTACAGTTATGATGGAGGAAGCATCTCTGCCTCAAATGCGGTAAATGTGCGCACATATTATCTAAAGGATGGGGCTTGGACGGCCACCGGTGCAAGGACAGTGAATCAGCCTCTGTACCACTATTGGATAATCGCAACCGCGAGTTCCGTCGAAAGACCATCGGAAGGCTCTGCGTGGGCATATGACTCCAGCAAAGTCTATAACTTCTCGAATACAGTCGGTGATCTCGGCATCTTTGGAAAGGTCCTGAGAAAGAACACAACCCTCTATGAGATTGAATGCGCAGAGTCCGAGAATGGAGGATTCATAGCATCCTTTACGCGGGCAGCGGAGTCGGCCATTGTGAAGATAACCGCTACTCCCGATAAAGGGTATGCTTTGGACAGCATATCGATAAGTCAAAGGGGCGGTTCAGGAAAAATCGATGCTGAACTCTCTTTGAGTGACGGAAAGTATCAGTTTGTCATGCCTGGGTACGATGTCATCATTGAAACTACCTTCAAGAAATCAGAACAGCATACGATCAGCATTCAAAACAGCGGCAGCGGCAGTACAATCGTAAAATCCGCCAGTGGTGAAGCTATCGATAAAGCACACGGCAATGATGTCATATTCATCGTAGCAGAACCGAGTACGGATTATAAAGTAGGCAACTTGTTTGTGATAATGTCCAATGGAAAAACGGTCAGTTATCAGAAATCAGACGAACATTATGTGTTCATCATGCCAGATGAGAATGTAACCGTTGAGATAGAATACATGTATCAGACATACACTATTACTTACATTCTTGTTGATCATGGTTATCAAACCTCCACTCAGATCTCAGCAACTCGCGATGTAGAAGCGACTGTTTATACGGGCTATCGCATTAATATCATAAGTTCCAGCAGTTTCACACCCACAAAGATTCCGGATTGGTTTGTTTTGTGGCCTGCACCGATGGGCATACCGCCTGCGCCTGGAACATACCACATCAAGTTTAATTTAGGTAATCCTGCTGTAACATACACGGTCACACTTAACGTCAAACCAGGAGGTAAAATAATCGAGAGTGATATGTCTGTAGGAAAGATGACGCTGCTTGATCTTTCTGATGCATCGGGGACCGATTATGTTCCCAGCAGTATGACCTTCAAGGGCTGGAGCACACTGCCAAACGGGGAGGGAACCGTATACGAACTTGGAGAGAACTTTGAGATTGATCTTAGGTCAAACACGTACCTCTACGCAATTTGGGAGCCGGATGGAGACTGTCATAAAATAGATGTGGATGCAGAATTCGGAGTAAAATCTGTGTACAGAATAGACACGGCATCCGATGGAAGCACAGTACCGATAGAGTATGCAAAAGCAGGGGAAACTGTCCATGTAGAGGTTGAGTCTATATATTATGCACTTGGTAGCAATAAGGGGTACAAGATAATATCTGTACAGGCAACTGCTGCGGGCGGAAGTCTGATAGAAATACCTGATTTGTCTATTATTACAGCCAATTCTACCCTTGGCATAGGACACAAAGCTTCTTTCTCATTTGTCATGCCAGATTCGGACGTAAAAATTAAAGTCGAGTTTGAAAATACATTTGTGCCTTTATCTTTCATTACCTTCGATTCAGATCACCTGGAAGGGGAAATTGGTGAAATAATATGGCTTAATTGGTATTATAATGCCGATGCCAGTAAGGCTTGGTCACCAAGGGATTATACATTTGATATCGAAGGTATCGTTAGCATTAGCTACCCTCAATTCGTTACAACAACAAACGATGGAGTACAAGGAGTGTGCATAGGACTCCGCGGTGAAAGCCCTGGTACTGTTACAGTGACTTTCTCAATGGATGAGATAGTAGCAAAATGCGCAGTCACCGTACTATATGGGAGTCTGGATTCCAGCTCTAAAACAGTCTCTGTCGAATTGAATAAGACCGCTGACATATCGATCACTTTGCCGAACGGATATTCACCATCAACAGTGGTGTGGGAGGTCGAAAACAGTTACATCGCTAACTACTCTGGTAGCGGAGCAAAAGTGACTATCACGGGCCGGAACATCGGGACAACCACTGTTACCGCTACCGTAGCGGGGCTTTACCGCGCTACATTCACGGTAACAGTTACCCAGCCTCCTGTGACGAACAACACATACACATTCTTCATACAGATGAAGGAAGACTATGACAAAGTATCTTCAAGCTACGGCTATACGGAAAGCCAGCTAAGGTCGGGTTTCACGATAAGCGCCACCGGCAGCGATGCGGGCGATGCTTTGAAGAAGGCCTGCGAGGCGAGAGGTATTCCCATTTCGCTGTGGACGGGTTCTGCGGGAGGAGAAGATCTCAAAGGATGGATAGGCTCCATCTTCGGTCTCGGGGATGTGAGCAGAGAAGGCGGGATATGGACATATTGGGCACAATATAAGGACGGAAAGTTCAATGACTTTACTTTGGGCTATTACACGAGTGGTGGCAGTTTTAGCATCATAAGGCTGACCTCTACGCCGGACGGAGATGTAGTACCTTATGTAAGGGGAGTATCTCTCGGAAACACGTCGCTGACTTTGAATGTCGGAGACAGCGCAACCTTGTCTTATAGCCTCAACCCATCAGACGCTTACTACAAAGGCGTTACATGGTCCTCTTCTGACAGCACGGTAGCAACTGTGGACAGCAGCGGAAGCATCACCGCCCTGAAAGCTGGGACTGCCAAAATAACCATCAAAACTGCTGACGGCGGATACACTGCAACATGTACAATAACAGTGCCGGGCGCCGGAGAACCGCCTGCACCGCCTGTTACCGTGCCGGTGACTGGTGTGTCCCTCGATAAGACCGCTGTGACCCTGACCGCTGGAGGCACTGGAGCCCTGAAGGCTACCGTGTCCCCCTCGGACGCAACGAATAAAAATGTCACATGGTCCTCCTCGAACACTTCCGTGGCAACTGTCAACGGCAGCGGCCTGATAACAGCCGTAGGTGCGGGTGCTGCGACAATCGCCGTTACATCAAGCGACGGAGGTTTCACTGCGTCGTGCACAGTGACGGTCAAGGCGTCGTCCAATATCGGCATCGTTCCGGAAACGGAGACCATCGGCGGAGAAACAACGGCCACAGTGACAGACGATCAGATAGGCAATGCGGTCAACCAGGCAAAAAGCGCCGACGGAAACACTGTACCTGTTCTGAACGTCAACGTTCCGTCGAATTCCTCGTCGAAGAAGGTCATCGTTAAGATACCTGCTTCCGGCTTGTCCGCTTTTGCGGACGAAGGCGGGGAGGCAAAGATAAGCACCCCTGCAGGAACGGTAACTTTGGACAACGATGCGCTGAAGGAGATGTCCAAAAGCGGCAGCGGTCAGGTAGAGATCATCATAGAACAGATTGAGAATTCTTCTCTGAACGGAAAGCAGAAGGATACGGTCGGGAACAACCCCGTGTACAGCATTACCGCGATGGTGGGCGGGGTTCCGGTCAGCGAACTGGGAGGCCTTGCCACCGTCACGATACCGTACGAGCTCGGACCGGGACTGAATCCCTCTTTGCTCGTTGTCTGGTGCGTTGACGATCTCGGGAACACAACAGAATACCCGTGCTCTTATGACGCCGCGTCAAAGACCGTCACATTTGTGACAGACCACTTCTCCCATTACGTTGTGGTGTATACCGGAACGGAGGATAACGAAGCGTCTGGAGGCGGCGACATGTGGCTGTACATTGGTATTGCCGCAGTGCTGCTGATCGTGGTATGCGCAGGACTCTTCTTCTATGTGAGGTCAAAAAAATCACCCGCATAAGATAGGACAAACCAAAACAAACAGGAGGGGCTCCCCTCCTTACTTAATCTTTATTTCTAACAGATAAATTGCCAGTTGGCAACATGACACAAATTGTGTCTTTTTCATATGTTTTTCTGCATGTATTTGGTTGTTGTTTACCTAAGCTACGTTACTTTTTCACAAAAGAATTTATTGGATATTTCGCAGAGAAAAAAATACGAGATAGGTTAAATATCGACTTTTGCGATGTCATTGGGATAACCTTTCGGCCGTTTATCGGCCGTGTGGGAATGTATGGAGGAAGAAGATGATCGAGGCTGATTTCTCACTCCGAGGGAGAGTGGTCGAATGAATTTTAAACTGATAGCAGCGGTTTTGGTTCTCGCCTTGGCTGCCGGAGGCGCGGGGGTGTATTTTGTAACTTCTGAAGGCGAGCAAAGCCACAGCAGTGCAAAAAGCCACTATGAGTACTCAAAGGATACGTCCTTATCCTGGTCTTATTGGCTCGGGAACATGGACAGCCCAGGAGTTTCGGACGCAAAAACACCCGTCTCCCAAAGCGAGATGACGGAACTGTGGAAAATAAGCGACACCGTCAATTCCACTTCCACCAACTGGAAGGTCCCCGGATCGGCGATATGCATAGGCGATAAGACCTATTTCTTCAGAGGAAGCGACAATACACTCAACTGCGTCATAACCTCCACGGGGGAGACGGTTGCAAAAACACAATGCGCTTCTGGATCCGTATACAACATGGCGCTGGCCTACGGCGACGGGAAGATATTCGTTCCCATTCTATCGGGTTCTGCCACCGTCATGCATGCATATGACGCAAAGACACTGAAACAGCTCTTTATTTCCGAACCCGTACGTGGAGGAGAGGTCCAGGGCCCGATCACATACTATGAGGGAAGAGTATACTTCGGAACATATGATGGGGATTTCGCCTGCTTCGGTTCGGAAGACACAGACACCTCGAAGAACAATGAGGTTGTAAGCCCTATTTGGATAGTGAGGGGGAACGGATGGTATAACATGACTCCCGCTTTCTTTGAGGACTATTGCGTCATTGCCGAGAAAGGATATGACATAGACGGCGCCGTTGCTTATTCGGTCGAGATATCCACCGGCGCGGTGAATGACAAGATTGCTTTCGACATGGATTATTGCGTATCTGGGATAGCTGCATATGAAGGAAGGGCGTACATAGCTTTCAACACTGTTACCAACAAAGCGGATGCCACTTCGGAGATGAACTCCAACAAGATCCTTACGATAAGGTCGTTCCCTGTCAGACCTGACGGGACATTCAATAAAGCTTCCGAGAAGGTCTGGGCATCGAGTGTCAAGGACGGCGGGACGCAGTCCGCGCCGATGATATTGAACAACAGATTATACATCGGAGGCGGCGGAAGCAC
>JGI24696J40584_12961114_pt1 | contig 10820 bp, 10 predicted proteins | sample TergutCo191P4_FD_40584 | JGI IMG/M metagenome (IMG submission 40584)
CGATATCTATTTTGGTGCCAAAGTCGACCTCACCAAACCCAGCGGCAAATACCAAACAGTGGTGGTGTACACGGTGGTGGCGAATAGTTAAACAAAATGATAAAATAGTACGCTATGAGAAAATACATTGCTTTTCTAATTCGTTGGGTGTTGACGTCGCTCGGACTATGGATTGTTGTGCGATTATTTGGGCATGAGGCCGAAGTCACGCTCGGACAGTCAATCGCCACCTTTCTGTTAGCTGGTTTGATTTTTGCTGTTGTTAACTCGATCCTTAAACCGCTAATTACCATCCTTTCGTTGCCATTTGTGCTGGTGACGTTGGGATTATTCATGTTGGTAATCAACGGATTGATGGTTTGGTTAGCTATAGCTCTAGCGCCAAATCTGGAAATGTCCTTTGGTTGGGCGATAGTTGGCGGAATTATCCTAAGTCTGGTAAACTATTTGGTGAGTGAGATTAATGAATTAGGGCACAAGGAGGTAAAATCATGAATTTAGACGCAGCTCTGTCACTAACTACGGTTATTAGTGCGGTACTTATGGCGCTAATGATACTATTGCAATCGCGTGGAGCCACGCTGGGTGCGGGTTTTGGTTCAAGTGGTGAATTGTTCACCACTAGGCGAGGTTTGGAAAAGAACTTGTACGAAACAACGATTGTAGTTGCGATAGTTTTTGTTTTAAGTATTGTAGTCGGTTTGATTATAGGTTGAAATGGCCGAACAGAAAACCACTAAAGAGTCGACATCTGACGATAAAACCAGTAAAACATTGCGAAAACGCTGGCCAAGAATTAAGTTAAACCGGCGCAGCATTGATCGTCGCCAACGAGCGATTTTGCGACATGCTCGTAAATTCTTGGTCCAGCGTTGGGATAATTTGCGAGCCTCGCGACGAGAAATTATTGGTTGGTTGTTGTTGGTCGCAGTGTTAGTGATGATTGGTTATTTGCAAACGGTGTTTTATACGCATAGTCAAGAAACTGTAACGGCGGTCAGTGGTGGAACTTATGCTGAAGGGGTAGTGGATAAAATAGCTACTATCAATCCGCTTTACGTTACAACTGATGCCGAACAGGCCGCGTCCGGGCTGGTTTATTCCAGTTTGTTTAGACTCGACGAAACTGGTTCGTTGCAACCAGAGCTGGCGACATCTTACTCGGTCGGTCAAGACGGTAAAACTTATTCAGTCAAATTGCGGGGTAATGTTCGATGGTCAGACGGACAAGCTTTTTTGGCCGATGACGTAGTGTCAACGGTCGAACTGATAAAAAACCCAACAATTGGCTCATCGTTATTTGACAGATGGAAAAATATTGATGTTAAAAAAGTGAATGATCTCGAGATAACTTTCACGCGCCGAGATGTCTTGGCGTCCTTTCCATTCATGTTGGATTTTGGTATTTTACCAGCGCATATACTGAAAAATATCAAACCTGCTGATGTTAAAAATACTTTTTCTAGTAATCCAGCCAAAATTGCCGGCACCGGCCCGTTTTCTTATCGTAGTACAGAAGTTTTGAACAGTGGCCAGATTATCCTGAGATTTGTGGCCAACGAACATTATTTTCGTGGAGCACCGCGACTTAAAGTTTTAACTATTCAAACTTACGAAACTAGCAGTGACCTACTGAGTGGATTTAAAGCTAACGAGATCAACGTGGCGGCGGGGCTCAACGTACATGAAGCTGCTCAATCATTAGATATCCCGGATGTTAATTTAATTCAAGTACCACTCGGTGATGGTATTTTTGCTTTGTTCAACAACAGCGGGGAAATTACTAGTGAATTAGCCGTACGCGAAGCACTCAGATTGAGTGCTGATCTCGCAGTTGTGCGTTTAGCGGTAACTCCTAAATCAGAGAAAGGTGTTGGACTAAAAACTGTTTCAGCACTTGAAACACCACTCGCACCGGGACTAATCGCAGATGTCGACGAATTAAAACAACCTGATTATGACATAAAAGCGGCTGAGAAAAAACTGGATGCTGCTGGTTGGAAGTTAGACAGTGCCAATAGGCGTGTCAGGGATGGTCAACCGCTAACTCTGAATATCGTTACTGTCAAGAACGCCGACTACGAACCAGCTGCCAAAAACCTCGCCGAACAATGGGAAAAATTAGGCATCAAAATCGAATTCACGGCCGCGGATCCATCCAACGTTCAACAAAATTTTCTTATCCCACGGGCCTACGATGTGCTAATTTATCAGTATCATCTTGGTGCTGATCCAGATGTTTCTGCTTATTGGTTATCGTCCCAAGCGACAGCGCGCGGATTAAATTTTGCTAATTATCAATCAAGATTGGCTGACGTAACTTTAAATAACGCACGCACCCAATTGGACAGTGATAAACGTGCTATTAATTATACTCACTTTGTCAAAAATTATTGGCTATCTGACGTATCAGCGATTGCACTGTACCAACCGAATTATTATTACCTGATGGTTCAGGGTATTAATGGTCTTAACGACACTATGCCTCTGTTTAGTAAATCAGCACGTTTTGCGGAAGTGCGTGATTTCACGGTCAATACCGGCAAAGTTAAAACAACACCCTAATTACATTTGTGATACAATGTAAGCATGAGCATGAATTATTCGGGCGCAGTGATCCTGATCATTCTGGATGGATACGGATTGAGTGATAATCCAAACGGCAATGCCACCATGGCGGCTAATACGCCAACTCTGGACCACTTAATGAACAATTATCCTACGCAAAAACTAAAAGCCAGTGGCGAGGCGGTCGGATTACCAACCGACAATGATGTTGGTAATTCTGAGGTCGGGCATAATGCTATGGGGGCGGGTCGTATTTATGCTCAGGATGCGTGCCTGATTAACAGAGCATTAAAAACAGGTTCAATGTATCAAGGAGCTAGGTGGCGAGAATTAATTGACACGGCCAAAGATAATCACGCGTTACACTTTATTGGTCTGTTGTCTGATGGTAACGTTCATTCGCACATTAATCATTTGATGGCCATGCTGGATGAGGCGGCGCGCGAAGGAGTGATGAAAGTTCGCATTCATATACTCCTTGACGGGCGCGATGTTGAACCAACTTCAGCGCTAAAATATGTCGATGAATTAGAGTGGAAGTTAGGCGAACTTAATGCTGGCGGTCGTGATTACAAAATCGCTAGCGGTGGCGGACGTCAACAAATTACCATGGACCGATACGAGGCTAACTGGCCAATGGTCGAAAAGGGCTGGCGCACACACGTTATTGGCGAAGGTCGCGAATTTAACTCAGCGCGCGAAGCGATCGAAACTTATCGCACGGAAATACCGGGCGTCATCGATCAAGATATTCCACCATTCGTCATAGTGACCCGTGACGGTCAACCCGTTGGCGCAGTAGAAGATGGTGATAGTGTAATCCTATTCAATTTTCGAGGTGATCGTGCGCAAGAATTAGCCCTGGCTTTCGAGGGTGATGAAACTTTCGATAAATTTAATCGCGAATATGTGCCAAATATTCATTTTGCCAGCCTCCTAGAATACGATAGTGAAAAACACATCCCAGAACACTTTTTAGTCACACCACCAGAATTCGAACACACTTTGGGTGAAGTGATAGCCGAAAACGATCTGTGTCAATTAGCAATTTCCGAAACGCAGAAAATTGGTCATCTAACATATTTCTTTAATGGTAATCGCGCCGATAAATTCAATCCAGAATTAGAAGATTATGTCGAAATTCCGTCTGATAATGTATCATTTGACACCGAACCGGCCATGAAATCAGATGAAATTGCTAATAAATTAAGCGAACTATTATATGAGCAAAAATATAAATTCGTACGCGTTAATTTCCCGAATCCAGACATGGTTGGACATACCGGCGATTACGACGCCACAATTAAAGCTATCGAAGCGGTTGATGCTGCGCTCACGAAAATTTTACCTGTCGTGGACGAAACTGGCGGCATGGCAATCATCATCGGCGATCATGGAAACGCCGAAGAAATGTACGAATTAAATACTGATGGTTCAATCCAAGAACAAAACAATCGCCCAGTCATCAAAACCGCTCATACGACCAACCGTGTTCCGTGTATTTTCTACGACAACACACCGAATGCCAGATATTATTCTGTCAAATCGGGCGACGAATTTGGTTTAGCTAACTTAGCGTCGACCATCGCTATTCTACTCAACATCGAACCGCGGTCAGAGTGGTTATCGCCGATTATTGAATTTAAGTAATTATTTTATTCTTGGCGAAGTTTTTTGGCGCGCAGAGCTCGGACGGTAGCTTCGGGGACAAATTTACGAATGATTTCTTCCCAATTACCAGTGCCATAAATCTCTTTTTTGATCAAAGTAGAACTGATGATCTCGGTACCATTTCTGCGAGAGGGAATGAGAACAGTGTCCAACTGTGGAAAAATAATTCGATTGGCGATGGCCATGTCGTGTTCGAAAATATAATCGTCGGTCGAGCGAATACCGCGCACTAGATTTTTGATACCGTGCCGTTTAGCATATTCGGCGACGAAATCATCCGCCAGCTCGACAACCTCAATTTTCGGCCCATATTGTTCGGTGGCTTCGCGCACAATATCGGCGCGTTCTTTGGTCGTGAACATATATCCGCCGGTTTTGTTTCCGCTAGTGGCGACCACGATCACAATTTTATTAAAGACCTTTAGACTCTGTTCGATAACTTCCATATGACCATTAGTTATTGGGTCAAAAGAACCAGCGTAAATTGCGACTTTGGTCACATCAGCGTCAATCGCGATTTGCTCTAAAACATTTTCCACCTGACGTTTTAAAAGATTTTGGTCACTGTTGTTGACGATCACGTAATCGGCTTTTGCCAAATTTTGCCACGCTGGAGTTTGCGCTTCGATTCGCTGCCGCGCCTGTTCATCGGTCAATTTGTGACGCTCGACGATCCGACGAGAACGAATTTCGTCGTCCGCATACACTAAAATACTAGCGTCGTACCCCTCGCGCATTTTATCAGACTCGAACAAAAGAGGAATTTCGGCGAACGCTATTTCTTGACCAGCACGCTGTTTTTCCTGCCAAAAATCAGCCAGAGTCCGATAAACCGCGGGGTGAGTGAGATTTTCCAACAATTCCTTTTTCTGATGATTATTTTTATCAAAAACTAGAACGGCCATTTTGGTCCGATCGATCGATCCATCACTCGCGAACACGTCTTGTTCCTCGAAAGCCTGTCGCATGGATGGTTCATCCAAAACAGCATGAACAACCTCGTCGGCATCGAACACACTATCGCCCGTCAACTCTTCGACAATCCACCCAACCGTTGATTTACCAGACCCAACAGCACCCGTGATGATAACTTTTTGCATGTTTCTATTCTAACACAAGAATATAGAAGCTAAAATCCATCACATTCCAAATTCTATATCACTACTAAATCTGTGCTCGTGCTTCTTTCAATACTGCGGCCGAGTTATGCAATTTACCAAGTTCATCGTCACTAATGCCAGGTGTCAGAATCTTTTCCACACCATGTTCGCCGAGCATCGCTGGTAGTGACAAGTACACATCATCAATGCCATACTGGCCGTTTAACAAAACCGACACTGGCATGACCGATTTTTCGTCGCGCAGAATCGCCTCGCAAATCCGGGCCGCGCTCATACCGATGCCATAATAGGTCGCACCTTTTCGATTAATAATCTCGTACGCCGCACCACGCACCGCGTCGGCGATAGCATCGTAATCGCTATCAGCCATCACACCACCAAACTGATCCGACGCTTCGTTGATACTCATACCAGCGATGCGCACCAACGACCAAACCGGAAATTCGCTATCACCGTGTTCGCCCCAAATCTGAGCATGAATATTATGACTGTCGACACCAAACTTTTGACTAAGTAAATAACGCAGACGCGCTGAATCCAAATTCGTGCCCGAACCAATAACTCTGTTTTTAGGAAAACCAGTTATTTCGCGGAAAATATAAGTCATAACATCCACCGGATTACTAATAATCATCACAACCGCGTTCGGCGATTGTTCAGCGACTTGACCAGCAACGTCGCGCATAATGGCGGCGTTTCGCACGATCAAATCGATGCGCGTTTCGCCCGGTTTCTGATTTGTTCCAGCGGTAATAATCACAATATCAGAATTCTTGGTCTCCTCGTACCCCCCCGCCCGCACAACCGATTCGGCGGCAAAAGGCGAACCATGTTCGATATCCATCGCTTCGCCAGCAGCCTTTTCGGGCGTAGCATCGACTAGTACGATTTCACTGGCCACACCTTTCATCATCAAAGTATAAGCCACTGTCGAACCAACGAACCCCGATCCAATTACCGAAACTTTTATTGCAGTTCTACTCATTTCATGCCCCCCTTAATTATTTAATAAAATTTTATCATAAGCGGTCATTTGAGTAAATAGGCAACTTTTGCTAAAATAGCTAAGTTATGAGCAAAATTCAATTTATCAAGGCAAGACAGATTTTAGATAGTCGCGGTAATCCGACGGTCGAGTGCGATGTCACTTTGGACGACGGGACGGTTGGACGAGCAGCGGTGCCGTCGGGTGCATCGACTGGTTCGGGCGAAGCACTAGAGTTGCGTGACGGTGATGAAAAGTGGGGCGGCAAGGGTGTCACGAAAGCCATCGCCAACGTTAATGACATAATTTCACCAGAATTAATTGGTCACGAAGCGGCCGACCAAGAATCACTCGATCGAAAAATGTTAGAGCTCGATGGTACAGATAACAAATCGAACCTCGGCGCCAACGCGATTTTGGCGGTGTCTCTCGCGGCCGCCAAAGCCGAAGCTGCGACCGAAAACATGGCATTCTATCAATACATTGCTAAAATGACGGACACGCGTGATCTGACCCTGCCGCTACCGATGATGAACGTGATGAACGGCGGCACTCATGCGGGTTGGTCTACTGATATTCAAGAATACATGATTATGCCGATCGGCGCGTCGACTTTTGCCGAAGCAATTCGTTACGGCGCGGAGATTTTTCACGCTCTCGCGGATGTTTTAAAAGAAGAAAATTATCCCACAACGGTCGGCGATGAGGGTGGTTACGCACCGCGAGTCAAAAATGGCAACGAAGAACCGCTGCAATTGATTGCACGAGCAGTTGAAAAAGCGGGATATATTTTGGGTCGAGATATCGCGTTCGCTTCTGATCCAGCGTCTTCTGAATTTTATCAGGACGGCATGTATAAATTTGGCGGCGAACAACTTACTACTGACCAGATGATCGCTTGGTGGAAAAACATGACGGGTAAATACCCATTTGTTTCAATCGAAGATGCTCTGAGCGAATCCGATTGGGACGGTTGGACAAAATTAACTACCGAATTAGGTAACGAATACCAACTCGTCGGTGACGACTTGTTTGTAACCAACACGAAACTCCTGCAAAAGGGAATCGATATGCGTGCCGCCAACGCGATTTTAATTAAACCAAATCAAATCGGTAGTCTAACCGAAACGATCAGGGCCGTGAAATTGGCGCACAATAACGGATTCAGAACCGTCATGAGTCATCGCAGTGGCGAAACCGAAGATACCACCATCGCGCATTTGGCGGTTGGGCTAAATTGCGGTCAAATCAAAACCGGTTCACTCTCGCGTAGCGAACGCATCGCCAAATACAACGAACTGTTACGCATCGCGGAGGCAGAACCAAACGTGCCGTTAGTCAAGCCCTTCGGAGAAAAATAAATGACCAATAAACCGTATCAACACGCCCTGCTATCAGCGATGGTGATTTTCCGAGACGGTAATCGAATCTTACTACTACGGCGTCAAAACACTGGTTGGTGCAACAATCATTACACCTTTCCGACCGGACATGTGGATGAAGGTGAGTCGATAGTCGCGGCAGCTACTCGTGAAGCCAAGGAAGAATGCAATTTAGAAGTGATGCCAAAAGATCTAATTTTCAAACATGTAATACAGCGGCCGCGTGAAGGACACCCGAAAGAAAATCTGATTTATATAGACTTTATTTTTGAAGCGAAAAATTGGCAAGGAACTGCAAAAATTGGTGAATTAAACAAATCGGATGACTTAATCTGGGCGAATCCTAAGGAGTTAGAAAAACTGAAATTAACACCAACCACCGAAATTAGCCTGAAACAAATTGCTCAAGGTGAGATACTCTCAATGCTGCCATACAGAATATAGAATTCGATATTCTAACTTTAAAATTGTTTCAAAAAACTCGTTTGAAAAGTCGTGTTGATGTGGGCGCGTTTTTCGAAAGCTTCAATTGCATAGTCGAGCAACTTTTCCACCAACGCTACGTTGGAAATACCTTTCATCGCCCAATTGTGCGCGTACAAACTGCCGGGTAGGGGATTAATTTCATTGAAATAAATTTTACCGGCCTTTTCGTCGATCAATAAATCAATTCGCGCGATACCACCTAGTCCGACAACTTTATAAACTCGCTGAGCGACATCTTCGGACCTTTTATATAAATCGCCGGGTAATTTGGCGGGAATTTCGGAATAACCTTGGGCGCCCTGTTTGCCTTTACCGCCGCCCTTTTTGCCACCTTTCTTACCACCGTTAATATATTTCGATTCAAAATCAAAGAATTCATCGGTCAATTTGACGGGTCGCTCGACGTTAGCGACGATTAATTCGTCGTTACCGATAATCGGCACAGTCACTTCGATAAGGTTATTCACACCCTCTTCGACCAAAATTACATCGTCGTAAAAGGCGGCTACTTCTAGCGCATTTTCCAAATCTCCAGATTCTTTGACTTTAGTAATACCGATACTCGAACCGAGATGCGGCGGTTTAACGAACACTGGATATTTCAAATTATCATTAACCAAACGAACACATTTTTGACGATCCGCATTAAATTCCGCGGTCAAAAACGAAACGTATTTGGGCGTCAAAATGTCATTCGCCTCGGCGACCTGTTTGGATAAAACTTTGTTCATTGCCACGACGCTGGCCTCCATATCGCAACCAACAAACGGCACGCCCGCCATGCGTAACAGTCCCATCAGCGAACCATCTTCACCGTACGCACCGTGCGTCGCCGGGAACGCGATATCGATTTTCCATGTTTTCTTTTTCGATATCAATGTCAGTCCATCATTAAAACTCATAGTCGTCGGTGTCTGCTTGGACATAATTTCGTCGATCCGCCCAGTTTGATACGTGCGGATATCCGCCAACTCATCACCAGTAAACCAATCGCCGTTTTTGGCGATATACACCGGTACCACCGTATGCCCGAGTAGTTCCAACGGTTTAATAATACTCGAAATCGCCGTCACAATCGACACATCATGTTCGGGCGATTTAGCGCCGAAAAAAACAGCTACGGTTTTCTTATCCATGCTTCTATTGTATCATCAAAAGTAATTATCAGTCCAATCATTCTGCATTAAAACCAAATCACCAGCGGCGACGAATGCTCCGAGATTTTGGTAAAAGTTCAGCGGATCGTCGATGATAGTAATCTCACCGCGGAATTTGTTTTTTTCCAGACCCGCCAAAATATGTTCGGTCACCGAATTGCACATCAAAACGATGTGGTCGAAAATATCAGCCAGCGCGCGGCCGATTTCAACGTGAATTTCCGCCGTTTGATCTCCTTGTTCGACCAAACCCGGCGTGATATAAATTTTGCGTTTAAATCCGTCCAATTCGCGCGCTAATTCCACGCCGGCCATCACGCCGCGTAAATTTCCGTTATAAGTATCGTCGATTATCACCGCGCCGTTCAAAATCCATGGCGACATGCGATGATCAAAGGGTTTCAAATTTTTTAATCCAACCGCAATTTCGCGCTCCGCGATACCAAACTTTTTCGCCAAAGAAATCGCCGCCGCCACAATTCCAATGTTGTGTCGCCCGATCAATCCGGATGTAATTTTCTGTCCATCAAAAGTAAATTTAGTTTGTAATGGTTCGATTTCAATATTTTTAACAGGATGTTTTTCCAGTCCCTCGCACGAATACAAAATGCTCGATGCATCGTCCTTCTTTCGCAAAATTTCATTATCACCGTTTAAGTAAAGCGGTTTTTTATCCAAATATTCACGCAGCTCAAACAACGTCGCCACAATATTTTCGAGCGTACCAAAATTCACCAAATGTGCTTCACTCACCCCAGTAATGAAACCAATATCCGGGCCGACCAACTGACACATTTTCGCAATGTCGCCGGGCCGATATTCGCCCATTTCAATGATCAGGATATCTTCGTCACCGTCCAATCGATCAACAAATTTAGCGATACCGAGCGGTTGATTAATGTTGCCGGGTGTGGCGGCCGTTTTCTTGCCGGCGCCAAGAACGGTGCTAAGAATTTCCTTAGCGGTGGTTTTGCCGTAACTGCCGACGATGGCGATTTTGGTCGCCGGGTGTTCGCGCAGTTTCTTTTCCATTTGGTCGAGAATTTTCTTTTCCATTGGTTTTTGAATCAGATATTTTCCGAAAACCAGCGGCAAAACTATTTCATATTGCGCTACGATGGGCAACAACATGACGAGGACAAATCCGACCAAGTAGATCCAAATCGTGTTGATCGTCAAAACCAACCAAAACACCGCACCGATGTACAAAATAACAAAGAACGCCAGCGCCAGAAACAGCAATTTGACTTTGCGGGTGGGGACCAATTGTTGACGTTTGGTCACTATGCGAAAATCCTTGACGCGGCGCAACCAACGAAAATATTCACCCACGTCGTATTCGGTTTGTTGGAGCATATAAAGAAGAACTCGTTCGTAACCGAAATTTAACATAGAGAAATATTTTTTCATTTCAGAAATTCCCGAATTAATTTTTTAGTTTCGAACGGTT
>JGI24696J40584_12961113_pt1 | contig 10808 bp, 9 predicted proteins | sample TergutCo191P4_FD_40584 | JGI IMG/M metagenome (IMG submission 40584)
ATGGAAGTGGATAAGAGAAGGTGTCAGCACCTATGAAATTACACTTAAATTCATAAATAACAAGAATGTAAATGCGACAAAGAACTTTTTTGGTAATCGGAACTTTCCCTTACTATTATACATATCGCGACAAAAATAAAAATGGAATAATCAAAAAATTTGACAACGATGGCAATGACTCTATTTTACCATATCAGGCAACGTCCTTATTATTGGAGACCGAAGATATGATAAAAAATAGGAATGAGAATGAAAGGGTGTCGAATCAGACACCTTTTTTGTTTTCTGTAAACTTGTATATGATTACCAAAAATTATTATCTTTGCCGATATTTTAAAATATCAATTTATTACAAAAAATGGAATTTCTAATTATTAAATCAGACCGATTAGTGCAAGATACAAATATCAGTTTTATTCGATATTTGTACAGCAATATTGAATGGAGCAACCGCTTAATCGCCATTGTTGGAGCAAAAGGCACAGGTAAAACAACACTTTTGTTGCAATATATAAAACAAAATTTTGTCGAAAAATCAAAAGCATTGTATGTCAGTTTGGATGATATTTGGTTTTCTACCCATACCCTGTCTGAGCTCGCCGAACAGTTTTATCTGCTTGGCGGCACACATTTGTTTTTAGACGAAGTGCATAAGTATAAAAACTGGGACATAGAAATAAAAAACATTTACGACTCCTATCGTTCTCTGAATATAGTATTTACAGGCTCTTCAATGTTGGAAATTTTTGAAGCGTCTGTCGATTTCTCAAGACGTGCCATGGTTTATGAACTTCGCGGCTTATCGTTTCGAGAATTTTTGCTATACGAGAATAATCTTTCATTCAAATCTTATTCTTTGCAAGAAATTATTGATAATCATAGAAATATAGTATTTGAAGTTATAGATAAAATTAAAATTATTCCCGCGTTTAAATCCTATTTAGAACACGGTTATTACCCTTATTATAAGGAAAGTTTATCAACCTATCCATTCAGAATAGAACAAGCAATTAACAAAACGCTGCAAGAGGATATTCCTGCAATTGAGGATATTGAGTATGCCACTATTTTGAAAATAAAAAAGATGTTGGGTATTATCTGCGAATTAGTACCATTTACGCCCAATGTTTCGCAATTGAGCAGTTCGATAGAGATTAGCCGTAACGCTTTGGTAAAATATCTGTATTTATTGGATAGAGCAGGTATATTAATGTGTATAAGCGAGCCAACACCTTCATTAGAGACACTGTCGAAACCGCAAAAAATTTATTTAGACAATACTAATATTATCAATTCATTGTCATTTGAAAATAAAAATATTGGCAACGAACGGGAAACTTTTTTTGCCAATCAGTTGCGAGCAAAACACAAAGTAAGTACTTCAAAAAACGGCGATTTTACCATTGACGAAAAGATCATTTTTGAAGTCGGGGGAAAAAACAAAGGCGACTCACAAATTAAAGGTATTGAAAACGCATATATTGCCGCCGATAATATAGAAAATGGTTTGGCAAACAAAATACCACTTTGGCTATTTGGTTTTTTGTATTAAAAAGAAAAAAACAGATATGAATAAATTTACCACTTTTTTGCAAAAAAATATTATAGAAATGAAAAAAATAATACTTATCATAATAGTTTCATTATTATCAATACATTTTTTAAATGCGTCTTGTATTGATGATCGTAAAATTTGGTCGGAAAGAATTTTTACAGGAGATTATTATTCTGCTATTTTCACTTGTAAAGTGTTAGAATTTTCCTCAGAAAATCAGGTAAAAAGCACAGCCGGAATTCTTGGTTTAAGAGCCGTTGTACAAGTAGAAAAAGTGTTTTTTGGAAAAGTAGATACTATTGTAAATCTTGATGCAGGTTTTTCCATGAAAGTGGGGAGAACTTATTTAATTTATGGTCGTGGGTATAGAAATAATTTTTCTTTTGATGGTTATTGCACGGTTCATTCTATGGAAGTTCCAGATATTAAAGATGGAGGTAGAATTAGTGAATTAGAAATTCTAACAGATCTATCAAATATAATAAATAACAAACAAACATGCAGTTATACGATGTTAAATTTAAATAATAAAAAATTTGCCGAAGGATCTTATAAAAACGGCAAACCGGCAGGAATTTGGAAACATTATTTATGGAATGGTAATATTAAGGCTGAATATAATTTTGAAGAAAATTCAGAAATTCAATATTATGATAACGGATTAAAAAATCACAAATTGTTAAAGTCTGAAACAGAAGAGATATTTTACAAATACTCAACAATAGATAATGATTTTTTAACTTTTAAATACATACTAAAAAATACTGACTATGGACATTTAATAACTTGGTTTTTTTATTACGACAATGGAAACTTAGAAAAACAATATACTACAAAATCCTTAGGAGGTAGGTATGGGTATGGTGGTACCGAACATGATGGATATTATATGGACTATCAAGAGTTTTATGAAAATGGTAAAATAAAAGCAAAAGGAAATCTATTTAACAATGATAGTGTTGGAACTTGGTATTTTTACAATGAAGAAGGGAGGAACACAGGTAAAAAAGTATATGAAGATGTAGATTCAGACAAGTTATTAGCAATAGAAAAAGAACAAATAGAAAAAAATAAACCGTATAAATTAGAAAAATCGTCTATGTATGGTAAAATAACCGATAAAAATACAGGAAAAGGTATAGGAGGAGTAAATCTCTCTCTCTTCAGAGATGGAAATTTGTATACTACAGCATTTGCTCAAACTTGGGATGATGGATCATATTATATGGAAAATATTCCTATTGGTAAATACGAAATTAGAGTGGAAGATTTTGGTAGTTCTGGTTATTTTGGTACAGCAAAAAGAGGTAAGAATTATGGTACAGCAAAAAAAGAAATAGAAATAAAAAAAGATGAAGAATTAGAATTTAACCTTCAACTTGAGGCTACAAATAACTAGTGATACTATTATCTCGTAAAACGCTAATGGTAATTACAACTATCATAATATAGAAATTATGCAAATTCGAACTAACATTTCTGGCAAAATATACCATTACAAATGGAATAATTATTTCGATAGTAATGGAATAATTATTTCGATAGTAATGGAATTTTTGTTTTTTTACGAAAAATAAAAATATGATTTTTGCCCACAGTTTTACTTATAAGAAAAACAAACGAATAATAAAACAATAAACAACATGAAAAACTCATTAGTAAACAAAGAGTATTTACTTGAACATTTGCTCGTCTTTCAAAATGCAAAAAATATTAAAATATGATACAACATAAACAATCCAATCTAACCCTAAACCACAAATCAGCACTAAAATTATCGCTGATTATCAGTTTGTTGTTTGTGTTTTTTATGTTTATCGGATTTATTTTCGGCGGAAAAGAGGTTCATTTACACAAAGTATCTATTATTAATGTTATTATACAATACGTTTCCAATCTTCTTGTTTTATTTTTATTGTATGAATTTTGTTTTTGGGTATTTCGTAAAAAATGGGGACATCATAAAAGACTTTTTTTAGCTTTATTAGGCACTATTGGCGTGGCAATAGTGTTAAGTCCTGTTTTTTCAGAAATAACGCATCTATTTTCTCCATCGTTGGAAAATGATTTGCATAACCGGATTATTGTCATAGGGTTAATAAAAAATTTAGTATTGTCGTTTGTTGTGTATTTATCTACATTATCTTTTGTGGTGGTCATTCATAATCAGCAAACACTGCTCGAAAACCAGCGCTTGCTTGCCGAAAATATCCGAAGCCGCTACGAAGCCCTTAAAAATCAACTGAATCCTCATTTTTTGTTTAATTCGCTCAATACACTTGATGGACTTATTGGTTTTGATGATGAAAAAGCCCACGATTATTTGCAAAATTTATCTTCAATATTTCGCTATACAATTCAGAATAAAGAAATTACGACATTAAAAGAAGAGTTGTGTTTTGTAGAATCATACGCCAACTTAATGAAAATACGCTATGGCGATAATTTTAAAATACAATATGCTATTGATGAAAAATACAACAATTTTAACATTATGCCGATTAGTTTACAATTGCTGATAGAAAATGCTATAAAACACAATGTTATCAATGATAAAACCCCTTTAACGATATACATTGAAACAACCCAAAACAACACCATTAAGGTAAGCAATACCATTCAACCCAAAATCAATACAGAAGCAGGCGAGGGAGTTGGTTTGGCAAATCTTGTTGAACGTTATCGTTTGTTGTTCAATATGGAAGTTACAATTACCCAAAATGATGTTTTTGCAGTAGAAATTCCGTTAATCAATAAAATATGAAAGCTGTAATTGTTGAAGATGAAATAATAGCTGCACAAAATTTACAACGTTTAATTGTGCAGATAAATAACGATATTGAAATTCTCGCTGTTTTGCAAAGCATAGAAGAAAGCGTGGAATGGTTTTCGGAAAATCCGCACCCCGATTTAGTGTTTATGGACATTCATTTGTCGGATGGTTCGTCATTTTCCATTTTTGAAAAAGTGAAAATTCAAGCCCCGATCATTTTTACTACCGCTTACGATGAATACGCTCTCAAAGCATTTGAAGTTAACAGTATAGATTATTTGCTGAAACCCATTAATATCAAAGATTTGGAACGGGCGATAGAAAAATTCAGTCATTACAACAAAACAAACAGCAATAATGAAGAGGTGATTTCCAATATGTTAGCCATATTTCAAAAAGAGAAAAAGGTTTACAAATCCAATTTTCTCATTGCGCATAGAGACAAATTTATTCCATTATCTATCAATGATATTGCCTATATTTATTCGGAAAATAAGATTGCCAAAATCGTTACTTTCGACCATCGCATTTTTTATGAAAACGACTCATTAGACAAAATGCAACAGCAATTAGACCCGCAAAAATTTTTCAGAGCAAACCGTCAATTTATTATTTCACACAAGGCAATTAAAGATATTACAATGTGGTTTGACAGCAAATTATCAGTGAATCTGTCGGTTGAGATTCCCGAAAAAATCATTGTCAGCCGAATACGAGCCGGCGAGTTTAAGGATTGGTATAGCGGGAAATAAATTCCCCTATTTTCTCTAATTTGTCAATATCCTTGATTGTTGTTGCGAAAATGTTGAAACATAAATTTTTAAATTGATTTTTTATACGACAAAAGTATATTTCTTGTAAAACAGGTAATTCTCATTAAAATTATACATTTGCAGCACAATTTCTAAAACATAACAAAATGCCCGTAATAAGCAGTAAAGAGTTCGCAATCAACCAAAAAAAATATTTCGACATGGCAATGAATACTGACGTCTTTATTGCACAATATTTATAATTCATAAAATCAAAACTAAATGGATTTTAAACAACAAATTCTCCAAGGCATCCCCGCCGAATTGCCGATGTCAAAACCATACGACACTACGGTTAGTCACGCGCCGAAACGCAAAAACATTTTAACCCAAGAAGAAAAAAAATTGGCATTACACAATGCGTTGCGCTATTTTAAACCCGAATGGCACGCCGTTTTAGCGCCTGAATTTGCCAAAGAATTAAAGGATTACGGCAGAATTTATATGTACCGTTTTCGCCCAGATTATAAAATGTACGCGCGCCCCATTGAAGAATATCCGGCGCAAAGCCAACAAGCCGCCGCTATTATGTTGATGATTCAGAACAATTTGGATTACGCAGTAGCGCAACATCCGCACGAGTTGATTACTTACGGCGGAAACGGCGCAGTATTTCAAAACTGGGCGCAATACTTGCTCACCATGCAATATTTGGCAACCATGACCGAAGAACAAACTTTAGTGCTCTACTCAGGACACCCGCTCGGCTTGTTCCCCTCGCACAAAGAAGCGCCACGCGTAGTGGTTACCAACGGAATGGTGATTCCAAACTACTCAAAACCTGATGATTGGGAACGTTTTAACGCGCTGGGCGTATCGCAATACGGACAAATGACTGCCGGTTCTTACATGTATATCGGTCCGCAGGGCATTGTGCATGGCACTACAATTACGGTGTTAAACGCCAGCAGAATGCTGAAGGGTGAAACTGCCGGCAAGTTGTTCATTACAGCAGGTTTAGGCGGCATGTCGGGCGCGCAACCCAAAGCCGGAAATATTGCCGGCGTGGTCTCCATCACCGCTGAGGTGAACCCCGCCGCTACACACAAACGCCATCAACAAGGCTGGGTGGACGAAGTGCATAGCAATCTGGATGAGTTGTTTAAGAAAGCAACTGAAGCGCAAATGCAAAAAATAGCGCGTTCGTTTGCCTACGACGGAAATATTGTGGATTTATGGGAATATTGCGTTAGCCACAACATTCGCGTGGATTTAGGCTCCGACCAAACGTCGCTGCACAACCCTTGGGCAGGTGGTTATTACCCTGTGGGCTACTCGTTTGAAGAGTCGAACAGAATGATGGCGGAAACGCCGGAAAAATTCCACGCTGCTGTGCAGGAATCGCTGCGCCGCCATGTGGCTGCCGTAAATCAACTGGCAACCAAAGGGATGTACTTTTTCGACTATGGCAATGCGTTTTTGTTAGAATCAAGTCGCGCGGGTGCCGACATTCTAAAACCGGATGGTACTTTTAAATATCCCTCTTATGTTCAGGATATTATGGGACCGATGTGTTTCGACTACGGCTTCGGACCCTTTCGCTGGGTGTGCACCTCAGGAAATCCGGAAGATTTGGATGCTACCGACAGAATTGCAATGGAAGTATTGCAAAAAATGAGCGAAAGTTCCCCGCAAGAGATTAGCCAACAGATGCGCGATAACATTACATGGATAAAAGGTGCGAAAGAGAACAGGTTAGTGGTAGGTTCGCAAGCCCGCATCCTGTATGCCGATGCGGAGGGGCGCATTAAGATTGCCGCCGCTTTCAACCAAGCCATTAAGGAGGGACAAATCAGCGCACCCATTGTGCTGGGGCGCGACCACCACGACGTGTCCGGCACAGACTCCCCGTTCAGGGAAACCTCCAATATTTACGACGGTTCTTCTTTTACCGCCGACATGGCAATTCACAATGTGATTGGCGATTCGTTTCGCGGCGCCACGTGGGTCTCTATCCACAACGGCGGCGGTGTGGGCTGGGGCGAAGTGATTAACGGCGGCTTCGGCATGCTTTTAGATGGCTCGCAGGATGCCGACAGAAGACTGAAAAACATGCTCTTCTGGGATGTGAACAACGGCATTTCACGGCGCGCCTGGGCGCGAAACCACGAAGCTATTTTCGCTATAAAACGCGCCATGACGGAAAATCCAAAACTGAAAGTAACCTTGCCGAATTTTGCGGATAAGAAATTGATAGAGGAAACAATAAATTTTTAGTAATTCTCTTTCAACCAAATAGCAAAAAATCTATCATAAACCTGATATTCATTTTTTTCTTTGGTAATAAAATCTTTCTCTAACAATGCTTTTAAGGCAGCTTGTACAGAGCTCGCAGATTGCAGTTTATATCTTTTAACAAAAGCACCTGAAGTAATTGCCTTTACCTTTCCCTCTTTGGCTATGGCAACAAGCAACTCCTTTTGCTTTTCCGGCAGTCGAAAAATCATTTCCGAATAAGCATATTGAAATGTATTTAGAATGTTTTCAACAGCATCCGTAACTAATGAACGGTCGCAAACCGCTCCTTTTGGAGTCATTTCATACAAAACATTCAGCATTTTTTGAAGATACCACGTAATCCCGTCAAACTGGTGATATATGTTTTCTATCGTATCTTGATGTATCGTTTTTCCGGTGTGCTCAAAATGTGATCTGGCAAATTCGGCATATTTACCAACAGGAATGCTCTTTAGGTACATCATAGAAACACTTTGATAAAAAGGACGCGAAGCGCTTAGAAAAATATTACCAATGGTATGATGTTGACTTCCTGCAAAAATAAAATGCACATTATTAGAATGTTGTATGTATGTACGTAAAATAGCTTCCACATTTTCTTCCGTATAGGAAGCAATTTGTTGAAACTCATCAATAGCTACCAAGCAGGGTTTATCAGATTTGTTCAAATAAGTAAATATCTCATCTAAAGTAGCCTGCGGCTCGTGTATATCACCCAAACCTATATTAAATGAGGGGTTTCCGGCAGGATCAAAAGCAATGCCTGCGCGTAAAGATTTAACATAATTCCAAAATTTCTCCAAAGCGCTAATTCCAAAAGGTTTAAGCCCCTCTAAAAGTACTTTGCTAAGCGCAAATACAAAATCACGCAAGGACTTGGTTGCATAAATATCAACAAAAAAAGTTCTGTACTGTTCTTGAATCTCTTTATAGTTGAAACAGTGCTTTATAAGCCCCGTTTTTCCCATACGTCTGGTTGATATTAAAGCTAAATTGTTACCATTTTTCACCTCTTTTATCAGTTGCCGGGTTTCCTCTTCTCTATCACAGAAATATTCACTTGAAACATAACCGCTTGTAATAAATGGATTTACATAATTGTTCATAACCATATTTTTTTGTAGAAATAATTATGCAAAAATAATTATTATTTTATAATAATTGCAATTGCATAACAAAATCAAAATTTTCTGTACAAAGCCACAAGATATGCCAACAATTCAAATAAGGCGAACAAAATATATTTCCCCCTGAAACGTTACTTATGCCTAACCCCACATCATTATGGATAATTACACTTATACCCCATACGAAAATCCTTTTGAGGAAAATAAACGTCCCGGATTTCTCACCTTTTTGTGCGTTTTAACTTTTATTGGATCAGGGCTTTCCCTGCTCTCCAATCTCTTTTCGCCCCTTGTGGCGCCTATGACTTTAGAAGTTTTAAAAGGAACAACATGGGGCTCTGTGCCCGGCATGCTTGACACTTATGAGCAGATTATGGCAACGCCCGTATGGCAATTTTATCTATTAGCATTTTTTTGCGCAACTTCTATCTTGGGCGCTGTTTATATGCTGAAAATGAAAAAAATAGGTTTTCATATTTATGCCATTTCTCAATTAGTGCAGTTGTTTATCGGACAATTTCTTATTGGAGACAATTTTAAACCTACACTCTTTAGTTTGTTTATAACATTGTTATTCATTGGTTTATATTTCATTTATTATAAAAAAATGACCGCTTTAGAAGTAGAACAAGAACCCTTAGATTCTGAACAATAATATTAAAACATAATTTTTATGAACGACATCTTAAACCTCAATCCGAAACGTGTATTTTATTATTTCAATGAGATTTGTAAAATTCCGCATCCTTCTAAAAAAGAAGAAAAAATAGTGGCATGGTTGTTAGAAACCGGCAAAGCTATGGGCTTGGAAACCAAGCGCGATACAATTGGCAACGTGTTGATTTCAAAACCGGCAACAAAAGGGAAAGAGAAAGTTACCCCCGTTATTTTTCAAAGCCATGTGGACATGGTGTGTGAAAAGAATAGCGACACGCCGTTCGATTTCGACAAAGACCCCATCCAACCCTACGTGGACGGCGAATGGCTCAAAGCTAAAGGCACCACTTTGGGCGCCGACGACGGCATGGGCGTTGCCATTCAACTGGCGCTGCTTGAAGCCACAGATATTGAACATGGTCCCATTGAATGTTTGTTTACTGTGGATGAAGAAACGGGCTTAACAGGTGCATTTAACCTGGAATCAGGCTTTATGAAAGGAAAGATGTTGCTGAATTTAGACTCGGAAGATGAGGGCGAATTTTTTATTGGATGCGCAGGCGGAAAAGACACTACCGCCACGCTGGAAATTGAATGGGAAGATAAAATGCCCAAAGAGGTGATTGCCTACAACATCTTCGTGAAAGGTTTGCAGGGCGGTCACTCCGGCGACGACATTAACAAAGGACGCGGAAACGCCGTGAAACTCCTGAACCGCCTTCTGTGGAACGCCTACCAAGACTACGATCTTTGCATTGCGGAAATAGATGCCGGCAACCTGCGCAATGCCATTGCCCGCGAGGGTTGCGCACACATCGTCATCCCCAAAACAAAAAAAGAAGCTTTCGAAAACTATCTGAAAGTGATGGATAAAACCTATAAAGAGGAATTGCGCATTACCGACCCGGGCGTTACCGTTACTTTTGAAGATGCCAAAATGCCGAAGAAAGTCTTGAACGAACTGCTACAAATAGACCTGATGAATGCGCTGTATATTTGCCCGCACGGCGTGCTGGCAATGTCGCAGGATATCCCTAATTTTGTGGAGACCTCCACCAATTTGGCTTCTATTAAATTTAAAGACGGGAAGATTCACATTACCACCAGCCAGCGCAGTTCTTTGGAATCGAAAAAACAGGATGCGGTGGACATGGTCTCCTCTTCGTTCTACACCATCGGCGCCGATGAAGTGGAAAGTGGTGACGGCTATCCGGGCTGGACGCCCAACCCTAACTCGGAAGTGCTGAAAGTGTTGGTGCAAGCCTATCAAAACCTCTTTAAGAAAGAGCCTGAGGTGAAAGCCATTCACGCCGGCTTGGAATGTGGACTCTTCTCTGAAAAATATCCGGGATTGGATATGGTTTCCTACGGTCCTACATTGCGCGGCGTACACTCTCCCGATGAAAAACTTAAAATTGATACAGTGCAGCAGGTTTGGGATTTGACGGTAGAGTTTTTGAGGATTTTGAAATAATTTTTTTAACCGTAAAGGAGGGTCAATTAATTTTATGCCAAAGTGGAATATTTTTATGTTTGGCAAAAAAATGGTCAAATTTCGGTATAATGGACAAATTTTAGGCTGATTTTTTATGATTTTGTTCAAGTGGACAAAATTTAGGCTGATTTTTTCACATTGTGTTTATATT
>JGI24696J40584_12961112_pt1 | contig 10798 bp, 14 predicted proteins | sample TergutCo191P4_FD_40584 | JGI IMG/M metagenome (IMG submission 40584)
AATTTGAACAAATTTCAGTGTTTTTTCCACTAGCCACTCCCCACTAGCTACTAGCCAAGCAACGAAATCCGAGTTAATCATTGCTTACTATAGCAGAAACACCCCGATTTCTATCATAAATGCCATATTGGCAAGCTTGAAAAACCATTCGCCCTTGCGCATGAATATGCCCTTGACTGGAGCGTATTCCAACCCGCCAAGCACCCTAAAGCCAAAAGGAGATTTTTTCCAAGGTAGCATATCACGGCCATAGCCAAGGGAAAACAAAGGCGAATTTTCATCGTTGATTTTTATGTAATCAATAGCGAAATGCACAAAATTCTCCGCACTCTCGTTAAATAACTCCCCCGTTGGCAAATAATGCCCAAAAGCACCAGCCACAAAACCATCCCTGGACAAATCCACCTGCGCCCTTGCGCCAACAGCCCAATTTTTATTTATGCGCAAACGAGCATTCAATCCGCCAAAATGATCTATGCCGTCCGCAAAAAATCTTCCGGAGTAGTTTGCCCCATAAACAAAAAACGGAGGCGGCTCTTCTTTTTCCACTATGTCCAAAGAGAGAAAATCTGCGTATGAAACGGAGAGAAAAAGAAGGATTGCCGCTAAGATTCTGAAGAACATGATAATTCCTTCATCATTTTTTGCCCAGCCATCCACCTGAAAGCAAACACCGAGTAAATTTGCACAAAATCCGCACCCTCGCAAAGCAAATCCCGCACCTTTAAACCGTGGTCAATTCCGCCGCAAGCTACAATGGAAAGATTTGGGAAATGTTTTTTCGCAAGAGATGTTTTTCTGAAAGTGTTTTCGTAAAGAGGCCTGCCGGAAATTCCGCCGCTGGTTCCCTGTGCGTTCAAAACAGGCAGGCGATAAAAAAGTTTTTCGCTCGGAAAAGTGTTTCCTAAAATAACGCCGCTCACACCTAGTTTAGAAAGCAAATCCAAAATTGAAAGCATTTGCGAAGGAGTTAAATCAGGGCTTAACTTTGCGTAAACAGATTTTTTAACAGGAGCTGCTTTTCTGAAATTTTCTATAGAGCCAAATACCTGCGACATAAATGTTGTGTCCAAATCCAAGCGGCATTCGCCGGTGTTGGGGCAGCTAACATTAACTTCCAAATAATCCGCTGTTTTATAAGCTATTGAAAAAGTTTCCAGCAAATCTTGCAAGCGTTTTTCTTCAGGGAGCCCGGGTGTTTCTGCCACTGAAATTCCAATGGCAAAATTGTTTTTTAAAGCCTTGCCAGTTTGTGCTTCAACTCTTGCGGCAATTTTTTCCACCCCATCGTTGTTCAAACCCATTGAATTGTAAATAAGGCGGTTGAATTCATCAAGGCCAACACGTGGCTTGTGTTGATTCCCTGCTCTAAAATTTCTAGTCGCTGTTCCAATGGTTATTCCGCCAAGCCCAAGATTTGCGTATGCGTTTATGCCTTTGCCGTTTTTGTTAGCTCCTGCGGCCAAAACAAGCGGGGAGCATAAATTCACAGGCTTGCTGCCATCAAAAAAATTTACGGTTCGCTTTTCCAAGCACGGTTTCCCTCCCCAAATTGGGGAAAATTTTGCGTAAAGCCCAAGGCAGGAGTGCCTGAATTCAGCGTGGTTTCTAAAAACGCTGCGAATCAAGGCTAAAATTTTATCGCCAAAATCCGGTGTGCTATCGTAGTTAATCATTAAAACACTTGCCTTGTTTTGCCGTCTTTAGGCGCTTTGGAAGAAGCGTTGCCAAATAGGGTCGCATCACTTTCTTTCGACTGTTCAAAATGATTTCCATCACATTCTTCCGTTACGGCATGCCCTGATGTGTAAAGGCAGCCTGTGGAAAGATTGCAATACGGCCCTGCGATTTTTCCAGTATAGTTGCAAATTTTTCTTGTATAAACCCCGTTTGGCACCGGAAATTGAAGTTCCGGCAAATTCTTATGTATTTGCGTCATTGAATTGAACCATATAGGCAAGGCATCTTCTGCGCCAGTATGGCCTGACCCCATAGGAACAAAATCATCCGTTCCAATCCACACGCCCATTGTGTATTGCTTTGTGAACCCTATATACCAAGCATCCGTGTAATCATTTGTGGTGCCTGTTTTTCCGCCGCTTGGATGGTGAAAGCCATTTGCCCAAACTCTTGCCGCAGTTCCGGCTGTGTTCACGGTTTGCAGCATTGAAACCATTAAATACGCAGCCGATTCTTTCAAAACTTCGTGCTCAACTTTGTAATTCTTCTCTATTACCTCTCCGCTTTTGCCGACTATAGCTTCTATATAATAAGGTTCAACTCTGTTTCCTCCGTTTGGGAAAACCGTGTATGCGCTTGTCATTTCCATAAGAGTTGCGCCAACAGAGCCAAGGGAAAGGCTTGGCACCGCTTCCAAAGGAGCTTTTTTTATTCCGAATTTGCGAGCGTATTCAACAACGTTCTGCAAACCGTATTTCAGGCCAACCTGAATTGCCGGCAAGTTTTGCGAAAGCCCCAAGGCTTTGCGATAAGTCATCATTCCTTTGAATTCTTTTGAAAAATTGCCGGGCCGCCAATATTTTGATGTATCCGTGGGAGTTGGGATTGTTATTGGAGCATCGTTTAATGAGTCGCAGGGAGAAGCTCCGTTATCCATAGCAGTCGCGTAAACAAACGGCTTAAACGAGGAACCGGGTTGCCTTAAAGTTTGCACGGCGCGATTCCATTTGCTCTCTTCAAAACTTTTTCCGCCAACCATAGCCCTGATTGCGCCCGTTTCATTCTCTATTAAAATAACGCCGACTTGCGCCGGGCGATAGCGGTTATTTTCGGAATAAATTTTTTTCGCAGTGTCTTTTGCCAAATAATTTTTTGAGAAATCCGCATAAACCGAATCAAAGCTTTTTAACACGGCCTCTGCGCTCATATTGTATTTTTTTGGAAGCCCAAGAATTTGAATAGCCCGCTGGCGAAGCCTTTTATCAACAACTACCAAATGTTCCAAAGCAGCAGTTTCAACTATTTTCTGAGCGCCGGGGTCTATAGTGCTGTAAATTGAAATGCCATCGGAATACAGGGAATTTTCGCCGTATTTCTGCTCCAAATATTTGCGAATGTCTTCCATATAATATGGAGCTACCGACATTTCAATTCTTTCTGTTGTTCTCAAAGGAGTTTTAACATATTCGTCATAATCTGCCCTTGAAATATAGCCTGCATCCATCATCGCAAACAGAACCGTGTTTCTGCGGGCAAGCGCAGCTTCCGGTTTGCGGTCCGGGCGGTAAGCTTCCGGGCGTTGGAGCATTCCTGCGAGTATTGCAATTTCCGGAATGGTTAACGAATCAAGGGGGCGGCCAAAATAAAACTGCCCGGCGGACTGGAATCCGTAATTTCCGCCAGCCAAATAAACCTCATTCATGTAAAATTCCAGAATTTCCTCTTTTGTGTAGGTTTTCTCTATGCGAATAGCAGTCATCATTTCCCGTATTTTTCTTGTGATTGAGCGTTCCGGGTCTAAAAATAGAAGTTTTGACAGTTGCTGTGTTATGGTGCTTGCGCCTCTCATTCTATTGCCGGTTTTAAAGCTTTCAATCACTGCGCTTGGAATGGCAAGCGGATTCATTCCCCAGTGGTTCCAATATTTTCTGTCTTCGGTTGCTATAACGGCGTTTTTCACCATATCCGGTATGCTGTCTATGGGGGTCCATATTCGTTTTTCAATATAAAATTCGTGAACCAGAATTGAATCTTTGTCGTAAATTTTTGTGATTAAGCGCGGTTCTATGGTTTCAAGTTTTTCAAAAGATGGAAGCGTGGGAGCCAGTTTGTCCCAAACTATCAAGATGGCCACGCCGCTCAAAATCAAAGGAGGCCCGAAAAGCAGCCCAAAAACAAGCCAAAAAACCATTACCCGGCTTCTCTTTTTTTTGCCTAAACTTTCCTCTTCATCGTCATACGGTTCTTGCATATGAGGAATATAGTAAACGCTGAGCTAGCCATTTAACCATTGCTTGCTATAGAATTTTTTGCAATATATTCCAGCCTTTCTATGATGTTCAAATGCTGCGTACAGGAGTTTTCGCAGTTTCCGCATTGCGAACAAGTCCCTGCCAAGTCTGGAGACAAGCCCCAGTGCCATTTCAACTGGTTGTAAATATCCTGTTTTGTTTCGCCTAAAACTATCCTGTTATAGGCGTCCATAAACTTTGGAATTGGTATGGATTTCGGGCAATTGTCACAATATGAGCATCCCGTGCAAACGCCTTCAAAGCATTTGGAAGCATTGGCTTTTGCAATGGCCAATTCTTCATCAGTTCTGGGCTTGTATGTTTCCATTGCCTCTAACGCAGAATCTATTTCATTTTTGTTTGAAAAACCTACCAAAGCAACGGACAAAGGCTTGTGATCCCACAAAAACTGCAGTGCTGCCTTTACTGCGTTTTCCTTATTGCATTCCTCGCCCTCTTTCAGCAAAAATCTGCAAAGCTCCGGGTTGTTTGGAATCAGGCTGCCGCCAAGAGGGTTCATTATCACCGCTCCTAAATTTTTTCGCATGGTAACATCAAATGCTTTCTCTCTGGTTTTGAAATTATATGCGGAATATCCAAACAAAACACCTTCGAATGCAGGCTCGGTAAACAGAGAGGCAATATTGTTCTGAATTAAATGCGTAGAAACGCATATATGATTTATCAGCTTTTCTTCTTTTAATTTTTGAAAAGTTTTTATTATGCCTTTGCTTTTACGTTCCCTCCAGTTTTCCAAGCTGGTTATGCACCACATATGGTAAAAATCTATCGCCGGCACATCCAGCCTTTTGAGCGACGCTTCAATTTCTCTGCGAATTTCCGATTCATCGGATTGAAAGGTTTTTGTGGCAACGTAATAGGGAAGCCCTTGCCTGCGAAGCTCTGCCAGCCCTTTGCCGAAAACCGTTTCGCTTTTGGTTTCAAAATATCCGGGAGCGGTGTCAAAATAATTCACGCCGCCTTGTGCCGCGCGAACCATCATTTCAACGCATTTGTCATGATTGTCAATTTCTGCGAACCGCATTCCGCCAAAGCCAAGAATCGATACTTTTTTGCCGGTTTTCCCATAATTTCTGTATTGCATAGGAGAGAATATAGCAAATATCAGTACATAGGCTCTTTGTTGAAATTTTGCAGAATGTCTCTTTTTAGCTTCATAATCACCGCTTTTTTCTTTTTGTCTGAAGCCTTATCGCCCAAAATATTTTGGATTATCAGCATATCGTCATGGCCAGCGTTATCCATCGCTTTTTTTTCATATAAATGCCACCGCACTTGAAAATCGAGGTTCTGTTCCGCTTCTGCCAGCACGCAGTTATACCACCAGTTATCAGGATCCTGCATAAGGTACAATTCTGAAATAACATCCAGCAGCAAGGTGATTCTCACAACGTTGCTTGCGCTTTCGTGCAAGGTTTTTGCGCCTTCAAGCCTGTGCAATGCAAAATTTCTGTTAAAAAATTCCTTGAATTTGTTTTTGCTGTATTCCTCAAAACCCATAAACAGCATTTTGAAGCAATATTTTATGAATTTAATATATTCATTTACCAAGAAATCTCTTCCATCATTATAATGCCCGATTTTTTCCCTGTAATATTTGCCAAAGGTATAATAAAACTTATGCAGGCTTTTCAAAGAGAGGCTTGGCTCGTATTCCATCCACTTCCTGAGGCTGGCTTCTATAACAGGCAAAAGCGTCAAATACGCAGAAACCCAGTCCGTAACTACTGAAGAAAACGTTCCGTACTCCAAAACCGACATATAAGGCTCAAATATCTTCGTTTTTTTATAGCGAAATTCCATTTGATACGCACGCAGTCTTGGCGAAACTATAATGCTAACCACATCATCGATAATATTTTCTTTTTTTTTCAGCTTGGAGTAAACGTCATCTATATATTTCTCTTCTATGCAATTTCTTGAAGGAGGAAGGCAAAGAATATTTGCCTTCAGCACAGAGTTGATTTCTTCCAATTTTTGCCACATATCTTTCATCTTGGAAGGAAATATAGTAAATGCTGATTAAGTCCATCATCTATACTGATAGAGCTTGCGGTGGTGGGTTGGGGAAAATAATTAGCTTGGGGAAGCTTCCGGCGAAATCACAAAAACCAAAGATGACTCTGAAAGCGAAGATTCAACTAATAGCATAAATGGCAGAATATGAAGACTGCAGGGAGTCTATAATTCCTCGGCTAATAATATTTAGGAGTTACCTACAGAAAATTTCTACTTTTCCCAAATGAAAAAGAATTTCTTGTTAATCGTTTTCTGTTTTTTCGCAGGAACTTTTGCCCAAACCTATTCTACCTATAACACAAACCGCCCATACACGCTGCGAACTCTTGACTATACGCCACTTCTTTACAGATACCACGATATAACCGCAGGCTATGCGCCGCAATCATTTTATTATCCGCAAATGAACCAAAATTTCCGCAATGCAGCAGGGGGCAGCCACGGTGGACTGCCCTTACTGTATTGGGCAGCCGAGGATAATTCGGCGATGCTCGCCATTAGCCCCGTGCTTGCTTTTGATATGCGAGGCGGCAAAGATTTGGGCGATACTATTCAGAGCTATGAAGGCGGTTTGTTTGTCAGGGGCTACAAGGATTCTATTGATTTTTGGCTGGATGCCCGTATGTTCAGCGAAGGGCATTCCGCAAAACAGCCTAAGTCGTGGGATAGGGAATTTTTGGAAAATCAAGGAAACAAAGATATTGAAGGCGAAGTTGAGTATTCAAGCTATTCCAGATACAGAGGAAATTTGAATATTCGCATGGGTTTTGGAAATTTGAGTTTTGCTCGCGATGCCGCGCACTGGGGGCCGGGATATTTTCACAATCTTTCGCTAAATCAAAACGCAGTTCCGTTTAACCAAATGGCTTTTTCCACAACCATAGGCCCACTCACAGTTGTTAGCCTTTATGGCGATTTGCGAATAGGCAGCAATTCAATGAGCACAACCAACCTTAAAGACAGGAACCTCTATGCGCATCGCTATGAGCTGAACTTTGGAAACACACAAATAGGCATAAACGAAATAACAATTCTGTACGACTTGAACAAGCCTTGGCTTTTTGTGCCGATTGTTCCTCTGTTTATTGAAAAAGGAAATTACACAGAAGACAACAACAACGGTTCTTTGGCCATTGATTTCAGCCAGCGCTTGCCTTTTGGCCTTAGAGTTTACTCGGAGTTTCTGCTTGACGATATGGAAAGCCCAACAAGCTTGGTTAGAAATGACAACATTGAAGCGAAGTGGGCTTGGATGGCAGGCTTCTCTTATGCCGGGAACTTCGGAGATTTCAAAGCGGGAAGCATTGCGGAATACGCAAGGGTTGAGCCATACGTATATTCCCATTTTCATCCGAACACCGTGCAGGTGGCACACTTGGGCCACTCTATAGGCGCACCAAACGGCCCAAACAGCCAAACCATAAACTGGCTTCTTTACGCAAAGCGCAAAGAGGCGTTTCAAATTCAGGTTGGGCAGGAATGGGCGTGGAAAGGCACAGACTATGGCAGCGCGATTAACGACACAACGCCAATATCAGGCCATTTCAAGACGGAAAAACATTTTTTGAGAGGCGCTAAAATGAAATATTCGCTGACTCCGGCAATATCTTACAGCGCATTGCATTATGCGATTAGCACAGAATATTCGTTCTTTGGCAGGAATGCTTTCTGTTCGAGGATTATGTTGCTGTGGTAGTTGAAATAATTTTATTGGCAGTCGCTTTGTCTATGGACGCATTCGCAGTTTCAATAACTTTGGGCTTGTCCGTAGAAAAGCCTAGGATTAAAGAACTTTTAATTCCCGGAATATATTTTGGATTATTCCAGGCTCTTATGCCGCTCACAGGTTATTTTGCCGGAACTCTTTTCGCAAGCAAAATTCAGCACCTGGATCATTGGATAGCATTTGCGCTTTTGAGTTTTATAGGCGCCAAAATGATAAAAGAAAGCTTTGAGAAAAATGAAGAAAACGCCAAGAAAAACAGATTTCAGTTTGCAAGCATGTTATTGCTTTCAATAGCTACGAGCATAGACGCTTTGGCGGTGGGTGTTACTTTTGCTTTTTTTGAGATAAATATTTTAGTGGCAATCGCGGTAATAGGCTTTACAACTTTTTGCCTGTCGGTAACCGGAGTAAAAATAGGAAACTTGTTTGGAACAAGGTTTAAATCAAAAGCGGAGTTTCTCGGCGGAGTTATCCTGATTTTGATCGGGTTAAAGATGTTGATGTACTGATCGCCCGGCTGATTCATCTGTCTGTTTCGCTTCTGCCCGCTTTTCCGCCAGCTTAAACGCTGCCTTTTGCGAATCGCGCAAAACCTCCAAGGCTTTTTTGTCCTGAGTCTTTTTAATAAGCTCGGCTCTTGCTTTTTCCACCTCTTCAATTTGTTTTTTTATTTCAATGTTTTTCATGGCAACAAATCGTTTTAGCCTTTCCGCATAGTTCACAAAATCCAAAAACCGTTCTGCGTTGCTTGTGCTTATGCCGCCTCTGCCCTTTACCAAATCTTCATATTCTTTCAGCAGCTTTTCCCGCTCGCCCTCCAGCTTCACCTGCTTTTGAACTTCCTTGCCAAGCGCTATTTCTGCGTTCCGTTCCAACACTTCGCGGTGATTCAAAACAGAGGCAAGCGAAAACTTGAATTTCATTTCTCAATTCGCTTTGAAAAATCGTCAAGCTGCCTGTTCAAAATATCCACAGCGGCAAGAGCTTCGGTGTCTAACTGCTTCAATTTTTTGATTTCCTGCCTTGCAGAGATTAATTCGGCGGCAATGTCGAGCAATGTTATTATAAGGGTATCTACTTTTTTTTCTTCGTCCGGCTTGTATCCGATTGTTTTTTCGTGCAGGTTATACTTTTCTTCCACATAGGCAATAACAGATTGAAGCACGTCTTCCGATAAAGGCGTGCTTATATGTACAAGCGTACGAGCTACTTTTATTTGCCTGTGGATTTTATTGCTCAAGCATTGCCCTCTTTCATGTTAAACAGCCCCTGAAGGCTTTCGCTGTTCTCTATGCCAAGTTCCTTGTTCAGGGTTTCTATGGTTTGCAAAAGAGCGTCTTCGGATTCCTGCAATTTCGCGTCTCTTTCGTTTAAAGCTTCCTGCAAGGAGCGAATTTCTGCCAAAAGCCGCTCTTCGGAACCTTTAAGTTCCTCTATAACCTTGTCTTTTTCGCTTAAATTTTCCCGCAATCCGGCTGCCAAAGCCTCCAAATCGGCTTTCTCGGACTTCCAAACACGGGCCTGCTCCAAAATTTTCTCTATTTTGGTAGTCGCCAGTTTTAACGCATCTTGATTCATTTCTACCTCTTAAGGAATGTTTATAGGAAATGTAGAAATTTTCTTTGCGTCGTCCTTTGCTATTAAGTCTTGCCTCTTGTCGTGTTGTTTTTTGCCCCGGCAAATAGCTACTTCAATTTTGGCGTTGCGTTTTTTGAAATACAGTTTCAGCGGAATTAGCGTAAGTCCTTTTATTTCAACGGCTTTCTGCATTTTTTCTATCTCATGCCTGTGCGCTAGAAGCTTTCTGCGCCTGGCAGGTATGTGATTGAACTGGTTGGCTTGCGAATATTCATTTATGTGCGCACCCACCAGCCAAAGCTCCCCGTTCTCAGAAATATCAACCCAAGACTCGCTAAGGCTTATATGTCCGGCTCTAATGGATTTGACCTCTGAGCCTACCAACGCCACTCCGGCTTCAAAGCACTCCAAGACCTCATACTGGTGAGATGCCTTGCGGTTGTGTATCGCAGAGAATTTTTGATTGTTTTGCATAACCGCACATAAATGTAGAAAACATTTTCTATATTATTTCAAAAGGAGTATTATTATGCCTGCTATTCATTTAACGGAAGATTCTTTCAAAAAGCTAATCCAATCCAGCCAGCTTGTCATGGTGGATTTTTGGGCGCCTTGGTGCGGTCCTTGCATGGCTTTAGGCCCTGTAATTGAGAAATTAAGCGATTTGTATAAAGACAAAGCTGTTGTGGCCAAAGTAAACATAGACGAGGTTCCGGAACTGGCTGTGGAGCTTGATGTCAGTTCAATTCCCACAGTTAAATTCTTTAAAAACGGGAAAGAAATTGAAAGCTTGACCGGAGCTTACCCTCAAAGCAAGTTTCAACAATTGGTGGAGGCTAATCTATAATGCCGGATAAACTTGAAGAACTTTTTCGTTTACAAGAAACCTTAAATAACTATGTTTTTTCCAAGCAAGACTTGCGAGATAAAAACGGCAAGGTCCTTACAATGGAGACTCTCAGAGCGCAGGTTCAAAGCGGAGAACCGCTAGGCTCAAATACCGAAGTAAACCAATGGCTTCGCAAATATCTGGAAGCGTTAAATGACGAGAGCAGAGAGCTTGGCGAGGAATTGCTTTGGAAATGGTGGAGCAAAGACAAGCTTGATATGCAGAACATAAGAATTGAAATAGTTGACCAGCTTCATTTTTGGCTGTCGCTCGCAATGACTGCCGGCATGGACGCAGAGAAGGTATTTGATATATATACGCAAAAAAACAAAGTCAACATAGAAAGGCAAAATGCTGGCTATAGCAAGGACAATAAAAATGAGGCTGACAATAAAAGCATTAATTAGCTTAGTTGCTATGCTTCTTTTTTCATGCGAGTCTGAGAAGCAATCCCAGGCAGGGGGGAGAGGGGCACAGGCTGTTATAGTTGAGGCGGTTGTTGCTGCTCCTGAGAAGTTGAAGAGTTCGGTTAGGGGCGTTGGAATTTTGCAGCCTGCGATGGAAGTGGACATTCAGGCGGAAATGGCGGGTAGA
>JGI24696J40584_12961111_pt1 | contig 10784 bp, 5 predicted proteins | sample TergutCo191P4_FD_40584 | JGI IMG/M metagenome (IMG submission 40584)
TTTGATTCGTAAATTTTTGAACGCAGCGACTCCCGAATTTAGTATGCCCGATTCGGTAAATAACTCGTTGTTGGATCATTCTTACATCCTCACATCCATTCCGTTATACCGCCATCCTCATCTATACTTGCGTTTTGCAGAGGCGGTTAACCGTACTGGAAAACCTTCTTTTGCTTTTGCCGTATTGAAATACGGATTAACCGAAATAAACATAGAAAATTCGGCGATAGTTAATCCGGCCGAATTGGAAGGTATGGAAAGTTATCTGAATTTTAGAAATTTTAAAAATAATATAGGAACTGCTACACGCGGCAGAGGTTTGGGCGTTCAACGCGATCAAACCGATTTCGTCATACCGCCTTATGACAACTTGAACGATTCGATCAACTGGGTGGAATCGTGTATTTTGGAGGAAATGGCCGCCGAAACTGCTTTTGAAGGAAATCGTTTTTTCGATTTACTGAGAATATCACGTCATCGAAACGACCATCCGGCTTTTATGGCCGAAAAAGTTTCGTTGAAATACGGAGATTCAAATACCGATATGAAAGAAAAATTAATGAATATAAGTGCTTGGTTTATAAAATAAAAAAAATTATTGTCATGAAAAAAATTAAAAAATTAATTCAAATTGCAACAAAAAAAGTTTTGCTCTCGGTCGCATTTGCCGCTTTTCTTTTTAATGCAGTAGCTGCAGATGAGATACTTCAGGTACAGAATGTCTTTGCCGGCGATTCATATCCACATGAAGCAATATCGCCTTGGAACTTAGTTAATATGAACGGATTGTCTCCAAATCCTCCGGAAGATTTGGAAAATACAACTTACCGGATGGTTGATAATTTTCTATGCTGGCATTCGTCGGGTTCGAATAATTCAAAGGCCTACATTGTCATCGATTTTGCAAACGTTTGCCCGATTTCAAAAATATATATTTGGAATCTGAATCACCACGATAGTGGTGGAGCATACAGAGACAGAGATACCAAAGATATAAGCATAACTTATTCGATCGATTCAAGCGACGGGCTGAACGGTACGTGGGAGGAATTGGGCGATTATGTCATTCCGCAAACAGCGGGAAACAAAACGCCTACCAAAGCACAACTCGTGGTAGATGCAAACATAACCGCTCGTTTTATCAAGGTACAAGCCAAAAGTTCGTATGGAAGTATTTACTGGGGTTTGGGAAAAATTGTTACCCTGCGCGATCTTTTTTATGGAGACAGTCCGGCGATGAAAGCTTTGAAAGAACAGTTGGTAATAGCCAAAGGATACAAATTTTATAACTATACGGATGGTTCGTATGCACCTTTAGCTGCAAGTATCCTCGTTGCCCAAAATCTGATTACTGCCAAGTCGGAAGATGACGAAGCGCTCATCGATGCCAAACAAGCTTTGATAGACGCAATACCTCTATTGATTGCAAAAACCAACTTAGCGCTGGGTTCGGCCGCATCTGCCGATTCGTATTATTCAAGCGGTTATGAAGCAAGTCAAGCGGTGGACGGCGATTTTAATACCCGCTGGGCTTCGCAATACGGCCGCACGAATTTCTGGTTTAAAATCGATTTGCGCAGCGCAAAAACATTTAATCAAGTAATGATTTTTGAAAACCGGCAATATGGCAAAAGAATAACAAACGTACAAATCTCGGTTTCCGACGACGGTACAAATTGGGTGCCTTGGCGCGAAAAACAGTGGAGCAATTATTACTTGAGCGCAGTCGGCGAAAAAGTAACGAAACGGTATATTCAAATCGTATTTCCGAATAGCAACAAAGAAGGTCTCAATATCGATGAAATCATGGTTTTCAACGATGATTCGGCCATTGAAACCGTTGTAACACCGCCGCGTCCAACAGATCCTTCGTGGATTAAACAAATTCCTGCAACCGATCCGAATGTGTATCAAATACGAAAAGCCCACTTGAAATACGGAATGTTTATCCACTACGGAATCAATACCTTCTTAGGTCAAGAATGGACTGATGGTTCTTCCGCGGCATCCGCCTATAATCCCAACTTAGCTACCCTCGACCCCGAATCATGGGTGAAAGCAGCTTATGAAGGTGGAATGAATTTTGTCATTTTGATTACGAAACATCACGAAGGATTTGCCTTGTGGGATACCCAATACGGAACCTACAACATCAACAATACCGGACGCGCAGGCGATAAACGCGACATTGTAAAAGAAGTCTCGGATGCTTGCAAGAAATACGGCATCAAACTCGGATTGTATTATTCGGCATGGGACAGAAATTGGGACAGAAATAACACCATCGAAAGTACCGGTTTAGATCAAATAGCTCTGAATCAACTTTATAATGATTATGCCCTGAACCACATTGAAGAACTCTTGGATGGACGTTACGGCGAAATATGCGAATTGTGGATCGACGGAGCATGGGAAAAAAGCAATGACGAATGGGAATTTGCAAGATTGTATAACACCGTAAAAACCCTGCAACCTTCCTGTCAATTTGGTGTGAACAACACCATAAAAAATCCATCGGATGGAGGAAATTCATTACATCCCGATCAAGCAAACGGAGGCGAGGAAATGTATTTCTTCCCAAGCGATTTTAGACTCTTAGACCCCTTCCTCACAAGAGCCGGAGCCAATGCCGACCCCAAAGTCTATTCCTACAAAGGACAAAGTTATTACCTGCCCTTTGAAGCAACGGTGTGCATCAACAACTCATGGTTTTGGAATTCAACGCATAATTCGGGAAGTGTGCTCAGTGCATCCAACATCCAAAAAGCCTATAATCATTTGGTAGAACAAGACAATACCTTGGTATTGAATTTGTCCCCGAACAAAAACGGCGTTTTCGATAGCTTTGATGTGAATGGACTGTATGCAGGAGCAAAAACCATGGGAATAGCACGTGGAAGCGCACGAAACAACATCCAACCCGGAGAATGTATGGTGGAAATTAAATACACAACCAATAAAGGTTATGTAGCTTTCCCGACAAAATACATCTACGGAGCCGAAAATGAGGCCTATGCAGTTTTGCCGGAAAATTTAAATCTCGACGGATACAAATTGCTGATCTCGCCGGAGAACACTGAAGGGCTTTTCGCGCAAGAAAAAATAACCGTTGAATTTATCTACGAAGATATGGGCGTTTCTTTTGTCCCCAACGATTTGAAAGCAATAAACAAGTCGTCCAATACGGCCTGTTGCAAGGGCGAAAACATTGTCATCTCTTGTGCACAAGCCTCTAAGGTTGCGATATACAATCTTTTAGGCGTTAAACAAGGAGAATGGTATATGGAAGAAGGCATAAATACGATCGATGCCTCCCATTTGCAAGGAGTATATTTTGTGCAATTTGCTACTAAAAATAAAAATACATACACCACAAAAATTATTAAATAAAAGCGAAAATATAAAAAAATGCCTCGAAAATAGTTCATTTGATTAATATGCTCAGATGAAATTAAAGAATCGACATTTGTTACAGTTATAAAAACATTTAAGAGTGATAAAACACTTTTGAACGAATAAATTTGTAATCTAAAAATAAGCTTTAAACAATTAAAAATAAAATTTTATGAAAAACAGTATTTCTAAAAAAACAGTATTTACATTTGCATTGCTGTTGTTGGTATTCGGTTTGTCTGCCCAAACGTTTAGTCCTTTCGTTTTAGGGCCGAATGAAGAAGACGACGCTTTCGTTTCCTTGCGGCGCACTCGTCCGATTGCCGCAGATTATAACAACGACGGCAAAATGGACATTTTATACGGCGGCCAAACTTTCACGGAATGGCATGATCACGCAGAATGGCAAGTTCTTTCCATTTTGGCGAAAAATAATGGGGATGGAACATTTACCATGCAGATTTCCAATCAAGTTCCCGACGAACGAAAAGAAGACGATTTTTCGGAATCCGGATTGCCGGCGCCCACTTTTTCGTTCTTCCGTTTTTTTGATTACAACAACGACGGCAACCTCGATTTGATTGTAAGAGGTCGTAGCGGAGATGACTCCAATCGTAGTCATGGCATAGGCGATTATACGCTCTTGTATAAAAATTTGGGAGCAGCCAAGGGCTATCAATTTGAAGAGGTTGAAGATACCGGATTCAAACAAATTGCCGATGAAGGCTGTTGGGAAGGTATATCGGTCGGCGACTATAACAACGACGGTTGGTTGGATGTGGTAATGATGGGCTGGACCGAAGAACAAACCGGCGTGGACAGATGGGGAGAACCGATTATCGAAACGCTGAGAAGCGTGTATTTATATAAAAATAAGGGTGGAAACGGCACCTTCGAACGACAGGAAAATGTTGCAACCGTGCAATATGAACCCAAACTGACCAATTTCAAACCCATGAGTGGGGGAGCGGTACGTTTTGCCGATTTGGATAACGACGGTTGGTTAGACATCGTTTCCGCCGGATACGCCGATAATCATGACATTCCGGGCTTGACTGTGTCAAACGAACAGGAAATACGCATCTACAAAAACAAGGGAGATGGAACATTCGAAGATGTAACCCCATTTAATCAAATCAGAGGTTGTTTCGAAGCATCCTTGGAAATCGCAGATATTGACGGCGACGGAAAATTGGATATTTTGTGCTTCGGCCCCGGCAGCAATAGCTGGACACCTACCAGTTTATTGATTATGAATAAGGGTAATTTCAACTTTGAATTGAAAGAATACGAAACATCGGGTATCTATCCCGTAAGAGGGGTGCCGAGTGTTGCAACGGCCGATTTGAACCACGACGGAAAAATGGATTTGGTTTCTACAAGCTGGACAAATTTCGGCGAACATAACGATCCGCAGCCGACAGAAGAATTATGGACAAAAACACGTGTCTTGTATCAGAATGGAGGTAAATTCGTTACCGATTATGAACATGGAATCGTGAATTTTAACGGTGGACTTGTTTTGGCCGATTTCAACAACGATAATTCACCCGACCTGTTTGTATTGGGAGAACTGGACGGACAGTATGCAAGGATATACTATAATGAATCCGCAGCATCCCAGTCAAATACACCTCCATCAGCTCCGACAAATGTAGAGGCTATGGTAATTGGTGGTATGCTCTATATTGCTTGGGAACCTTCTACCGATGACGTAACTCCCCAAGAGGCGCTTGTTTATAATCTGTTTGTGAAAAATAATGCAACCGGAAAAGTATTTATGCTGCTGGCCGCCGATGCTAATACCGGTCGTTTGAAAGTAACTCAAGATTTGCAAACTTCTATCCGTTTGAATGAATTTGCATTGGCCGTTGATGATATAGAAGAAGGCTATACGGTTGGCGTACAGGCTATTGACCAATCTCGCTTGGGCAGCGCCTTTACCAGAATATGGACCGGTACCGGTTTGGACAAACTGCAATTGACAAAGGTATCGGTAGAAACGAAACCCAATGGCTTTTTCGTAAGAGCCTCAAATAATGAAAAAGTTGTCCTCATGGATGCTTTGGGAAGAGTCCTCGCTGTTGCGCAAACTAATGAATTGATTCCTGTTACAACAAAAGGTGTGTATATCATTACCGTAGCCGGAAAAGCATATAAAAACGTACTAAGATAACATCATGAAAATAAGTAAAATAGCTCTGACCGACATCGTAAAAAATGTGTTTGTAATAATTTGTTTGTTATCGTTTTATTCATGTACGCCCGATAAAACCGGTCATTCGTTCAATCCGGGACAATATTGGTTGGATAATAACGACATACACATTAATGCTCATGGTGGAGGTATTTTGTATTATAAAAATAAATACTATTGGTTTGGAGAATATAAGAATGAAATAAACAACAATGCCGAAGATGGAATAACCTGTTATTCCTCTTCGGATTTATACAATTGGAATAACGAGGGAATTGTTCTCGCCGTTGAGCCCGCCGAAAGCGGAAGCGACATCGAGACAGGATGTATTATGGAGCGGCCTAAAGTGATCTACAATCAAAAAACAGACAAGTTTGTTATGTTTTTTCATTTGGAACTGAAAGGTAAAGGCTATGATGCGGCAAGGGTAGGGATTGCCGTTGCCGACAAAGTGTCAGGACCCTATATTTTTCAAAAATCATTACGCCCCAACGCAAAATGCTGGCCGAAAAATTATGAAGAAGGACAAAATTTTGACGAATACTTGAAATTTAATTTTGAGGACGGCCAAATGTCAAGAGATATGACACTTTTTGTGGACGATGATGGGAAAGCATACCACCTGTTTTCTTCGGAAAACAATGCAACTTTGCATATCGCATTGCTTTCGGACGATTACCAAAGTCATACGGGAGTTTATCATCGATTAGCCCCCGGAGGATACAACGAAGCACCCGCACTGTTCAAAAGAGGAAACAGGTATTATATGATTACATCAGGATGTACCGGATGGGCTCCAAATTCCGCACGCCTGTTCACAGCCACAGACATAATGGGAAACTGGAAAGAATATCCCAACCCTTGTGTAGGAGAAAATGCCGAAAAAACATTTCATTCCCAAAGCACATACGTCTTGCCCGTAATGAACAAAAAGAACGCATTTATTTTTATGGCGGATACTTGGAATCCCAATAAACCGATTGATGGGAGATATGTATGGTTGCCGGTGCTGTTTGAAAACGGATTACCGGTACTAAAATGGATGGACGAATGGGATTTGGATTTTTTCTCACACAGCTTTGCCGATTTACAACGTGATATTTCAAAGGCAAAAAGATTTTTAGGTAACGTAGTAATCGGAGAGGCTGTAGGTGAGTTTTCGCAAGAGGCACATGATGCCTTTCAACAAGCGATTGAGTCGGCAAAATTAGTAAAAGCCTCGGATGAAAATGATGAAATCATGGATGCAATCATCATGCTGAGCAATGCCGCAGCCACTTTTCAGGATTCTAAAATAGTATGGGAGTTAAATCAACTTCAAGATGGAGCGTATTACGTGAAGGTGGACGAAAATAAATACCTGACCAATTCCACTGTAATTACTTGGGATAGCCACCTGTGGATTCAAGACAGGAATGTATCAAATCCCCAAACGCAATTGTTCTCCATCGTAAAACAAGCACAAACCGGACGATATAAGATTGTAAGTAATCTGGATGGCCGGAATCTAAATGAATATATTTGCATAAGGCACGATTGGAACGACGAAGACCATTTGTGGCGCACCGTAAATATCTATTATAATGGAGAAAAATATGCCATTCAGAACGAAGGAAAACTCGCTGCGCTTGGAATTTGGAAATACAACAACCAAAAAAATGCAGTAGAACCCTCGTTCAATTATCGATTATCGGGAGATGAATCCGATTTTATTTTTTCATTGGAAAAACCCGAAAATCATTTGGCTTACGCAAATCGCGACAATAAACTAATTGTCGGACAGAACGAAAAATTAAATTCAAAATATTTTAAAAATTACAAATAATAAAAAACAAATTTATCATGGACAAAAAATTATCTATTTTTAAAAATGCCTTTTTAGGCATCTGTTTATTGGTAGCAGGAGGAGTTTGTGCGCAGACTTTTCCAACTTTTACTCAAGTAAGTACTTCCGGTGAAAATCAATTATGGAGAGGAAATATTATTTGGGGAGATTATGACAACGACGGTGTTTTGGAAGCTGTTGTTGTTGGAACTAAACCTTGGCAAATTTATGCCTTCTCTCTGAAGTATCAAAGTGGTTCGTTTGTGAGAACAAGTTTTACCGACCTTGGTTTACCTGATTTGACTGTAGGCGATCGCTGGGGTTTTACATCTGCTTGGATTGATTACGACAACGATGGATGGTTGGACTTGGTGCTTATGGGCAGACAAGGTGGATTCGGTGTACTTGAAGTGTACAAAAATAATGGGGCGGCTGTAAACGGAACTACCGTCAAACGCTTTACTTTGGCGTTAAATACGCAAGGCTTAATCGTGGCGGATGAAAAAAATTATGCTTCACAAATTGCAATTGCGGATTTTGATAATGACGGTTATAGTGATATAGTAATATATGGTAATACGGAAATGGCCACAGATGACGTTTGGGCTTGGGGCTGGAACGGCCCTAATTGGGAATGGATGAAGGTAGCGAACGCAGGTTCGCTTATTGGCCAATATTGTGTTGATTTATATAAAAACGATGGAGGAACAGGATCGTTTACCAAACAATTAACTCCGGTTGGCGGCACAGAAAACTTTAGTGGTACAAGAGATGGAGCTGTAGTCGCTTCGGATTTGGATAACGACGGATATGTTGATGTTTTGGTGCATGGATGGAATCCAAGTGGTGGTCCGGCTTTTACCGATGTTTATTGGAACAATGGCAACGGCACTTTTACACGAGATCCAAGCGTTACGCTCAATTTTAAAACGGCTAACGGAGATATAGGTGTAGGAGATTTTAATAATGACGGAACGATGGATATGTTTCTTACAGGACAAGCTTGGGACAATGTTGATTTATATGGCTTTTCTAATATGTGGCCGGGCAATGTGGCGGCATTTTATCTTTCTACTCCAACTAACCGTCAATTTTATTTAGCCCCGTCTTTTAACAGAGGTCTTTATACGGAATCAAGCGCTCCAAGTTCGGTAACACGTGTACGACAATCAGGTCTTGATATGGCAGATTTGGATTCCGATGGAAAATTAGATATGATAGTAGCCGGACCTTATTGGGACGATGATCAATCTCGAACATTTATTTATCTGAACAGTGGAAAAAATGCTGACGGAAGCGTAAGTTTTGCCAAATCACAATGTGGTATAGCCAACGGACGCGCCGGAGCTGTAACAACATTAGCCGATTTTGACAATGACGGATATTTGGATGTAGCGATTATGGGTTGGGATAGTGATTTCAAGGTTTATAAAAACGACGGTAACTTAACAAAAAATACAGTTCCCGCTCCTCCAACAAACTTGAAATCGGTATATTCCGGCGGAAAATGGATATTTACATGGGATGCCGGTAGCGATGCCGAAACTCCGGCACAATCGCTCCGTTATAATTTGTATGTGAAACTGCCTGGAGGAAAAGTATTTATGAATATTCCGGCCGATATTTCAACCGGTTACGTGAAGCAATCTCGTCATTATGCCGCTTTGAATTCAACTTCTTTCTCAATGACGGGGCTTCCTCACGAAAAACCGGAATGGGGCGTTCAATCCATTGACCAAGGAAAACTCGGCAGTACTTTCGCAGTAGAAATAAGAGATCCTTATATTGTGGATAATGCTTCTAAAACATGGTCGGAATACATCGCTGATTATGCCGGAGACATCATCTTTAAAGACGGTGGTCAATTGACCGGAATTTCGGGAACTCAAAACGTAAAAGGGGTAGTCAAAGTCAAAAAAACCTTTAATACGAAAAAATGGTATGCTCTCGGATTCCCCTTCAATATTGCTTCGGTGCGTTGTGATAAAGCGGGTTATAATTATGATTTGAAAAGCTACGATCCGGCAGGCATAACAGGCGAAAAAGGGGAATATTGGTTGAAAAATTATAATGGTGGCACGGATACGTTCTCCGACTATGATTATGGTTCAACGACAATACTCGCAGGTGGTTATGCCATACAATTTGGGCTCGATTTGCTCAATGAAGAAATCACGTTTATTTCGGCTCCCAATGTAAGCCTAAGCGGTACCGCTGATTTTTCTGTACCGACAGATGCCTACACCTTGACCGTCAATCCATGCGTGATCAATAAAAGCTTAGATAATGATGCCCCGACCTATTATTATGCCTTTGAATATACCACGCAACCCGGTAATTTCGGATTAATAACAGCTCCTTATACCTTGAAACCCTTTGAATCGGTCGTAATTGCCAATGAAATCACTGGCTCCTTGCGCACGTCAATGGCAGTAGATAACTTAACATCCGTTCAAGCGCTTGATTTAAGCGGAAAAGTGTTAACGGAATATTACAATTTGCAAGGAATGAGGGTGATGAATCCGCAACAAGGTCAGATTTATATCGTGAAAATGATTTATAAATCCGGTAAAATGGACGTTACAAAAGAGATAATTAAATAAACAAGAACAACCGCTCTAAACCCACCCCCCTCCCTTTCGGGGAGGGCTTGGGGGAGGGGCTAAAAAAAACATTATGAAACGAATACTAATTATAGCAATTGCATTGTGGGGCATCAGCAATATTTATGCTTCCACATCACAGTCGGAACCGCAAGCTCAAAAGAGCGAACGGAACCGTTTCGAAAAATTGACACAAGATTGGGCAAACCCTTCAGATACCTCAGGTGGTTTGCGGGGAGGTGGTATCGGTGATGACGAAGAGCCCGGCGGGGGACTGAGTGTGCCGGTCAGCGCTCTTCCTTTAGTAGGAATGATTCTGTGTGGCAGTTTATATGCTGCCGGTCGCAGACAAAAAACAATTTACAAACAATCTAAATAATAATTCTATGAAAAAAGTTACGTCTATATTTTTATTGATGAGTTTGTGCATCACGATGGGTTTGCGTGCCCAAACTTTTCCGACTTTTACGGAAGTTACCCCTACCGGTGATGGTATCCGGAACGATTTGTTCCGAGGACATGCGATTTGGGGAGATTTTGATAATGACGGTTATCCCGAAGCGATTATTTTTTCTACCAATAATAGTTGGGGTTATACCGCTGATTTTTTGGAAAATGAAGCAGGTGTACTTAGCCGCTTACCTTTTTCAGAATTAGGTTTACCCGATTTCACCAACGACCGTTGGGATTGGACATCGGCATGGATTGATTACAACAACGACGGATGGCTCGATTTGTTGTTCGTAGGCCGGTCGTATAGCGAAGG
>JGI24696J40584_12961110_pt1 | contig 10783 bp, 11 predicted proteins | sample TergutCo191P4_FD_40584 | JGI IMG/M metagenome (IMG submission 40584)
TGTACACGCCGGAAAAACAGTTGATGAAGCTGGTCCCCGCGAAGCCGCAGAAGGGGTAGGGGAAGTTGAGTTTGGTCATGCGACAGCCCCCGCCATTTCTTCCGCCTCCGCCGGCAGCTGCGACGTGCAGTGCGGGCAGCGCGTGGCCTTGATGGCGATCTCGCTGCAGCAGAAGGGGCACTCCTTCACGGTGGGCGCGGGTTTCTCGGGGGCGGCCTTTCCCCTGCGGCGCACCTTCTTGCCCACGTCCCCCACGGAGTTGATGCTCTTGACGATGAGGAACACCACCAGCCCGATGATCAGGAAGTTGATCACGGCGGTGATCAGCGAGCCGTAGCTCACCACCACGCGGCCGGCGTCTATGGCGGCACTCGCGCTGGCGATGACGTCCTTGCTGGGGTAGCGTATGCGCGTCAGGTCAATAAAAGCCGCGCTGAAGTCGATCTCCTTGGTGAACGCGCCGATGATAGGCAGGAACACGTCGCTCACCGCCGAATTGATCACCGCCTGGAACGCGCCGCCGATGATCACGCCCACGGCCAGGCTGATGACATTGCCCTTGGTGATGAAGTCCCTGAACTCCGTGCCGAGTTTTTTGGCTTTGCTCGCCTTCCCGCGCTTGCCCATTCCCCGCGCACCTCCCGCGTAACAATATATTATCATCTTATTCTACACGAAATCGGCGCAATTTGCAAGCGCTAAAGAGAAATTAAGTGTAAATTAAAAGAAAACATTTGCTTTTCTCCTTTGCGGGGGGTATAATGGTATCTATTCCACCCGCGAGGAGGCCCCCCATGCTGCTTGCCATCGACGCTGGCAACACCAACCTGACCCTTGGCGTATTCCAACAAGACGCTCTGTTGCTGCGCGCCCGCCTTGCCACCGACCGCGCCCTCACGCCCGACCAGCTGGCCATGCAGCTTATGGACGTCTTCCGGCTGTACCGCGCGGACCCGGCGGACTGCGGGGACGCGGTGATCGGCTGCGTGGTCTCGGAGCTCACCGGGGCCTTGGCCGAGGCCGCGCAGAAGCTCACGGGCAAGGCGCCCCTCGTGCTGGCCCCGGGGGTAAAGACCCGCCTGAACATCCGCATCGACAACCCCGCCCAGCTGGGCGCGGACCTCATCGCCGCCGCCGTGGCCGCCAAGGCGCTCTACCCCCTGCCCTGCCTGGTCGCCGACCTCGGCACCGCCACGAAACTCAGCGCCCTGGGGGCCGACGGCAGCTTCCTGGGCTGCTCGATCTCGGCGGGCGTGGGCATCTCGCTGGAGGCCCTGGCCGCGCGCACCTCGCAGCTGCCGCGCATCGCCCTGCGGGCCCCGGCGCGCTGCATCGGCACCAACAGCGTCGAGAGCATGCAGTCGGGCACGGTGGTCGGCACGGCCTGCATGATCGACGGCATGATCGCCCGCATGGAGCAGGAGCTGGGGCAACCGGCGGCAACCGTCGTCGCCACCGGCGGGCTTTCCCGGGAGATCGCCGCCCATTGCCGCCGCGAGATCATCCACAACGAGGACCTGGCGCTGCTGGGGCTAAGGGAGATATACGCAATGAACAATTGACAATTTAGCTCTTTATTTTCCCCCTCTGCCCTGCGTGACAGAGGGGGAGAATAAGAAATATAAGCGCTGCACCCGTCACGGGGCAGCAGCAAGGAGGAAAATCCTATGGCAACCGCAAAAACATCAACCCGGCAAAAAATCCTGTTCCTGGCGCAGTTCTCCGTCCTGCTGGCTATCGAGGCCATCGTATGCTTCACGCCGCTGGGCTCGTTGCCCGCCATGGGCCCGATTGTCGCGACACTGAGCCACGTGCCTGTGATACTGGCGGCAATCCTGCTCGGGCCCGCCGCAGGCTCGCTGATGGGCTTCTTTTTCGGCCTGTTCAGCTTCCTTGTGTGGACTTTTACCCCGCCCTTCGCGCCCATCGCCTTCGTTTTTACGCCGTTCTATTCCCTCGGGCAGTTCCAGGGCAACCTGTGGAGCCTGGTCATCTGCTTCCTGCCGCGCATCCTGATCGGCCTGGTGGCGGGCGCGGTGTTTTCCCCGGCAAAGAATCATCCCAGGCGCGAAATCCCCGCAGCGGCAGCGGGCGGCGTGCTGGGCACCCTGACGAACACCCTCCTGGTGCTGGGCGGCATATGGCTCTTCTTCGGCCGGCAGTATGCCGAGGGGGCCGGCTTCGCCTACGACACCATCCTGGCTGTCATCGGCACGACGGTGCTCACCAGCGGCCTGCCGGAGGCCGTCATCGGCGGCTTTTTGGCGGCGGCGGTGGCCGTGCCCGTGCGGCGTATCGTATTTAAGAAAGGCTAAACCATGCCGAACGTGACCCAGGAAAACATCGACCGCTTTTCAGGCTTCGCCGACCTGTACAACGCCAGCCGCCCCGTCCCGCCGGAGATCATACGGACGTGCATCTTGAAATACCTGGCCTCTTCCCCGGAGCTGGTCGTCGACATCGGCAGCGGCACGGGGCTTTCCACGATGATCTGGCACGGCATCGCCAGCCGGGTGATCGGCATCGAGCCCAACGACGACATGCGCAGCGCCGCGGAGGCTTCCGTCTCCGCGGGCAATGTTGCGTTTCAAAAGGGCTATTCCAACCGGACGGGCCTGCCCGAGGGCTGCGCCGACGTCGTGACGATCTCGCAGGCCTTCCACTGGATGGACATCCCCAGCACCCTGGACGAGGTCTGGCGCATCCTGAAACCCGGCGGCGTGTTCGCCGTCTACGACGCGGACTGGCCGCCCTGCGTGGACTGGATGGTGGAAAAAGAATACAGGGCCCTGAACAGGAAGTGCAACGCCGTCAAGCCGCCTGCCAGCTTCAACAGCAAAGGCAAGCACCTGGCGCGGCTGGAGGAATACGGCAGGTTCCGCTTCGTGCGGGAGGCCGTCTGCCACAGCGTGGAGCCCTGCACCCCGGAGCGCATGATCGGCATCGCCACCAGCCAGGGCTGCGTACAGGGCGCGCTGAAGCTTGACGCGTCCATCGAAAAAGATGTCGAGGCATACTGCGATGTTGTGCGGGAACGGTGCCCGGAGACGTTCGAGATTGTGTATTCGTACCGGGTAAGGCTGGCGGTGAAATGAAAAAACAGCTCCCTCTCGCGAGGGGGCTGCTCTTTTTGATAAAGTTAAATCCGTTCCTGAATAAACATAAAGATATGTCCGGCCTTCTGCATACAATCCTCGGCTTCCTCGGCGTCAACGGAGTCGTCGCCGGGGTAGCGTGTCGTTGTGGCATAATCCGTAAGGTCAGAGGCGACGAGGAAAAGCGCCTCGAACGAGCCGTCGTATTTCAAACACATCTTGCAAAGAAGCTCAAGGTTGTGCGTGTAGGGAACCTCCGGCTCAAACTGTGTAAGGTATGCTTTCAGCGCTTTCTCGCCCGCTTGCTGCGCGTGATAGCAGCTGTTCGCCGGCTCGCCGCCGTTCAGCAGGAGTTCCGCGCTGTGCAAATCGCTTGCCGATTTTTGCAGCCACTGTTGCACAACGTCACGCTCGCTCATATAGCAGCCTCCCGTCCCTCGCCACTTTCCGCTCCAGCGTATTGTAGTTTTTCATCTCGTCAAAATGATTCATGTGCGCCGCCAACATATCGAAGGGCGTCATCAGCGGCGTAAAGGCGATTGCCCGGCGGACCAGCCGCGTGGCTTCGCGGGCGCGCATGCCGCCGTCCGGGAGCACCACGAAAAAGTCGTAGTCGCTGTGCGCGTGGGGCTCGCCATAGACGTGGGAACCGAACAGGTAGATGCGCTCCACCGGCACGGTTTGCTTAATTAGTTCGGTAATCTGCCGGATTTCGTCCTGGGCTTTTTGTTTATCAACCATGAGGCACCCCCCTTCCCAGTTTATTATACGCCATCCGCGCACAAAAAGCAAGCTCGAATTACGCCTCCGCCTTCTCCGCCGCCACCACCAGCACCGTCAGCACCATCAGATACGGCACCGGCGCGAACACCCCCGGGTTCACCAGGGACATCATCTCCAGCCCCACCCAGGCCAGGAACAGCGTCAGGCGGAACTTCGTCGCCCGGCGGCGCAGGAAGATTTTCACGCGCACAATGTACTGGTACAGGTATGCCGCCGCGCCCACGAGCCCCATGCTGCCGATGATCTGCAGCGGCGCGCAGTGGTACCAGCACAGGGCGAATTTCTTCGAGGGGTGGAGGTCCCGGTTGCCCATCCAGCCCAGCCCCACGCCCAGCAGGGGGTGCCCCAGGAAATCCTGCACGGCCCGCTTGTAGAGCTGCAGGCGCACCTCCTCCTCGCTGTTGAACACGCTTTGCAGGAAGCGGACGATCACCGGCCTGAAAAACGGCACCAGCAGCGGCACGCATACCACGGCGATGACGGCCGCCGCGGTCACAATGCCGATATAGACCGGGCGGCGCTTTTTGTCGGCCAGGAGCACGAACAGGATGCACATCATCAGCTCAATCGTGCCGAACAGCATCCCCCCGCGCGAGCCGGAAAGCAGCAGCGCGAGGTACATCGCCAGCCCCGTGAGCAAAAACAGCGGCTGTTTGAAGGCCTTGAGGAAGGGGAAGGGCAGCGCCAGCATCAAAAAAGTCGACACGTTGTTGCGCCACTGGAACGCCAGGAGCTCCGGCTTTTGCAGCAGGCGCGGCAGGTGCGAGAGATACTGGTGAAAGACCATGAAGGCCCCGAGCAGCCCCAGCGCCAGCATCAGGTTGGGGATATAGCGCTCCAGCCGGCCGTCTTTGTCCTCCGGGATGGCGCCTGAGAGCCATATGTAGAGCAGCAGCATGCCGAAGCCCAGCAGCCCCACGTGATACAGCGTCCCGGCGGCGAAATACTCCTTCGCGCTGATGGCCCCCAGCCCGCCGACGGTCGCCGCGATTGACACCGCGAAGATGGCCCACGCGGCCCGCCCCCATACCATGGGCCTGCGGTATATTTTGATGTGCGCCGTGATCGCCCCGGCGGGCAGCACGGCCAGCCACGCCATGGAGCCGAACTGCTTCACCAGCGCGTCGTCGGTGCTGGAAAAGGAGGGGTTCTCGCTGGCCTTGATCATGATGATGCAGGCCAGCAGCAGCGGCGCGAAGGGCGTGAGGATATCCTCGCACAGCACCAGCTGCGCCATGGCCACCACGCCCAGTACGATCATACCGGCTGTCTCCATATGGAATACCACGGCCAGGGCGGCCAGGGCGGCCTGCGCCGCCAGGCCCCAGGGGGACGCGAAGAACCGCCGCAGCTGCAGCAGCCGCGGCGTTTCTCTCAAAAGCGGTTTTCCCGCCGGCAAACTGCCGGTTGTCCGAAGGTTCATCCGAGCCTCCACGTATTAGGAGTAGTTATAGCTGGCGGCGCTCTGCTGCTTCATAAACTCCATGTATTCGTCGCACATCTTCTTCGCGCTGGCCAGCGCGAAACGCATGCCGATGCCGTGGTGGCCCAGGGGGTAAAGCTCGTGCAGCCCCTCGACGTACTTCGTATAGTCCGCCTCCACGAGCGCGTCCGAGATCTCGCTTTCCCAGGTGAAGTTATCCGCGTTCTGGCTGACGAGATACACCACCTTGCAGCTGCCGGAGGCCTCGATCACGGCGGCGTCGCCCGCTTTGCGCGCGCTGTCAAACAGCCAGGTGTCCATCTCCGCAATGCCCGTATCGCCGGGGCCCATCTTTTCGGAAAGGCCGGCGTCCGCGTTCTCCTGCGCCTCGGCTACGCTGACCTGCTCGTCCACCAGGGCCTTGAAGGCCTCCTGCGTGCCGCCGTTTTCCTGCCATTTGGCAAGCAGCGCGTCGGCGGATTCCTTCGCCTTCTCCTTGGGTGTGGGATCGCCCTCGGCAGCCGCCGGGTCGGCCTCGGGGATTTCCACGTTGATGGTGTAGAAGTCCACGGTGGTCTGGGCGTAGGGCGTGCGCAGCAGGAGCACGGCGTACACGTTGGCGTCGGTCTCCAGTGTGGTGCTATCGCCCGCTTTGCGCGCGGCGTCGAAGAACCACGCGGCGTTGTCCCCTTCGCCGTAGGCGCCCTCGATATCCGCGCGGCGCTTGCGCAGCATCAGCGTGGAGGCGTCCGCGTCGTAGTCGTGTGTATGGTCGGGCTCTTCCTCTTCCTCGTGCTGGTGCTGGGCGTCGTAGAGCGCCTGCGCCGCGGCGATGAAGCCCGCCTCGGTGCCGCCCTCCCGCAGGAATTCCTTGGCCTTGGCCAGCGCGGCCTCGTCGGCCTCCAGCTGGCGCGCGGTGTGCTCCTCGGGGGTTTCGCCCTCGACGGCCTCCGCCTGCTCGATGGGGAAGCTGTAGACGCGGTAGTCCACCTGGTTATAGGCGTTCGGGTCCGCGTCGTATTTCACCTGCAGCTCCGCCATGGGGTGCAGGGCGCGGTATTCCTCCTGCTTTTGCTCCACGAAGCCCGCCACGACCAGCTTGCGCTCCTCCAGCTCGCGGAACACCTTCTTCGTGATGCCGGGGACGTATTGGTTGCGCAGGTAGGCCCCCACCGACATGGCGGAGGCCACGGCGATCCCGTCGAGCTCCGCCACCGCGTCGTCCAGGGACTTCTGGTCCTCCTCGCTCAGCCGGTAGCCGGCCTTTTTCGCCTCGGCGTACAGGGCCAGCTCGTTTTGCAGGCTCTGGTGCACCTGGCTGGTGAATGCGGCGTCCCAGGTGCCGCCCTCCTGCGCCGGCTGGCCGAAGATCGAGGCGTTGGTGTCCAGCCCGTAGTACATGCCGTACTGGTATATGCTGCGGTAGAGGTTGCTGAAGTTATACGCCCACACCGGCGTGAGGACGTTCTGCCCGCCCACGGTGAGCGCGGGCAGAAAGCGCCCGGGCAACCCGTAGCTGCCGGCGTAGATGGCTACGCCGCCCAGCACCAGGGCAACGAGGACCAGGATGGCCACGAGCTTGACCAGCGCCGGGCCGCGGTCCTTCTTCGAGGTCTTCTTCGTGCGCTGCCTGGCCTCCTGCCGCTTCCATTGCTGGCGCTCGCGCTCGAACTTCTGCTTTTCCTTCAACCGCTGTTTTTCCTGTTTGGTTAAACCCTTGTCCGCCATGGCTGTCTGTCCTTCCTTATACAAGTACTGATACCAAGCTATTATTCTACACGATTTTTCCGCGCATTACAAGAGCAAAACGGCTCTTTTCACAAATAATTTAAAAACGCCGCGTTTTTGACGGAAATATCCAGCCCGTTTAGGCCTTCCAGCTCCCCCGCTGGCGTTTTGAAATCGAACATCAGGCGGTGGGAGCACAGGCACTGCCGCCGCAGCCCGCGCTTCAGGTCCGCCTGGTACTGCGCCCGGGGGGCGTATTTGCCGTCGCCCGCCAGGGCGTGCCCCAGCGCCGCGAGCTGCGCCCGGATCTGGTGCGTGCGCCCGGTGAGCAGCTCCAGCTCCAGGAGGCAGATATCAGGGGGCAGGAGGGAGGAGACGCGGTATTTCGTCAGGCATTCCTTCGCGCCGGGCCGGGGCTTGTCATAGACGCGCACCAGGCTCCTGCCCTCGTCCTTCGCAAGCCAGCCCCGCAGGAGCAACCAGCCGTCCGCTTGCAATTCCCCCTGTGTAGGTACGCCGTGCACCGCGCAGAGATAGAACTTGCGCAGCTCGCGGTCCTTCATTTTCTCGTTGAGGACGCGCAGGGCGGCGGCGGTCTTCGCGGCGATGACGATGCCCTGGGTGTTCCGGTCAATACGGTTGACCAGCGCGGGCGCGAAGGCGTTCTCCCGGGCGGGGCCGTACTCCCCTTTTTCATAGAGATAGCGCTGCGCCCGCCCCAGCAGGGTGTCGACATACTCGCTCTCGTCCGGGTGGGACAGCAGCCCCGCGGGCTTGTCCAGCAGCAGCACATGCCCGTCCTCGTAGAGCACCTCCAGCTCCCTGCCCGCCCGCAGGAAGTCATATTGGTATTCCGGCGGCGCGAAGAGCTCGTCCGGCAGCCAGCACGCCAGCTCGTCGCCTTCCAGCAGGCGCGCGCCGCCCTCGGCGCGCTTGCCGTTCAATTTGATACGTTTGGTGCGCAGGGCCTTGTAGAGCAGCGCGGGCGGCAGGCCGGGCGCGGCCTTCTGGAGGAATTTGTCCAGGCGCTGGCCCGCGTCGTTGGCGGCGATGGTGAAACGCTTCATCCGCTCATCCTCTGTAGGTTTTGATCGCCCGCAGCTCGTCCAAAATCGCCGCGGCGTTCTCCAGCGGCACCTCGTAGTTCAGCTCCACCGAGAGCCCCAGCCCCCCCTGCGGCAGCCACAGGGCCTCCGCGCACTCGCGCACGTGGCCGCGCAGCTGCGAGGGCGCGGCGAAGGGGTACATCTGCCTGTCGAGGTCCAGGTTGATGGGAATTTTGCCCTTGCACACCCGCACGAGGTTCTCCAGGCCGTTGGCGCGTATCTGCGGGTTGAGCATCGCCGCGCCGCACTCTTGCAGGTCGGGCATGATCTCCCAGATGCAGCCGTCCGTGTGCAGGTACACCAGCTTGCCCGCCCGGCGCGCCAGGCCGAACATGCGCGCGAAGCAGGGTTTCATGTACTTGCGCCACTTCAGCGCGCCGATGGCCAGGCCCTTCTGCATGCCCAGGTCGTCGCCGAAATACATGACCTCGCCGGTCTTGGGCAGCGCGCATTCGATCTGTATACAATTATATTCGAGCACCTTATCGATGAGGATTTGCAGCTCGCCGCACTCCTCGGCGAAGTCCAGCATGGCCTCCTCAAAGCCGCGCAGATCGAGCAGCCGCAGGTACATCAGCCCGTGGGGCAGCGAGCCGTCGCGGTTCTCCGGTATTTCCAGCGAGAGGACGTCCTCCCGCCGGGGCACGGGGTGGCCTGTGGCGATGGCGTCCATGCCCTCGTGGGCGTTGTTCCACACGCAGCCCCACTCGTCGGTCCACTGCCCGCGCTTGTAGCGCCCGGACAGCTCTTTCTTCACCGATTCCGGCGTACGGTTTTGCGGCAAAAAGTCCGGGTATTCCCTGGCGAAGCGGGTCATTTCGTCGCCGTAGTGCAGCCACATGGCGGGCAGGCACCCCACGGAAATCGGGATTTCTTCCGGATGGTCCCAGGTCATGGCCTTGATTAAGAGTTGTTGGTGGTTGCTCATAGCGCCCCCTCCTATATACCAAATAGCCGCCTGCCGTTCTCATGGCAAACATCGATCAGCTCCTGCGCGTCCATCCCGCGCAGCCCCGCGATTTTCTCCGCCGTGTACGCGATGTGCGCGCTGTCGCAGCGCTGCCCGCGATGGGGCTCGGGCGTCATGTAGGGCGCGTCGGTCTCCAGCAGCAGGCGTTCCAGTGGAATTTGCGCCGCCACCTCCGCAGGCCTGTGCGCGTTCTTGAACGTCACCGCGCCCCCCAGCCCGATGTACAGCCCCAGCGCGAGCACCTCCCGCGCGAATTGCCAGCACCCGGAGAAACAATGCACCACCCCGATAGGGGTCAGGGGGGAGGAGTTAGGGGTTAGGGGAAATACCTTCCGCAGGATATTGAGCGTATCTTTATGCGCCTCTCTGTCATGAATAATCACCGGCAGATTCAGCTCGCGGGCCAGCCGTAATTGCTTTTCAAAGCAATCCCGCTGCACCTCGCGCGGCGAAAAGTCGTAGTGATAGTCCAGACCGATCTCCCCCAGCGCAACGCATTTTTCATGCAGCAGCAGATCGCGCAGATGCGCAGCATCCCCAAAGCCGGAGGCCTCATGCGGATGCACCCCGCAGGCGGCGTAGATATACGTATATTCGTGAGCAAGCGCTAGGGCCGCGCGGCTGTCGGGCACATCGCTGCCGCAGGTGAGCACGCACGCCACCCCCCGCCCGGGCAGGGCGCGCAGAAGCTCTGCCCGGTCAGAAGCGAAGCGTTTGTCGGTATAGTGGGCGTGGGTATCGAAGATGTTATTGAGCATTGCTTTGTTTTTGCGGAGACGCACTGCCGTGCGTCTCTACAAAATATCTCCCAAGGATGTAGAGACGCACGGCAGTGCGTCTCCCAACAAAACGAATCGCGTCTGCATTACCCCGCCGCGTCCTTGATGTAATATTTGAAGAACCGCACCCCCTCGCCGATGGCCGCCACGGGCAGGCGCTCGTCGGTGGCGTGGGTGCACAGCAGCAGCTCCACGGGCGCGAGGAAGGGCGAGAAGCGGTAGCAGTGCTCGCTCATGGCGTCGTACTTGATGGTGTCCGTGCCGCCCATCACCAGGAAGGGCGCGAGGATGGCGTCGGGGTGCAGGTTGGTCACCAGGCGGCGGATGGCCTCAAAGGACTTGGAATCCGTGGAGGAATACTTCGAGGCCTCGTTGGTCTGCAAGACTTTGACCTCGACGTTCTTATTTCTGGCGACTTTTTTGATGTGCGCCACGAGGTCCTCGGTTGTCGTGCCGGGCATCATGCGCATGTTCACCACGACGCTGGCCTTCTGGGGCAGCACGTTGGGCGCGGGGCTGCCGACGGCCTGGGTCACGGCGGTGGTGGTGCGGACCATACACGCCGCGGGGGGAATCTTCTTCATGACAGCCAGCAAAACCGGGCGCAGCAGCTTGTGGTTCACCGCGAAAATCCGCAGCCAATAGGGCAGGCGCCGCCCCGCGCTGTCGATGATATTGCTCATCAGGGGGGTCATCTTCGCCTTGAACTGGTGCTTTTCCAGGCGGCGGATAACCTCGGCGAGCTCGCCCAGGGCCGTGTGGTTCGGCGGCTGCGAGGCATGCCCGCCCTTGGCGTTTACGCTCACCTCGATGTCACAGTGGCCCTTCTCGGCCACGCCCACGCCCGCCAGCACGCCCTCTAAAATGCCCTTGACCTGCACGGGCAGCATGGCCCCGCC
>JGI24696J40584_12961109_pt1 | contig 10775 bp, 6 predicted proteins | sample TergutCo191P4_FD_40584 | JGI IMG/M metagenome (IMG submission 40584)
TAATCAAACAAACAGTTTGGCCGGCTGCCCGGCGCGCGGCGCTCTAGCTGGCGCGAATAATTTTCTATGCCGGAGCAAAAGCCGGTTTGGGCCAGCATCTCCAAATCATAGGCTGTGCGCTGTTTTATGCGGTGGGCTTCAAGCGGTTTGTTTTGCGCTTCAAAAAATTTTACCTGATTGGAGCACTCCTCGCGGATGGACTGCAGAGCAACTTCCATATTATCATCGTCGGATACATATTGCCGCGCGGGGGACAGCCAGACTTCTTCTATCTCGTGGATAATATCGGTAGTTATCGGGTGTATCTCGTAAATATTTTTGATGGTTTTGCCTTCAATCTCCACCCGCAGCGCGTTTTGCGAGTACGGCGGAAATATATCAATAAAACTTCCGCGCAGGCGGAACTGGCCGGATGTAAATTCCATGTCGCTGCGCTCGTATAAAATTTTTATCAGGTGTTTTGTAAAGTCCACGCGGGTGAGCAATTCGCCCTTTTTTAGGTGTATGCGCAGTTTTTGGAAATTCTCCGGCGAGCCGATATTGTATATGCATGATATTGACGCCACGACTATCGTATCGTGCCGGCTCAGCAGTGACGTGGTAGCCTTCAGCCGTAATTTTTCTATATGGTCATTAATGGAGGCATCCTTTTCTATATAAGAATCGGTTTGGGGGATATAAGCCTCGGGCTGGTAATAATCGTAGTAGGAGATAAAATATTCCACCGCGTTTTCCGGAAAAAACTGCTTAAACTCGCTGTAGAGTTGCGCGGCAAGCACTTTGTTGGGGGACATTATTAAAGTAGGCCTGTTCAGCTTTTGGATGACATTAGCCATGGTAAAAGTTTTGCCGCTGCCAGTGACGCCCAGCAGCGTTTGCTTATTTTGGCCCGCGACGATATTGGCGGCGATTTTTTCTATCGCGCCGGGCTGGTCCCCCGCAGGCTTAAAAGGTGAGAAGAGTTTAAACTTTTCCATAATTAGATTATATAAAAAAGGTAAAATGGTGGAAGAAGTTTAACTGTTATGTTAGAGAGGTCTATTATGTACGCTTCATTCTGGAAAAGAGCAACCGCCCTACTGATTGATTGGGCAATTTTTTCAGCCTGTCTATATCCTATATTATTAGTACCAGCTTCTTTTATTAAAGACAGCGGCATGCTTGGCTTGATAATTCTGGCTATGATGATGTTTCTTATCCCCATTATAGTAATAACAGCAATAATAATAGTGTCTCTATTTGATTGCTCCGACTGGCAGGGCACGCCAGGAAAAAAAATACTCAGAATAAAAATTTGCGACATAAAAGGAAACCGCTTGGGTTTTTGGCGGGCTTTTATAAAAAATATTTTAAAGATTTTCTCCGTAATGTCAATAATCGGCGCGGGCGCGGCGGCATTTACAAAAAATAAACAGGCTGTACATGACCTTATTTGCGATACATTGGTGATAAACAGTTATGCCAGCGTATCAAATTTACAAGTAAGCCGTACCCCCTCTCAAATAAAAATCTTGATGGTTATAGCGCTTATTGTTTTATCTGCTATAGTCCGGTCAACCATAATCAGTTCCAAGAGACTTTCACCCGAGGTGGCGAGTTTAAACGCTATTGCGGAAAAAAAAGCAAGAGGAGAGCACAGGACGGAACTGGAATCTTTAGACGAGCTGATGAGCGTCATAGCAGACCTTAAAAAAGCGTTGGACGAATATATTGCCAAAAACGGTAAGCCTAAAAAAGAGTACTATTATGATCAAACGTTTAACATGTTAAACATAGGGTTTCCTGGCCGAGAACCTCTTTATATTAAAGTAGATAACTATATGGTCTACCCTAGATTGACAAATCTTCACCATTGCGATTACTCGATTGATGTCCATGGCAGAAATGGCCGTCTGCATCTAGACGGTTGTGGCAAAGAAAGTTGCGGGCTGGAAGACAAGTGGTGCGAATATTTAAAAAAGCAGTACGGCTTTGCAAATTCCGCATCGCCTGCGACACCCAAGGCAACTCCGGCAGAAGTTAGACCGAAAGTGGAAGCTAACCCGCAAAAGGTAAGAACACGGCAGGAATCTTTAGACGAAGTGATGAAAGTCATGGCGGATCTTAAAAAAGCTTTGGACGAATATCTTTCCAAAAACGGAAAGCCGGACAAGGCTCTCGGTTATTCTCAAACGCTTGACGCGTTAAAGATAAGGTTTCCAGACAGGGAATCTATTTATATTAAAATAGACGATTACAGGGTTTATGCCATGCTAACAAATATTGTCGGCGGCTACTGGGTTCATGTTGACAAGGGCAGCAAGGGCGGTATTCTACGCCTGGAAGGCAGCGGAAAGAACACGTGCCAGCTAGATGACAGCTGGTGCGAGTATTTAAAAAAACAGCATGGCTTTACTACGAATTAAAATCCGCCGCACGGTATAAATGACAATATTTTATAAAGATTTTTCCACCAGCTCGGCCTGCGTCAAAATATCCTTCATGCCGCCGGCCGTGCGGAAGTTTTTATAGCTGAAGGACAGGCTGCCCTCGGGTTGTCTCCTCACAAAAATCCCGCCGGATTGCGTCATATACCACGGGTTGGCGGCTTCCGCGCCGCAGGCAATGTCGCCCGGCTCAATCACCGTTATTTTTGCGTTTAGGCGCGGCAGTTTTTCAGCGGCCTCCGGCGACAGGTCGCCTTGCGGGATGAAAATATTTTTTATCCTTAAGTCTTCCAGCCCGCTGAGGCCGTAGACCGCGCTTTTGCTCAGGCCGTTTAGAAACAGGCAGTCAATTGTCCTGCTGCCGCTTGCCAGCACCGCGCGGCGCAAAATATCGCCTTGCACGCCCGCGCCGATTATTTTGATTGTGCCGCTTTCCTTTATCAGCAATGCTTTATTATAGCGGCCGTGCAGGATGTGTTCCGCGCTGCGGCCGGTGAAAAGGCTTGTCAGCAGCAAAACAAAAACTACCGCGGCGCAGCATACGGCATATAAAATTTTGCGTTTGATTATCGCAATATTCAGGAAAGCAAATAAAGCCGTATAGTATGCCGCTATAGAAAACGGATTCATCGCGCTGGCGGGTATCCTGGACGTCGGGAAGGCGGCGAAAAACTCCACAAAAATTTTAAACAGCGTCAGCAAAATATCCAGCGCGAAAATCGCCGGCCTGAAAATAAAATTTATTTGCAACAGCGAAACCGCCCATGTGAAAAACCCCATGCCCAGTATCACGCCGCTTAAAGGCACAAGCAAAATATTTGAAAGAAGCGCGGTAAAAGAAATTCTTTGGAAATAATTTGCAAACAGCGGCAATAAAGCCAGCTGCGCGGCGAGCGATATGAAAAATAATTCCGTTATTTTTTTGAATAATTTTTGTTTCCTGAAATTTATTTTAAAATTTGACAGATACAAAACAATAGCCAGCGTCGCCAGAAAAGACATTTGGAAAGATACCTGGAACAAAGCCTGCGGGCTTATTATCAAAATAATCAGCGCCGACATTGTCAGCCCGTGCAAAACCCCGCTTTTGCGCCCCAGCAAAAAGCCTACGGTTGAAAAGAAAGTCATAATATAAGCCCTGAAAACCGGCGTATCGCCGCCCGCGATTAAAGCATATAAAGCGGCCAATACCAGCGCGATGACTGCGGAAGACGTCCTGCGCGCGCCAAAAAGCGAGCAGACAAAATAAATTATCAAAGTGGCAAAACCCACGTGCACGCCGGAGGCGACTAATAAATGTATTGAGCCCGCGTCCTGAAAGGCGGAGTAAAGCTCCGGCGGCAAGTCGCTCTTTTCGCCGATTGTTATGCCGGATACTATGGCGCTTAAATCCGGGCTCAAATTTTTGTTGAAAACTTTCAGGATACTGTTTCTTATTTTGGAAACCGTAATCCACAGATATGAAGAGGCGCCGATAACCTGCGCGGAGGAGGCTTCTGTCTGCGTGAATATTTTCTTACGCGAATAAAAAGCAGCTCTGTCAAAACTGCCGAAGTTTTGCTGGCCGGCAATTGGCGATATGCCCGCGCTCAGCAGCACTTTATCGCCTTTCAAAAGATTGCGGCAACCGGAGGGGCAGGAGACAATCGTCCTGAAATTTTGCGGGATATCATTTATTGCCAGAACACGCGCTTCAAAAGTAGTGCCGCTGTCCCTCGCGCGCGGGAAGGATTTTACGGCCGCCATCACTTTGGAGGGCGGCTCAACAAATATTTGCTCTTTCGGCTGTGAAATTTTTACAAACAAAGCAACGCAGGCCGCGTATATTATTAAAATTAAAAATATCGGCCTTCGGTAAAATGTGGTATGCATTTATTCTACTTTGGTGCGGCCTTTCAGCGCGTGGGTAAGCGTCAGCTCGTCTATATAATCAATGTGCCCGCCAAGCGGCATGCCGTAGCCTATGCGGCTGATTTTAGCCACCATGCCGCGCAGAACGTCGGCAATGTAGAGGGATGTTGTCTCGCCCTCGGTATCGGGGTTGGTGGCGATGATTACTTCCATTATCTCTTCGGGGCTGTCCTGCACGCGGGTGATTAATTCTTTTATTTTGATGCTGTCGGCCGTCCGGCCGTCCATGGGCGATATTGAGCCGTGCAGCACATGGTATAAACCGTTGAAAGAGCGCGTCTTTTCTATAGCGTCAATATCCTTGGGTTCTTCTACGACGCAAAGCAAAGTTTTATCGCGCGTATCGTCGGAGCATATATCGCAGATAGCGCCTTCGCTGTAAGAAAAGCACTGGCTGCAATAATGCACATTGGCGCGCATTTTTAAGATGGCCTGGGTAAACTCCGCCACCTCGCTTTCCGGGGCGCGCAGATAGTGCAGCGCGAAACGCTCGGCCTGCCTGGGGCCTACGCCGGGCAGCCTGCGGAATGCTTTTATTAATCTGTCCAGACTTTTCATTTTATATTGGCTCTGCTACCTGGCCGTTGAACATATTTAAAATCTTTTTAGCCGTCTCGCCGATTTCTTTGGGCTGCGCTGCGGCGGCGGCCGGGGCCGGGTTATCCTGCAAAAACGCGGAATACTCGCCGTCAACAAAAGGCTGCTCCTCGCTTATTGGCGAGACTGCGGGCTTCTGCGGTTTCGCGGCAGCGGGTTTCGGCTTTTGCGGCGCGGGCGCGGCATTCGCGCTTAAAATGAAATTAATTTTTTTGCCGCATGTTTTTTGCGCGGCGTCTTCCAAATCCTTCACGCGTTTTTGGAGGGTGTCTTTTAAAAAAGCGTCCGTCGCGCTGAAATTTATCAGCCATTTATCATCAGCTTCAAAAACTGGCGTGATATCCTGCAAAATATCGTAAAGGAAAGGGTATTTTTGCGAAAGTTCTTTTTTGAACGCCGCCCAATTATCGCCGCTGCACTGCTGCACGGGTTGCGCGGGTTTATTTAAAGTTTTTTTTTCCGCGGGCGCGGGCTGCGGCACGGAACCGCCTTCCAGGGCTTCAAGCCGCGTGATAAAACCTTCTATATCAAGCGAACTTTCCATGATAGTGAAAAGGCCGACTTCGGCCGACAGTAAAGGCGTGTCGGAAAATTTGACCTCGTCCGTCAGTTTGGAAATTTTGCGCGTGATGCCCGCTATAAAACCGGGCGAAACTTCTTTCAAAATATCTTTTGCGCCCGGGAAAGGCTCCGCGCCAGTGTTTAGCGATAAATAAAAAATCGCGCCGAAAGCTGATTTTAAATCTTTAAGAAGACTCAGCGCGTCATAACCTTCCGCCTCCAAAGTTTCAAAAACTTTGTGCAGCGCGGGGCCGTCGTTTTTTACGATAGCCAAAACAGCGGCCTTTACCAAATCGCGCGGCATGAGGCCCAGCATCTCGCTTACTAAATCTTTGCCGACTTTGCTGTCGGAGAAGGCTATCGCCCTGTCAAAAATCGTCAGAGCGTCGCGCAGCGCGCCGCCGGCAGAGGCGGCTATTAAGCGGGCGGCTTCGTCGTCAAGCTCTATATTTTCCGCGCCGGCTAAATCTAAGAGGTGTGAGGAAATCTCGTCCTCGGTAATCGGCTTAAAACGGAAAGTCTGGCAGCGCGATGAAATTGTAAGCGGCACTTTATGCAGTTCGGTCGTGGCTAAAATAAACACGACATGCTGCGGCGGCTCTTCTATCGTCTTAAGTAAAGCATTGAAGGCTGAGGTGGATAACATATGCACCTCGTCCAAAATAAAAACTTTATAGCGGTCACGGCCTGAGGCAAGGGCTACGGTATCTATAATCGCCTCGCGCACTTTGTCCACGCCGGTATTGCTGGCGGCGTCAAGCTCAAGCACGTCCATATCGGCGGAGGCGGCAATCTCTATACACTGCGGGCATTTGCCGCAAGGGTGGGGCGTGGGCTTATTTTCCGAGTAGCCGGTGCAGTTTAAGGCTTTGGCAAACAACCTGGCCGACGTTGTTTTGCCGCAGCCGCGCGGGCCGTAGAATAAATAAGCATGCGCTATGCGGCCGGTTTTTAGAGCGTTCATCAAAGTCTTGGAAACGCTTTCCTGCCCGACGACTTCTTCAAAAGTCTGCGGGCGGTATTTATTGGCCAGGCTTGTATAAGTTTTCTGCCCTTTGGGCTGAGAAGTTTCAAACATATCCATATATTAAATGATAATAAATTAAGAGAAAGTGTGCAAAAGGCGGCTGCGATGCCGCGCCCTTGGTTTGTCATTGCGAGGACCGAAGGGACGCCGCAATCTCATCAATTGGTCTTCCTTTTGCTGTTTTTTACGTATCACTGCTTTCTATACAGTTTTTCGCGGCGCAGGTTATCCGCTCATATGCGCCGCGGGGGTTAGGTACAGCAACGACAACTGCAAAACGGCAAATATGCTAAAATATAAGAAAGGGCAGTTGGCGCAGCGGTAGCGCGTCCGCCTCACACGCGGAAGGCCACAGGTTCAATCCCTGTACTGCCCATTTTTTTCTCCATATTACCGGGGGTAAAAACTATGGCTGTAGATTTCGGCGCGGCAGTAAGTTTTTACGTGGCTGTAATTGCCATAATGAACCCTATCGGCAATATCCCGATATTCCTTAACGCGGTAAACGACGATCCGGCGGAAGTCCAACAAACTGTAGCAAAACTTTTCGGCGCGGCTGTTTTGGCGATAGCGCTTTTCTTTTATTTTGTCGGCCAGCCTTTTTTGGCGCTTTTCGGCATAACGATACCGGCTTTCCGCATAGCCGGCGGCATTTTGCTTATGTTGATTGGCATGGGCATGATGAACGGCAAAACCAAACTTGACGCCGACGGCCTGAAAAATAATACCTCCGAAACAAATACTCTTGAGCAGGCGCAGATGCGCCTCAGCCGGATTATAGTGCCGGTAGCGATGCCGCTTTTTATCGGGCCGGGCGCGATTACCACGGTTATTTTATTCTCGCAGCAGGCGCAGGGTTTTGTGAACAATCTTTTGATGATACTCTCGCTCACGGCGGTATGCGCGACAATCGCGGGTATTTTGTATATGTCGCGCCGGTTTGCAAATCTCTTAGGCGATAATGGCATGCAGATAATCACCCGCAGCATGGGCCTGATCCTTTGCGCCATGGCCGTGCAGTTTGTGATAAACGGCATAGCGCAGCTGCTGCCCGGCGTGATAAACCCGCTGTTTACCAAGATTTAAGATATAATTTAAAAACTCCCCGGGCATATATTAAGCCCGGGGAGTTTTTTTGTCAGATTGCTTCTTGCTACTTGGCTGCAGGCGCTGCTTCGGCGGGGGTTGAGGGAGCGTCTTCACACTTCTCCTCTTCCTTTACCACCGGCGCCACGCGGGCGATTTTGTCGCCCTCTTCAAGCTTTACAAGCCTTACGCCCTGCGCGTTGCGGCCGACTGAGCGGATTTCCTCGCAGCGTATCCTTATGGCCATGCCCTTTTCGGTGATTATCATAAGGTCTTTGCTTTCATCCACCAGTTTTATACCTACGACGGGGCCGTTGCGCTCGCTCGTTTTTATCGTGATTACGCCGGAGCCGCCGCGGTTTTGCGTGCGGTATTCTACAAACTCCGTGCGTTTGCCGTAGCCGTTTTCGCAGACTGATAGAACATCCGGCTGCGAGCCTTCGCGCGGGGCCTGCTCCATGCCCACCACGCTGTCGCCGCTGGCCAGCCTTATGCCGATGACGCCTTTGGCGGTGCGGCCCATGGCGCGGACCTGCGTTTCGTCAAATCTTATGGATTTGCCTTGCTTGGTTGCTACGATAATATCGCTATTGCCTTTTGTCAGCTGCACGGACATCAGCACGTCGCCCTCTTCAAGCCCGATGGCGATTATGCCGCTTCTGCGGATATTTGCGAAATCAGCAAGCTCGCTGCGTTTGATGGTGCCTAAGCGCGTGCACATTGTGAGGAAAGTCTCACCCGAGTTCTTAGGGTCAAAATCCTTGATGGACAATGCGGACGTCACCTTTTCTTCGCCCGAGATTTGCAGCAAGTTTACAATAGCCTTGCCTTTGCTTTGGCGGTTGCCTTCGGGGATTTCAAAAGCCTTCAGCGCGAAAACCCTGCCGCGGTTGGTGAACATCAATATCGTCGCGTGGCTGGAGGTGACGAACAGGTGTTCTATAAAATCTTCCTCTTTGGTTTTGCCGCCGATTATGCCTTTGCCGCCGCGGTTTTGCGATTTATAAGTATCCAGCGGGATGCGTTTTGCATAGCCGTCGTTGGACAAGGTTATCACAACTTCTTCCTCGTCAATTAAATCTTCTATGGAGAAATCGGTGATATCGGTGGAGATTTCCGTCCTGCGTTTGTCGCCGTAATCTTTAATCATCTGGTTAAGTTCTTCCACAATGATATCCAAAATACGTTTGGCGCTGCCCAGAATATCCTGCAGTTCTTTGATTAGGATGGCGAGCTCTTTCTGCTCCTGCTCTATCGCCAGTGATGACAGCTGCGTAAGCTGGTGTAGGCGCATTTCTAAGATGGCCTGTGTTTGCGCCTCGCTTAAACCGAAGCGTTTTATAAGGCTCAGCTTGGCTTCATTAGCGTCTTTGGATTTGCGGATTATCGCTACCACTTCGTCCATATTGGCAAGCGCGATTAAAAAGCCTTTTAAAATATGCTCGCGCTTTAATGCTTTATTTAAATCAAAGCGGGTGCGGTTGGTGATGATTTCCTGGCGGTGCTTTACGTACTGGCGCATTACTTCTTTGATGCTTAATACGCGCGGTTTGCCGTCAACAATCGCCAGCATGTTCACGCCGAAAGACGTTTGCAGCTGCGTGTGTTTAAAGAGCTGGTTTAAGACAACCTGACCCGTGGCATCGCGCTTTAATTCTATTACAAGGCGCATGCCGCGGCGGTCGGACTCGTCGCGGATATCCGAGATTTCAGTGATTTTTTTATCGCGCACCAAAGCGGCGATGGATTCTATCAGATTGGTTTTATTCACCTGATAGGGGATTTCGGTCACGACAATCATCTCGCGGCCGCCTTTCATTTCCTCAATATCGGCGCGCGCCTGGATTTTTAAAGAGCCGCGGCCCGTCTCAAAATAATCATGCACGCCTTTTGTGCCGCGCAAAATGCCGCCCGTGGGGAAATCCGGGCCTTTTACTATCTGCATCATTTCTTTTGTAGTGATAGCGGGATTATTTATCAGCGCAATTATGCCTTTGCAGATTTCCGCAAGATTGTGCGTGGGGATATTTGTCGCCATCCCCACCGCAATGCCGCTTGAGCCGTTTACCAAAAGCTGCGGCATTTTGCCGGGCAGCACGGCCGGCTCTTGCAGAGAGCCGTCGTAGTTGGAGACGAATTTTACAGTATCCTTATCTATATCTTTAAGAAGCTCATCGGCAATGGCTTGCAGACGGACTTCCGTATAACGCATGGCCGCCGGGAAATCGCCGTCTATTGAACCGAAATTGCCCTGGCCGTTAATGAGCGTGCTTCTCATGGAAAAATCCTGCGCCATGCGGACTAAAGCGTCATATACCGCGCTGTCGCCGTGCGGATGGTATTTACCAAGCACGTCGCCGACCACGCGCGCGGATTTTTTATAGGGTTTATTGTATTTGAGGCCCATTTCGTCCATCGCGTAAAGTATGCGGCGGTGGACGGGTTTAAGGCCGTCGCGCACGTCGGGCAGCGCGCGGCCGACGATTACGCTCATGGCGTAGTCTATGTAGGAGGATTTCATCTCCTCGCCGATATCGCGCTGTTTAATATTGCCGAATAAGTCTATGTTTTTTGGTTGTTCTTGTTCTGCCATAATATTTGTGTTCCTCAAAAAAATTAAATGTCTAAATTGCGTACTTCAAGCGCGTGTGATTCTATAAACGCGCGGCGCGGCTCAACCTTATCGCCCATGAGCATGGTGAATACCTTTTCGGTATCAGCGGCGTCTTCTATGGCTACGCGCACCAGCTTGCGTTTTGAAGGGTCCATCGTGGTTTCCCAGAGCTGCTCGGGGTTCATTTCGCCGAGACCTTTATAGCGCTGGATTGTCGCGCCCTGCGCGCCGGAGTCTTTTACCGTTTTCAAAAACTCGTGCAGGCTGTAGACCAAAATATCTTTTTTGCCGTCGTTGACGGTATAGAGCGGTTTTATTTTTTTCTTCTCGTCCTCTATCATCGGGTAATTGAGCAGAGTAAATCCGGCGGCGGTTATTTTATTTTCGGCCGCAAGTAATTTGCCGAACTCGCGCAGGCTTTGATGATCGGGGATTAAGGAATCGCCGTCAATCTCCGTCTCGGGCGTGCCGGCGGCCAGGAGTTCTTCGCGCTTTTCGTTTACTATCTGGGTTTCATAGTCGCGGTACTCCTGTTCGGAGTAGAAATATTTGT
>JGI24696J40584_12961107_pt1 | contig 10750 bp, 8 predicted proteins | sample TergutCo191P4_FD_40584 | JGI IMG/M metagenome (IMG submission 40584)
CGAATTGACCGGCAACTCTTTAAAACTTTCGCAATACAACTCTACCATTGCGGCGCAGGCGCGTTATTGGCGGGCAGACAGTTATTACCGTCAAGGGAAATTCGACTTGGCGCGCGCCGATTACAACGATTTTCTGTTAAGTCCGGGCGCACGGCTGACCAAAGAATTTAATTTGGCAAATTACAACATCGGCTACACATATTTTAACCAAAAAAGATACAGCGAAGCAATTACAGGCTTCCGGAAATTCATTGTTTCCGAAAAAGACACGCACACAAAAAACTACGTTGACGCGCTCAACCGTATCGGCGACTGTTATTTTGCACAAAAAGACTTGGAAAACGCGCTCAAATATTATTCCGATGCAGCGAATATCAAATCGCCCGGAATGAATTATTCCATTTTCCAAAAAGGCTACGTGCAAGGCTTACAAAAAGATTACAGCAAGAAAATTATCACAATGCAGGAACTTTTGCGCGATTTCCCGAATTCCGAATACAGCAACAATGCAATGTACGAAATCGGACACGCCTACGTGATGCTCAACGAAAACAACAAGGCAATCAACGCATTTGACGAACTTTTCCGGCAATTCCCGCAAAGCAGTGCGGCACGAAAAGGTTTGTTGCAAAAATCGATGCTTTATTATAATGAAAATCAATATGATAACGCCATTTTCTCTTATAAACAAGTTATCAGTCATTATCCGCAAAGCGACGAAGCAAGCGTTGCGCTCGAAAGTCTCGAAAAAATCTATGTGCAAACCAACCGCGTGGACGAATACACGGCTTTTGTGAAAACACTGCGCAATGTTGCCGGTATCAGTGCAGCAAAAGAAGACTCGCTCACTTACATCGCCGCCGAAAAACAATATATTCTTGAAAATATTGATGAAGCAAGCAAATATTTGGCGCAATATCTGAAAAAATATCCGCAGGGACGATACGCACTCAAAGCGCGTTACTACTTAGCCGATTGCTACTACACGATAGACAACAAAATTGCTGCATTGAGCGAATATAAAACAGTAATTTTGCAAGAAGGCGGCAATCCGTATATGGAAACATCGCTGGTACGCGCCGCCGAAATTACTTTTGAAAAAAGAGATTACAACGAAGCCCTCAACTATTACACTTTGCTTAAAAATATTTCGGAAAATAAAGAAAATACCACCAATGCACGTTTGGGAATTTTGCGCTGCAATACATTTTTGAACAATCCGGCGGCTGTTATTCTTGCCGCAGCCGAAATGCTTGCCGACTCGCGCTTAGACGTGGAGCAAACGCGCGAAGCCCGCTACCGCCGAGCAAATGCCTATATCTCTTTGCATCAGGCAGATAAAGCCCTACCAGACCTCACGGAACTTACCAAAGAGCCGCGACATATTTTTGGCGCAGAGGCAAATTATCTTTTGGCAAATTATTATTTTTCTAAAAATGAAGACGACACAGCAGAAAAAACGATTTTCGACTTTATAGAAAAGAATACGCCGCATCAGTATTGGCTCGCACGTTGTTTTATTCTCTTGTCGGATATTTACATTAAAAAAGGCGACGATTTTATGGCAAAACAATATTTGTTGAGTTTGCAGGAAACCTATACGCAAAAAGACAGCATTCAGGAAATGATTACGCAACGACTTAATGAAATTGACCGCCGCGAAAAAGCGGTTATTGTTACCGAAGGAAGTATTATGGAGTGAAAATAGGGAAAAACGATAATCAGACCGAGAAACACAATGAAATTATGACCAAGCAGGAATTATTAGAACACTTACAAGACATTGAGTGGGACAATTTTGAAGTGAAAGAGGCAGCAACCGAACTTCCAAAAAGTTCTTGGGAAACTGTTAGCGCCTTTGCAAATACTTCGGGCGGTTGGCTTGTTTTAGGTGTGTCTCAAAATGGTAAAAAATTTGAAATCACAGGTGTTGAAAATATAGAAAAAATGGAACAGGATTTGGCAACCACTCTTCGTTCCCGCTCTAAATTCAACACGGTCATAAATCCATATTTCAAAAAATACGATATTGACGGTAAAAAAGTATTGGCGTGTTTTATTGCCTCGTCAGAAGTCAAACCGGTGTATTTCAATAATTTAACAAATACATTCATTCGTACAGGCAGTGGCGACCAACGTGCAAGCGAGTTTGAAATTAACGCATTGTATCGCGACCAATCTTTTGGCACTATGTCTGAAAAAACGGTCGAAGGTACGTCTGTTGAATCATTGAATCGAAGTTCTTACAATCGTTTTCGTGATTATTTGAAATGGCGAAATCCTGATTTGCGATATAATCAAATGAACGATGATGAATTTAATCGCCGTTTGAAAATTGTAAAAGACGGAAAACTGACCTACGGCGGTTTATTGTTTTTGGGTAAAAATGAGGAAATTACCGATACTTTTTCTGATTTCAGAGTTGATTACCTGGAAATTCCTGCCACAAATTATGCTGATGCAGAGCCACGATACACATTCAGAATTGATGAACAGGAAAACCTTTGGGAGTACTATTTTGTGCTGTTTCAACGCCTGAGGATTTATGCAGATAACCCGCTGACTATCGGCGAAATGGGTATTGGACACGAAGACACCAAACAGGCAGATGCTTTGCGTGAGGCGCTTGTGAATTTGCTTATTCATACCGATTATTTCAGTCCGATGAAACCACGTATTCGTGTTTTTACAAACCGTATTGAATTTGAAAATCCGGGAATGTTGCCGCGCCCTGTCGAAGAACTTTTGAAAGCAGACGAATCGTTGCCGAGAAATCCGGTTTTAGCAAAGTTTTTCCGTATTGCAAAAATCTGTGAAAGTGCAGGTTACGGTTTCGATAAAATGCTTGAATGGAAAAAAGAAACGGGAAACGAGATTTTCTTTGAAACGCATATTGATAAAACAAAATTTACTTTTATGCTCAATGAAAAAACTGTAGAAGAAACAGGAAAAACTGTAGAAGAAACAGAAAAAACTGTAGAAGAAACAAAAAAAACTGTAGAAGAAACAAAAAAAACTATAGAAGAAACAGAAAAAACTGTAGAGAAAATATTAAAATTAATGACAGTAAATCCGTTTATTAAAACTACTCAATTGTCTGAAAGTATCGGAATTTCTATTTCAGCAATCAATCAACAGATTGCCAAATTAAAGAAACAAAATTTGCTCCACCGTGACGGTGCAAATAAAGGCGGCAAATGGGTAATCATTGACAATAAAAAAAATAAAAAGAATCAATCCAAATAAAGAATCATTTAAAAATTCAAAACGAAAAGAAAAAATATGAAAAAGTTAATTGTAATATTATTTGCTGCTGCGAGCCTTTTTGCAGCCAATGCCCAGGAAAAAAACGATTCGCTTGTGCGCGAGGTAAACATTGTGCGCACTTACATTCCCGAAATTCAAGATGCAGGGAAAATCAATACCCTGCCAAACATCGAGAAACCGGAAGTCATTTCGCCGAAAAACCTCAAATATTCTACGTGGAGTTCGCCGCTCTCGACTTCTTTCGACCTGCAAACGCTGCCATCGGCTACACTGAAAAAAATGCGTGCGCCGCACGATTTCCGCGAGGGATACGCCAAAATCGGCGCAGGGAATCACCTCTCGTTTCTCGGCGATATTTACGTTCCGCTGCTGAAAGCGCCCGATTACCGCTTGGATTTTGCAACCAAACATCTTTCTACTTTCGGCAAAATGTGGCGGCTGAACAACGATAAAAAAGAAAAAGTAAAAGCGCAGGATTTGCACAACTCAGGACAGTTGATTTTCAACAAGAATTTTTATAAAATGGACTTGTTTTCCGAAATCAACTATTACCGGCACGACTTTAATTATTATGGTTTAAGTCTGGAAGAATTTATCGACAAAGATCTTCCAATGGGCAAAGAAGCGCATACCTTTTTCGATGTGTCGGCGGGCATTGCATCGCGCAAACTGTCGGCAGATTTCACTTATCTCGCAAAAATAAAATATGAAATGGCGCAAACCAAAACAGGTTTGACAGAAAATCACATTCTTACCAATGCCGATTTTGCTTACAAATTGCTTTCCGGAGATATGCTCGGACTAAATATTTCGCTCGATAATTTGATTTATAACAGCCCCAAGGCTACCGAAAAACTGTTTAATGATGTTGGCAATCAATTCGACAATTACACTGTTTTGGGTTTAAATCCGTATTACAAACTGCAAAAGGAAATTTGGTACGTGAAACTTGGTTTAAAATCGTTTTTTGCAAGCAAAGGAAAGGCAGCCAACGTTGCGCCCGACATCACGGGACAAGTGGCGTTAGTACCCGAAATTCTGTACCTTTACGCAGGACTGACAGGCGATTACAAAATCTGCACGATGCAAAACCTTTTGAAAGAAAACCAGTACCTGCGCCCCGACATAAAAACAGAAAACACCTACACACCGCTCAATGCTTACGGCGGATTGAAAGTCAAACTTTTCAATTACCTGATTTTCAACGGATTTGCAGGATACCAATACATTAATAATCAATATTTTTACATCAATCACCGCATAACAGACTTCGCACTTTACGACAATACATTTGATATTGTTATTGACGAAGCGCGTCTTTTCAACGCCGGTGCATCGTTTACCTACAATTACAAGCAAAAAATAAGCGCATTATTAAAAGGAACATATAACCGTTGGACAACCACCGAACTGCCATTTGCGTGGCATAAACCCGATTGGGAACTTGATTTTAACTTCACATACAAAATCAACGACGATATTCGCCTGTCGGCAAATGCCTTTGCGCTCGGCAAACGAAAAGTTTTGGGCTACGAAAATGATGTTACAGAATTAAAACCGCTTGTTGACCTCAATCTTTCGGGCGTTTACGAATACACGAGTTGGGTATCTTTCTTCCTGAATTTGAATAACTTACTGAATCAGAGCAACCAAATTTGGTACGGATACAATTTGCACAGATTTAATTTTATGGCAGGAGCGATGTTCTCATTTTAAAATATATTACAAAAATTCAAAAATTTTATGTAATTTTGCGGAAATTTTTAGACCCGAAAATATATTATTTCTATAAATATGAAAGGAAAATTTCCAACAAATAAATTTGCAACACTCGAAACGCCGTTTTATTACTACAATGTAGAACTGCTGCAACAAACGCTTGATATTGTTAAAACCGAGTCGGAAAAATATGGCTACGAAGTACATTACGCCGCCAAAGCAAATTCTAATCCGAAATTGCTTAAAACTATCAGCGCAGCAGGTTTGGGTGCCGACTGCGTAAGTGGAAACGAGGTAAAAGCCTGTATTGAAGCAGGTTTTCCCGCTTCAAAAATCGTTTTTGCAGGCGTTGGCAAAACCGACAAAGAAATTAATTACGCATTAGACCAAGACATTTTTTGTTTCAATGTGGAATCCGTTCCCGAATTGGAAATCCTCAACGAATTAGCCGCCGGAAAAAATAAAACGGCAAGCGTGGCAATCCGCGTCAATCCCAATGTTGATGCACATACACACGCAAAAATCACCACCGGATTGAATGAAAACAAATTCGGCATCAACCTCGAAATACTGCCTGAGGTAATAAAACTGATTCATTCCTTATCCAACGTCGAACTGATTGGTTTGCACTGTCATATTGGTTCTCAAATTACCGATTTATCGGCAATTGAAAACCTTTGCGTACGAATCAACGAATTGCAAGACCAGTTGGAAAACACACTTGGCATTACAGTAAAAAACATCAATGTTGGTGGCGGTTTGGGAATCAACTACGAACACCCCAACCATTTGTCAATCCCCGATTTCGAAGCGTATTTCCGTACTTTCAACAAGCATCTCCGCCTGCGAGAAGGACAACGAATGCACTGCGAACCCGGACGCTCGGTGGTAGCACAATGCGGAAACCTCATCACGCGCGTTATTTTTGTGAAAGAAGGCACGGTGAAAAAATTTGTAATTGTAGATGCAGGTTTCACAGACTTAATTCGTCCCGCAATGTACGATTCATATCACAGAATTGAAAACCTGACATCCGACGAAATCTACGAATTATACGATGTGGTAGGTCCTATCTGCGAATCGTCGGATGTGTTCGGCAAAGACCGCGAACTAAACAAAACAAAACGCGGCGATTTATTGGCAATCAGAAGCGCCGGCGCATACGGCGAAATTATGGCTTCGCAATATAACTTGCGCGAATTGCCAAAAGCCTATTTATCTAATGAAATCTAATAATTAAAGTTCAAAAGTTCAAAAGTTCAAGAAATTCAAGAAGTTCAAGAAATTCAAAAGTTCAAGAAGTTCAAAAATTCAAGGAATTCAAGAAGTTCAAGAAATTCAAGAAATTCAAGAAATTCAAAAATTCAAGAAGTTTGAAAATTTGAACCATTTTGAACCATTTTTGAATTTTTTTGAACCATTTTTGAATTTTTTTTGAATTTTTTTTGAACCATTTGAATATATTGAATTTTTTATGGACTTTATATACTCACTCAATACTTTTCACTTTGCGGCAGCGGGCGTTTTGCTGTTTGCATTTCTCGTACAGTTATTTTATTACCTGTATTATTATCGAAAAATTCTTTCACGAGGGAAAAAAATACAAAAAGGGAAAGTTACGTTTTCGGACAAAAAGCCGCCTGTGTCGGTAATCATTTGCGCTAAAAACGAGTCGGAAAACCTGCAAAATTTTTTGCCGTCCATTCTTACGCAAGATTATCCCAATTATCAGGTTATTGTGGTCAATGATGGTTCGAACGACGAAAGCGAGGAAATTCTGGCGATTTTCTCGCAGGAATATCCGCATCTTTATCACACCTATTTGCCCCAAACAGCAAAATTTATCAGCACCAAAAAAATGGCTCTCACAGTGGGCATCAAAGCCGCCAAACACGATATTGTGTTGCTTACCGATGCCGATTGCAAACCCGCCGGCAAAGATTGGATTACAAATATTGTGCGCAATTTCGACAAAAAAACCGATGTCGTACTCGCTTACGGCGCATATTTCAAAGAAAAAGGTTTTATGGGAAAACTGATTTCTTACGACACTTTTACCATCGCGTTGCAATATATGGGTTTTGCGCTTGCGGGCAAGCCATATATGGGCGTGGGCAGAAATTTAGCGTATCGCAAGCAACTGTTTTTCGACAACAAAGGTTTTGCTTCGCACCTGAATTTGCAGTCGGGCGACGATGACCTTTTTGTCAAAGAAGTTGCCACAAAACGCAACACGCGTGTGGAAATTTCGCCCGAGAGCATCACTTTTTCCGTACCGAAACAAAATTTTAAATCGTGGAGCATACAAAAAAGCCGCCATTTCACCACCGCGCCTTACTACAAAACCGGCACGCGCCTGCGCATTGGCGGGGAAATTGTCAGTCGTTTCCTTTTTTATGCGGCAATTATTGCCCTCGCCGCTACTCAAAATCTGTGGCTCGCGGGATTTGCAGGCAGTCTCTACCTTTTGCGCGTTCTCGTACAGTTACTTGTTATCAACCGCACAGCACGGAAAATAAACGAACAGCGTTTTTATTTTTCTGCGGTATTTTTTGATATTTTTCTGCCAATTATCAATTTGTATATTCTTATTTTCTACCGGAAAAAAAGCAAAATGAAGTGGGAGTAAGTTTACTGAATTCCATCCAACGCATTTTTGTCAGAACTGGAATTCAACACCCATTGTATTTCAATTAAAATCAAATATAATCAAAATATCATCTTTAACTTGTTGTATCAAAGACTGCGGCAAATCGCCAATTTTCTTTATAAGCCTTTTACTGTCAATCGCTTTTATTTGGTCTATCATAACTTCGCAATCTTGGTGCAAATTAGCCATTCCTTTTGCCAAATGCACACGCAAAGGATTTGTATAACTTATCACATTAGTAGTTATCGGACAAACAAGTACCGAAGAATGAAATATGTTATTTAATAACCTGCCGTTAATAATAAAAGTAATGCGGCTTTCTATCAAACGTACCAACTCATATATCTCGTTGCCACTTAGTTTGGTGTATTTTTGAATTTTATCAAAATGATTTTGTATTTCCATTTGCAAATATCGGCAACTGTAAAAATCAAAATAATTGCACGAATTGAACAGCAGTTTTCCTATATTGTTGTTGGTATTGAGAATGCACTGAAAACAATGTTTGTATCAACGACTATTTTCATAACACGCTCATTTTGTGTTTATTCCGCCAATTTTTATTGATTTCACGCGCCAAAATATCTACGTCTGCTTGCTTGGCAATTGTGGCAGCCGTCAACTCTTTATAGCGCAAATAATCAACCAAATCCTGCATTTGCTCTATCTGAGCCGTAATGGGAAAACGAATAATCAACTCATTTAATGTTCTTTCTATGACCATTGTTTTTACTGTTTTTTTATATTGCAAAGATAATAACGAATTGGGAAATGGAAAAATTGTTTGAGATGTTTTTATTTTTTTTTGTAGAGACGCGGCATGCCACGTCTCTACGAGGGTATCACCTCAACAACGTAAAATGCCCCACATAATCGCGTATTCCTTCGAGTACAATCTAACTCTCAAACCAAAAATCAGCGATACAAAAAAACTGTACCGTTGATTTTTTTGCGTATTTTGGGAAAAAGAATTATTTTTGCGGAAACATATATTGAATTATGCCATCAGACCAAATATTCATAGCAACAGTAAAAGATACATTGCTTAAAAAAGCCTTTGAATACGCCGAAAAGGCAGCAAAAGGTTTCGGAAAAGAAATTTGTCTTATTGCGCTTGACGAAAATGCTGAACTTGCAGAACAAGTCGCACATTTTCAAACGGAAACAAGCGTAAAAATCAACTTTTTAGAAGGAAACAAAGCCGCCGTTTTTTCCGAAACATTGGAAGAAGCAGAGGCTTCGATGGTCATTTTTGAGGTATCGGACAAAAAACCGTTCAATAATATTTCGTACTTGCTTAAAATTTCGCGCGAATTGCGTATCCCATATATTTTTGTCAAAGAAAATTTTGCGGAAATCAAGTTTGATAAGGTTGTTGTGCCCGTTACATTTTTGGTGGAAGACCGCGAAAAAGGCAGGTTTGCAAGCGGTTTGGGGCGCTTTATGCAATCGGAAATCCTGTTGCTCACGGCAAACGACTACGGTTCAAAAGCGCAATCGAACACCAACGCCATCAAAACCCTGTTAGACAAATTTTCGCTGAAATATGAAGTTTCAAAAACGAAATCGGACAGTTACAAAGCCGAAAAGGAAGCCCTCCGATATGGCGCAGACTTGGTCATTGTAACCGCCTCGCGTGAATATGGTTTGGACGATATTATTTTTGGCGCAAAAGAATTGCATATTATTAAAAAAGCAGAAATTCCTGTGATGTTGCTCAATCCGCGCGGGGATTTGTATGTGCTTTGTGATTGATAATCAACGAAATAAAATGACACTAAGACTTTTACTTATTTTCTTGGGCGGCGGCGCAGGCAGTATTTTGCGCTATTGGCTGCAAATATTTGTTCAAAAACAAAATCATTCCGTATTTCCATTTGGCATTTTGGCGGTCAATGTGCTTGGCAGTTTCCTTATCGGCATTGCTTTTGCGCTCTTGGCAGGCAAACAGGAACATTTTATGCGTTTCCTTTTTGTTGTTGGGTTTTGCGGCGGCTTTACGACTTTTTCCTCATTTTCTATCGATAATTTTATTTTGCTGAAAGATGCTCAATATCTGTTATTTACAGTCAATGTACTTACCAATGTACTACTTTGTTTGGGGGCTACCGTGTTGGGCGCTTGGGCTTTCAAAGGACTGAATTGATAAAAAACAAAAAAAACGGATGAAGACCAAACAAATGCGCCGCCACCAATCAATTTTCAGTGGCGGAAGATAATCCGTGATTATGAGTACGCAGAAATCGGAATTCAAAAAAAATGAATCTTGCCGATTTACAGAAATTTGTGATTTGAAGAGTGCAATGTGGGTTAAAAATATCAGTATAATTATTTTGTATTACTTATTTGGTTTTTTGGAAAAAAAATCCGAATTTTGCCAAAACTTATCAGTAATGCAAAGTTACCTCCAAATTGAAAACCTGAGCAAATCTTTTGGCGACAAAGTCCTTTTTGATAATATATCATGTGGCATTGCCGACACGCAAAAGGTGGCGCTTATCGCTAAAAACGGTATGGGCAAAACCACCCTTCTGAATATCATTGCCGGAAAAGAAGACAGCGACAGCGGACGTATTTCGTTTAAAAAAGACCTCCGCATCGCTTTTTTGGAACAGGAACCGAATTATCCGCCCGATATTTCGGCGCTGGATGTCTGTTTTCATTCCAATAATGAAGTGGTGCAAACCATTGCCGAATATGAACATTTGACCAATTTACAGGCACAGCATTCGACAGTCACCGCATCGGTCAGTGAACGGAGCCGAACTGCCGAAAAGTACGACAAAATTCTCGCAAAAATGGACATCCTTCACGCGTGGGATTACGAAACAAAAGCAAAACAAATTCTCGGAAAACTGAAAATCAACAACTTAGAACAACGAATCGGCGAGTTATCCGGTGGACAGGTGAAACGCATCGCCTTGGCAAACGCACTGATAACCGAGCCGGATTTGCTCATCCTCGACGAGCCGACCAACCACCTTGACCTCGAAATGGTGGAATGGCTCGAAGATTTTTTGCGCAACTCAACAATGAGCCTGCTGATGGTAACGCACGACCGCTATTTTCTCAACCGCGTGTGCAGCGATATTTTTGAAATTGACAACCGCCAAC
>JGI24696J40584_12961106_pt1 | contig 10746 bp, 7 predicted proteins | sample TergutCo191P4_FD_40584 | JGI IMG/M metagenome (IMG submission 40584)
ATTTTGCATCGCGTTCTTTGAGGAAATGAAGTCATAAAAAGTGGGGGGATAACTCCGAAATGGGTGGGGGGATAACACCGAAATACGCAACGGGAGCGTATGTTGCTGTGGTTGTGGAACAAAATAGGCAGCAGGAATTGAAATTTTGGACAATCGGCACATCTGAAATTTCGGAAGATTGCCCGTTGCCGAAAGATTTCAAAGCCGAAACGATAGTATGGCATCCCATGGCTAACGCATTATTTGTTTTAGGAACGGAAAAAGCGTCATCGCTTGTGTATCGTATGGAAAAAACTAAGCGTGAATGGACTTGTAAATCCATTTTTTCTTCCAAACAAAAACTTCAAAATATGGTAATCGGTCCGCAACCGTTTATTATTGAATACGACCGTAATACGAGAAAAGAACACTATGCGTATCGTTTGTTTTTGGGTATGGATAATGGAGACAACACTTATCGCATTGTTTCTATCACTGAGCATGGAAGCCGTTTTTATCAAGTGGTAGGTCCACAAAAAACACAAACAACGAATATAGATGATTATATGGCTGATGATGTTCCAAGTATTATGAAAGCCGATTGGGCATTGCCGATGGCTTTTCATCCCAATGGAAATCAATTGATTTGGCAGGACAAACAGCGTAATTTCTTTGTAGCCACATACGAAAGAAAATTTTGGGGCAAATCAACACCCATGTTCATACCACTAAAAAATAAAGAATCTCTCATTCCAACCCCTAACGGTTTGGGTATGATTGCTTGGCAAAAAAATAAAGCAGGAATAGAATTGTATCTAATACCTGAAAAATCCTCCTCCTGCCAATTGAATGAATATCAGTTTGAAACTGCTCCTGTTTCCGTTCCTGACGGCAAAGGAATTATTGGAAAAACTATTAAAAACGGTATAAGCACCTTGCATTACGCCCCTGTAAATATGCCTTTGCCCAACGTGCTGAATGCGTGGATGTTTATACATTCTGAAAAAGAATTGGATTTGTTTAAAAATCAATACGGATTATTCCGACCTACTAATCATGAACAATTGTATGAATTATACGAAACAGAAAATTATTATTGTAATTCATACGATAGATGCTCGTCAGCACGTCCTTATTTAGTAACTACGGATATTTTTTGGGAGTTGTTTGCGGCGGCTTATCAGGGCGTTTTTATTATTAAGGAACGCGAAGAGGCTATTCCCAATTTTTGGCAATTTATAGAGAAAGCAGATAACTATTTTAAAATCAACAATAAAAGCCCTGAATGGAATGCCGTATTTACTATACTTAAAGACCTTCGGGCAAACCGCACCTCTAACGAGGAAGTGCTTCGTATTATCAACGAAGACAATGATATATCCGATGTAACGCAGAAATACTATGCCTTTTCAGATCTAAAACCGAGAGGACATTATACCACGTCTGCGGATATGAAACTGTATTTTAAAGCATTCCGATATTTCACAACCATTCTTTATCATCCTGATTATCAAGATATTTTAATGAAATTGGAAAATTTACCCTCAGACATCAGTCAGTATGCACTCAATTGGATTAACAGTTATTCGGATTTTATTGCACCGTCAAGAAGTGCGTTGGTGTGGAAAAATTACAAAACGACAATTCCCCAATATTGCCAATATCCCAAAAACGGAAAAGCCATTTTCCCGCTTTCTTGGGGCTTTGATAATGAAGTTTTTTACAGTACGGTTTATCATGAAAATTTTCCTGCCGACAAACGTATTGAAGGGGCTAATGAAGCAAGGAGGTTTCTTCCTTCGGGCGTGGATATTGCCGCCGTTTTGGGTAGCGGATTGGCGGACAAATTGATGGCAGATGAATATGCCAAATATCCGCCTTTGCGAAAAATGATTGATAATTTACGGTCAAATTACAAAACGCATTCCAATGACTCGGATTTTAAAACCAATCTATACAACCAATGGATGAACGCAATGGCGGTACAATGGACTGATTCTGTTACTTCTACAAGCGGGAAAAATGGAGAAGCAATTTGGAAAGTCAAACGTTTGCAAACAGGCTTGGCAACGTGGGCAACGCTACGACACGCGACAGTTTTAGTGAACGAAAGAGTTGCTGCCGAATGCGGAGAAGGCGGTTTTGAAGAAATTTTAATGAAATCCCCAAGAGGTTCGGTAGAGGCAGACCCTTACACGTTTAGAGCAATTGCCACTTTGTTTCAGGAAATTTTGAAAACAGCCTCCAAATTAAAAAGCAATGATGCAGGCAAACAAGCAGTTTACAATGGACTTGTGAAACGATTGGCAGAGGCGGCAGAGGAAACGCTCTTGTTTGCTGCTATGGCTGAAAAAGAACGAAAAGGTGAAAAATTGACCAATGAAGAGTATCAAAAAGTTTTATGGGTGGCACGTGTTGCCGAGCATTTATTTTTGGTTTTCTATAGTTTGAAAGATGAAGAATATGGCTTACCCACGCCTGACCCAATAGGTAAAATTACGGATGTGGCGGATAATGGTGGTCTTCTTTCAGGTCAAAATGATGACCCTCGCGTTTTAAAATTCTTAATGGCGGCGGTAGGCAATCCTTTGGAATGGAATTACGTTGTGCCTTACTACGGAAGATACCAAATTGTAAAAGGCTCAGTTTATTCTTATTACGAATTTGAATCCGCAGAATTGTTAAACGATGAACAATGGAGAAAAAAGGCAGATAAACAACCGCTATTACCTTGGATAAAATCACACATAACCTCTTCTGCAACATCATGGGGAACAGGGTATTAGGTTTAGCGCTGTTGTTTGGCTGTCTATTCTCCTGCCAACACCAAGAGGAAGAAGTCCGCATCCTCTTTACAGGCGATATTTTACTCTCACGCCAAGTTAAAAAGGAATATGATTACAGAAACGAATCGCCTTGGATAAATTTAAAGCCCTTGTTTCAAACGGCGGATTTGGTCATTGGCAATTTGGAAGGTGCTGTGGGAACGGTTTTGGATACAATAAATGATACTGCTTCGCCCCTGTTTCCCATTGATAGTGCTGATATTTCACTCCTTTCTCAAGCGGGATTTAATGTCATGGGAATAGAAAACAATCATAGTTACGACCTTGCTTTTGAAGGCAAACAAAATACTATAAATCAATTACTTAGAAACGAAATTCATCCTGTTGATTTTGAAAATTCGCCCTATTTTATCTCTGTAAAAGGCGTTGTGATTTCTATCGTTTCGATAAATATGGTTCAAGGAAGAAACACCCCTGAAAATCCAATATATTCTCTTGAATTGAAACGGAAAATGCAGTTAGCCAATAGTTTAGCCAATATTGTAATCGTTTCTGTTCATTGGGGCGGCGAATTGCTTGAATGGACGAATAAAACACAGCAAGAAGCAGCAAAACAGTTGATTGCACAAGGGGCAGATATTATTATAGGAAGCCATCCTCACGTTGTGCAAAAGCCCGAAATAATTGACGGGAAACCTGTCTTTTTTTCGCTTGGCAACCATCTCTTTGACCAAAAATATCCTGCAACCAAACAGGGTTTGATGGTTGAGATTACGCTTAAAAATGGCAAATATACGTGCAAGGGAATTGCTACTCGCACTGCCACAAACTCTTTTTATCCCGAAATGGCGACACATGTCTCTTATGATTTTTCCGCCTTTTCATATAATCGTAACTTCTTCTCTATCAATGAATATTCCTTAATTCCTGTTTCTGTATTTGAGCAAAACCAATCCAAAATTATTTTAGAGGCTTACCACAACAATCTATTGAAATGGCGTTCGCATCCCATGCCGTTAATTTATCTTTCCGCCGCTAAATTAGATGACAAAAACACGTATCTGTTTGCTCTTCAAAATTACTATTCAACGATTGATAAGGAGATTAGCATTCGTCCGTATGTTTACGCCATTGATTCTCAGGGAATTTATGCCAAATGGCGGGGTTCTGCATTGGCATATCCTTTATTAGATGCTCAAATTTCTCCATATAACTCGCAGATTTTATGTGCATTGCACCGCGGAGATTCCTATATCGCCTTAGATAAAACAAATACCCAAACACGCATCATAGTATATCAATGGAATGGTTTTGGTTTCAGAGGCTTACCGGATTCTGCAACGTGTAAATATTGTGAGAGGATTTATGGTAAGATTGTGAATTAAATAGAGATCGACAGGAAGCATACCGTTAATCGGAAAAGAGTTTGAAATGGGCTGACTTTTATCTTTTCTTCAAACTGCTTAAACGAAACTCAGGTCTATAAATCAACTGCTTAATAAATCTGATTACCAAAATTTCAAAGAATATAACTGTAATTTACTGTTATTCAATTAGATTAAACGCAATACGAGTAATAAAGTCTTATTTTAAAAAAAGCAACATCTACTTAACCTTCTCCTCTATCGCCTTAAATCCTTTGCCTATAATTTCGTGTGCATCTTGAATGGAGATAAAGGCAGCCGGATCAATATCAAAAATAAATTGTACTAAATCAGGAACTTCTCTTCTGTTAATGACAGTAAAGAGCACTTCCTTTTTTTCTTTGGTGTACATTCCCTTTCCGTCGAAAATGGTACCACCACGTTTCAGGTCGTAAATAATAGCTTCCCTAATCTCTTCGCTTTTCTCTGAAACGATAAAAACGGTTTTGTCATCGGAAAAGCCTTTGAGTATCACATCAATCACTTTACCCATAATAAAAATGGTAAGCCACGAGTAGAGCGGAATTTTCCAATCCTGAAAAACGGCAAAACCAAACAAAACGATGATAGAGTCCACGATCATCAATTGAGTTCCCAGCGGAATTTTTGTATATTTTGATAGGATAGAAGCAATTACGTCGCTTCCACCACTGGATGCTCTCGACTTAAAGATAAGTCCAACCCCCACCCCCATCACAGCACCTCCAAACATGCTTGCCAACAGCACTTCTCCGTGCAGATTTAAGGGGTCATCTCCAATAAAAAAGATCAGTCCATCAGTAAAAATAGCAGTGAGGACAAAGCAAACGAATGTTTTTACGCCAAAGCGCGGTCCTAAAATTTTAAGCCCAATAAGTGTGAGCGGCAAATTAAAACACAACGCAGCCATTCCGACAGGAAATCCTAATTTATAGTGCAAAATAATGGATATCCCATATATGCCACCCGGAATGATTTTATAGGGTGTCATAAAAAAAGCGTATCCTAAAGCTAAAATGAAAGTACCGATTACCAAGTAGGTATAGGATAAAAACCACTTCTTAGAGAATGGTTTATCCTGTAGGGGTGTCATAATAGTTTGTCCCATAAAAGAAATTTGGCGCAAAATAACATTTTTTTTCTGTGCCCTGCGCTTTTTCTAAGGCTTTCTAAATAGTGCTTTAGAACTCTAATGACACTGATTTAGCGGATTTAGTATTCTTTTTATTTCAGCGATACCCGAACGCCCACATACCCCATAATTCCTGTAACAGGCATATAAATCACAGAAGCATCAAAGTACTCACCAAACGGATTGTCGGCAGAGATGATAGGATGTTTTTGCTTATAGTTCAGCATATTCTCTCCACCAACGTAAATCTCCCATAAACGAAATTTCTTAGTAATCTGCGCATTCATCATCACCCAACTGGGCGATTTGCCCGTTTTTTTGTTTACTTCCGGATGATAGCCTTCAGGATTGCTACTCATATCGGGTAAACGCATAGGCGAGTTGTATTGGAAGGTAACGTTGAATTTCCATTTATCGTGAGGGAGCGCGTAGTTCAAATTCACTAACGCTTTATGCGGACTCATCAACGCTTTTTGTTGCAGTTTGCCTGCTGTGGTCAAGCGCACATCATTAAAACGATATGCCAAAGTAACCTCAAAACGTTTAAAAGGCGCCAAAATAAGTTCTGCCTGCACGGAGTGTGAATAAGATTTGTTGCCCGTGCCGTTAAATTCACCGTTCAAGTCATAAATTACTACTTTATGCGGATCACGATCCAAGTCTATAATGGTTTGATTTATGAAATGTGTGTAATAGTAATCTACACTCAATGAAGACTTTCCGCCTGGCAGATCAAAACTTTGCACAAAGCTGATTCCGGTGTTCCATGCTTCTTCAGGACGTAAAGGAAGAAATAAGCCTGTCCAATTCATGTCAATGTCGTATGTACCAAATTGACGGTTACTTACTAACAGAGATAAATTTTCAATGATAGGATTGGATGACCTGTATCCTTTACCTGCTGAAAAGCGCAAGGAGGTTTCATGAGTGGGCTGCCATTTTAAGTGTAAACGTGGCGTCCAAAACAGTTGATTGTAATAAAAATTGTAATCCAATCTGATGCCCGGCATAATGATAAATTTTTCGGCAATAGAATAAGCATATTCAGCAAAAATGCCCGGCACGGTTTCCATTCTTTTCGTTGGAACCGGCATGACATACTCCCATGGCTTGTTCGTAATCACTTCTTCCACATGATCTACCTGAAAACTTGCACCGGCGCTGATTTTGTGGTTGTCTAACACACCAAATTTTCCGCTATAAATCACGTTGGCATACCCGCTTAATTGTGTAGCGTCGTACAAACGCGCCCCAAATTGCGATTTATCCTTTTGATAATTAAAAGATAAGATAGTTCCTACACTTTGATGTTCCCCACCGTCAATCATAAAACCGTTTTTGGTGATGATATCCACCTTGTTGGTCTTCATGCGTAACCCCCAGATATTATCGGCGAACGATGCAGAAATATCTTTTTTGGGGTCAAAATTCATCATGCCGCCAATTCGGTCTTCAAACAGGTAGCCTACCATAGTTCTGCCCTCAAATATTTCAGGCACAAGGTAATCCAAACGGTACATGCCGTTGAATTGGTAGTTTTTGGGAATATCCATAAAGTTGTCGTGGTTATGGTCAACTTTGGCAAATTGGGCTTCACCGTGAATCAAAAACAGACTGTTAACCAATCCTTTTTTGTCCATATTAAAGCGGGAGTTAAAGTTGAGTTCGCCTTTGCCCATCGTGTTGCCGTAGGCGTTCAGATACATTTTTTCGCGGTTGTTTTCCGGTTTTTTGTAGTCTAATTGTATTTGCCCTGTAATCCCTTCATAACCATTGGTTACGGAGGAGGTTCCTTTCGAGATGCTGATCATGTCCATCCACGGACCGGGCACATAGCCCAAGCCAAACTGGTTGGCTAACAAACGAATATAGGGAACGTTTTCCAGCAGAGTCTGCGTGTAAATGCCCGCCAAACCCAGCATGGAAATTTGCTTTGCACCACTCACAGCATCGGCATATTCTACATCTACTGCAATGGTACTTTCAAAACTCTCCGACAGGTTGCAGCAGGCGGCACGGCGTAGCCCCTCGCCCGTAATTACTTGTGTTAAAATAGGTTTTATGGAAATAAAAGAACCTTCACGCGCCACCACATTCACCGTTTCCAATGTGCGCGATGAAGAGAGAAGAATGTTCAACTCTTTTTGATCTTTTTTCACCGTAATGGTGTCGTTCTCATAAGAGGCGTATCTAACAACCAATGTGCTGGTTGTATTTACTTTATCGAGTATAAAATTTCCGTCAATATCGGTAACTGTGCCTACCGGCGAGTTCAGCCACTGCAAAATAGCGCCGGGTATGGGGGTTTCTTTGCCTTCCGCAGAAAACTCGGTAACGCGGCCGGTAAGCTGCTGAGCGGAAGAATTGATAATTGATAATTGACAACTGACAATTAGAAGTATGATGATTAAAATCTGTTTTTTCATATTATTTTTTTTAAATTTTGAATTTCTATTTTTTTGAATCTTTAAATCCTTAAATCTTTAAATCTTTAAACCTTTAAATCTTTAAATCCTTAAATCTTTAAATCCCCCCATGCGCACAAAAGCAACACAGAGAGCGCAAAGAGCCACAGCGTGGCACAAAGATTTTAAGAATAAAAAATTCTTTGGGAAGTAAAATTAACGAAGTTAACGCCCACAATTTTCAGCAAAGGTGGGATAGCATATTGAAAATGAGGCGTTACTATTTCAAAAAAAACTTTTGACCGAACAGAAGAAAAAGCATCAATTTTCATTTCAGGAATAGAAAAGTGTGCGATTTTACTCTTAATAAACTCATCTTGAATTTTAACGAGCAACTTTGTTTCATGGCAATGCACGTGTTCATTTTTCGCATGGTGGTGGTTTGTGCAACACTCATGGAATGTTATCATTATGCCCGATGTAAGCATAAAGAAGAAGATGCTAAAAAGGATGATGAATATATTACAAAGTTTCTTTTTCATTATGATGAAATAAAACGGCGGCAAAAATAGGATTTATTCTTAATTTTGAAAGAAAGAATATTTATTATAAAATATTTTACACAAAATGGTTCTGTAATAAGAAATTATCATATACTATTACGTTTCAACTCGTATGATTTTCGTTCATTACGAATCATATTATCTAAAATTAATCCGGCAAAAAAACTATGCAAGGAGGCCAAAGCAAAAAAGCAGGATACAATTAATGTAGGGAATCGTGGAACAAAACCGGTTTCCAAGTATAGCACAAAAACAGGAATAAATAAACCCACAGCAACAAGGAACAACAAGATGGACGCCCAGCCAAAAAACCTTAATGGACTATACTCTTTGAATAAGATGAAAATAGTTTTAAGCACTTTTATGCCGTCGCGATGCGTATTTAACTTAGAGAAACTCCCTTCTGGTCGGTCTCTGTAATCTATTTGCACTTCTTTCAGAGCAAATCGTTTATCTAATGCATGAATTGTCATTTCTGTTTCTATTTCAAAGCCTTCCGACATCACAGGGAACATTTTTACGAAGGGTTTACTGAAGGCGCGGTAGCCGGTCATAATATCCTTTATCTCCGCTTTCCAGATAAAGTTAATTAAACTGCGCACTAATTTATTTCCAAAATTATGAAAAGGACGTTTGTTTTCTTCAAAATAAGTAGAACTTAAACGGTCACCAATCACCATATCAACTCCTTTTTTCAAGACTAAATCAACCATTTCGCGTGCATGCTTTGCAGGATAGGTGTCATCGCCGTCAATCATGAGATAACAGTCGGCATCAATTTGTCGAAACATACTCCGAATGACATTGCCCTTGCCTTGTTGATATTCATGCCGAACAATGGCGCCAACTTCTTTGGCACATTCCACAGTTTGGTCTGTGGAATTGTTGTCATACACATAAATAGTAGCTTCTGGCAAAATTTCTTTAAAATCGTTTACCACCTTTTTGATGGTTTTTTCCTCATTAAAACATGGGATTAAAATAGCTATAGAACTCATAATTAATAATTTAATGTAATAAACGGGTGTCGCACTATTAAATTTTGAGCGGCAAAAGTACATGAAAATTAGAAAAGAGTTACTGTTTTTGATAAAACAAAATAGAGATTTGTTTAATTTAAATTCATGTTTATTCTTTCAGCAAATTTTCCAACAAACTCAAATCATTCGCATACATGCCGTAGCAAAAGTTCATTTCATAATTCCAAACGTATTGCTCGGCAGTTTGTCCGCCAATGGGGACAGGTAATTCTAAATGACAAACATAATTTTTAATTCCATTATTCTTCAATCGCCTAAAAAAGTCTTCATGACCATTAATGCTATAATACCTGCTTGTGCAGATATATACAACTTTTTTCTCTTTTAAAATCTGTTCAATTTCTGTGGCGCTTCTTGGGGTTGTGGGCATTATTCCCATCTCCATCGCTTTTTTTGACGACCCAAAAATCAAGTTTTCAGAAGCCATCGGTTTAATGCCTAACTCAATGGCTTTATCCACTGCTTCCCATGTAAATAGTTCCATAATGACTCTTTTGCGAAATGAAAATTGATCAAAAATTATTTGAGGGTCATTTATTTTATCGGTAACCAAAATGGCATCGGGATGATTTTGAAACCAACGATTGATGGCTTCCATGTTTAGCGGTGAGTATTTACCCAAGATCTGTTGCGCCATGAACTCTGCTTCGGTTTTTCCCGGTGGATCGTGTTTTGCAACAATTTTATTATCTGTTGTTAACACTAAATCTAATTCAAATAATTTACATCCTTTGCTATATGATAAGTCTAAAGCTTCGAGGCAATTGGTATAGTAAATACCATCAATGGCGCCGCCGGCATGAGCTATAAAATGCTCCCAATATGCGGGATTTTTGTCGCAACTGCAATCATTATCTTTACAACAGGAAGATAGCAGAACAACGACTACCATAATTGCTGTAGAAAAAAGGTTATGTTTAAAAAATCGGTACATGTTCATTATATTTTGTAATTATTATTTTTCAAAAATTAATACTCTTGTATTGAATAGGGTAATTTTTTTATCAGGCCGCCATGCCTCATTGCTTTCGTTTGTAGTTACACAAATATGCACGGTAAACTTTTCAAGATCTTTTACATCAATCTCTTTTTCAGTAGATAATACATATTTTTGGTTACAGAAAATGTTATCATCCAGAATATATTTTGTAATATTGTCTTTTGAAACATAGTTAAAATCATCTCCTGAACAAATAAAATTTAACATCATCTGATAATCTTGATATACCAAATCGTTTATAATAATATCAGTCGTTAATTTGATTTTGATTTTATCGTAGTCGCCATTAATTGTCCTAACAGGCAAAATATCAAATGTATCTATTCCATGTATAGCAGGAATAGCATCCGGTGTTCTGCAAATTATGGAATCTAAATTTTCATAGTTTGTAATAATTTTATATTTATTGCCTGAATAAGTATCTTTTTTAACAAGTTT
>JGI24696J40584_12961104_pt1 | contig 10730 bp, 7 predicted proteins | sample TergutCo191P4_FD_40584 | JGI IMG/M metagenome (IMG submission 40584)
AGAAAGCCGGAATCCTTTACTTACTAAAAAACGCACCAATTTTGGGTAGGTTTCGCGATTCAGCGTATTCAATTTCTTCCATTTTTCAATATTTTTTTGCAGTTGGTCGCTCCAATCTGTTTCTTCAACGTTACCTAAAATGCTGTTAATAATATCGTTTGAGATTCCTTTTTGTTGTAACCCATACCTGATTTTGGCGTATCCCCAACCTTTGGCGCGCAATTTTCCGCTTACAAAAGATTGTGCAAACCGCACGTCGTTGAGAATCTCTTCATCAATTAATTGATTAATAATGTTTTCAATATCTTCTTGAGGTACGATATAACCCTTCAACTTTGCCCTCACCTCAGCAACAGAACGCTCCTGGTAGGCGCAAAATTTCCTGATTTTATCCAAAGGAGACATGAGTAAATTTAAGATTTGAATTGATCAATCGTTTTACAAATATCAGCAAACACTTCTTCAATGGTTTGCATTCCATTAATTTTAAAGAGTTTATTTTGATTTTGATAATACTCGATAAGAGGTTTGGTTTGACTTTCGTAAAGCGCAATACGTTGGAGAATCACTTCGGGGGTATCGTCGGCGCGGTTTTGCAAAGTTGCTCTTAATGAGAGCCGTTTAAAGATCTCATCTTCTTCAACGTGGATACAAATTGCCATAGATACAGGAATAACGTGCTCGTATCCAATTCCTTCCATCATTTGGGCTTGTTCTAAAGTGCGGGGCACACCATCTAAAAGGAATCCGCGGGCATCTTTATGGACAATGCAAAATTGGTGCAGCATATCCAGGGTTATTTCGTCGGGGCAGAGTTCGCCGCGGTCAATAATCTCTTTCGCTCTTTTACCGAGGGGCGATCCGGCGCCTATCTCTTTCCTGAAAAGATCGCCTGTGGAGGCGTGTTCCAATTGGTATTTGTCTTTCAGTAAAACGGCGTGCGTGCCTTTACCCGAGCCGGGTGCGCCCAGCAAAACAATGTTAAAATAGTTTTGTGTCATCATATTTAAAATTTTATGGAAAGTCCTATACCTTCCTGATTAGCATTCAGATAAAGCGCAGATTGCGCAGATAAATCCAATAATTTTCCGGCTCTGTAAATCTGGTTCCACCCTCTAATTAAGAAGAAGAGGCTTGCTGCAGCGGTTACGCCGCCGGTGATGTAACAGGCAATTTGCCCTGGTTCATTTTTTACCCAAAATTTGCCAGTAACAATGAGACCTGAACCAACAAGCGCCATTCCTGCGCCTAAGTAGGCGTTGCGCGCTGCTTTACGCAAGTACGCGCCAGCCGTATTTTGATTGTTAAACATATCGGCAGTTACTGCATCCAACCCTTGAAATTTGTAAATTTCGTATGGTGTCAACTCGCGGGCGCAGCGGGTAATGTTTTCAATCAGAGACTTTTTCAATGTAGATATGGCATGCCCATTATCAATCACGATAAACTCCTCATCTTCACTAATTACTTTACAAAAAACAGTATCCGTTTTAACGGTGACGTTGCCGGTTTTTAAAATGATATAATCAATACAATTTTGAGAAAATGATTGAAACATTAAAAAAAACAAAAGAAAAATGAAGGTAGATTTCATATTAATAATTTGATAAATAAGAACATAAAATATAATATTTTATTGGTGCAAATATATAAAAGTATGATTAGGAAATACAAAGCCTCCATAATAATGTCCCAATGTTTATGTTAATAATTCCTTAAAGTTCGTAAATAATTCCCGAGAACTCAAATATAAAATGACACAGAAGAAATTAATAAAAAAAAATAATTTTGCACTGTATATCTTAAAAAGTATAAAAAACTGTTTTACAAAAACTTAATAACTGAAATAAACTTATCAATGCCCAATAATGTTACCATAAAAGAAGTTGCCACAAAAAAAGAGTTAAATCTTTTTTTTGAGTTTCCCTATCTTCTATTTAAAAATGATCCCTACTGGGTGCCACCGATGTTAGGAGAAGAAAAAAGTACGTTTAACCCTAAAAAAAACCCTGCTTTTGAGTTTTGCAAATCTAAAATGTTCTTGGCTTATAAAGACGGAAAGGTTACAGGGCGCGTAGCAGCAATTATAAACCATAAAGTAAACGCAAGATGGTTTCAAAAAAGAATCCGTTTTGGGTGGTTAGATTTTATTGAAGATAAAGAAGTTGCACAACAACTTTTAAAGGCGGTTGAAATTTGGGGGGCTCAAGAAGGAATGACAGAGATGGTAGGTCCTCAAGGTTTTTGCAATATGGATCGTGCCGGAATGGTAGTTTATGGCTTTGATGTAGAAACGCCCGGCACATGCTACTATAACCCTGAATATTACACGAAAATTTTGGAAGAATTAGGATTTCAAAAAGAAGTTGATACCATTCAATATGAACTACCCGGAACGCAAAATATTCCTGAAAAAGTTTTGAAGATCAATAATTTGATTAAAAGAAAGTACAAACTTAAAGTAGTTCAAGGAATTTCAAAAAAAAAGTTAGGAAAACGCTACGGTGTCAAGTTCTTTGAAACACTAAACAAAGCCTATATTAATTTGTTCGGATTTGTTCCCTTGACTGACAGACAAATTCATTATTATGTTAAACAATATTTTCCTTTTTTAAACTTCAAGATGCTATGTTTTGTGGTAGATGAAAATGATGATATTGTTGGGTTTGGGGTGTCGTTGCCTTCATTGTCTGCAGCATTGAAAAAATGTAAAGGGAAACTTTTTCCTTTCGGTTGGTTTTATTTACTGAAAGCGTTAAAAAAATATGATAAGATTGATCTTTTGCTCACCGGCGTTACGCCCGAATGGCAAAACAGAGGCGTCCACTCACTTTATCATGCAGAATTAAACCAAAATTATATAGACTTAGGCGTAAAAATTGCCATCACGAATCCGCAATTAGAGAGCAATGAGGCGCATCGTATTTGGCAAAAGTATCACTGCAAATTGTTGATAAGGAGAAGAATATATAAAAAAGTGACTAATGATTAACAGTTCAAAGTTGTTATTCGTAATAATAAAAAAGGCTGCCTTTTGGGGCAGCCTTCTCTTTTCTAATAAAATAGAATTAGTCGTGAATTGCGCCACTTGGGCAACTACCTTCACAAGCACCGCAATCAATGCAAGTATCTTCTTCAATTTGATAAACATCACCGGCAACAATAGCATCTACGGGACATTCATCTTTACATGCACCACAAGCCGTGCAAATTTCAGGGTCAATTTTAAAAGCCATCTCTTTTTGTTTTAGTTATTAGTATAATAAATTTGGGCGCAAAAATAAAATAATAATCTATTTTTGCACCCAAGATTATTTTTTTTTATGAGAAAAAATCTATTAATACTTCTGATAACTTTACTTTCACACCAGATCTGTTGTGCACAAAGAACAAACGAAATCACAGTATTATATTTATTACCTTTCCACCTGAAAGAAAATCCCGTTTATTCTTCATTTAAAAGTAGTGCTGAAATTTTTCAAGTGAAACAGTTTGAAATGATGGGTTTTTGGTTGGGCGCTAAAATGGCGCTTGATGAATATCAAAATTCAAATAAAATAATTAATGTCATTGTGAGAGATGCCGTTACTGATATTCATGAACTTAATAAAATTTTAGAGAACACTACTTTAATGGAATCTGTTAATATAATCATTGGTCCTTTTTATGGTTCTTTGTTTCCCACTGCTGCGGAATATGCTAAAAATCACCAAATTATTATTATTAATCCTTTTTCTTCACGTTATGATTTTGTTGAAAACAATCCTTACGTTTATAAATTACTCCCTCCGTTCATAAGTCGCGCAGAAGTTGTTGCAGAACATTTTCTTTCTGATTCTGAGGAATATGATATTATTTTATGGGGAGATTCAACAATAACACCTGAGAGGATTGCATACAAATATTATTTTGACAAGCATCAAATTTCATATAAAGAAGTGAACAGTTTATCATTGTCTAAAAGTCATTCAAAAAAAAATATAATAATTTCACTTTTCGAACAGCAAGAGCGTGCCGTTTACGCTGTTCATTCTCTCGTTAGTTATAGCGAGACGAATAATATCGTGATTATTCCGGAAAAATGGTTTACGATTTCTGAACTTCCTGAAGATTTTTACACACTTCCTGAATTATACTATTTTACAAATTATTTTGTAGATGAAAACAGTGAAGAGATTAAACAGTTTAGGTTAGATTATGTTAACAATTATGGAGCGCCAGCAGATTTAGCCTCATTTTCTTATCAAGGGTACGACGTAACCCGCTATTTTATTGATCTTTTTTTTGCTGATTTTAACACTAACGAATTGCAATTCAATCCTTTTTCTTACCAATTTAAGTGGCAGCAAATTTTAAACGGCGGATTTGAAAACGTCAAAACCCGACTGATCCAGGTGAAAGATTTGGAGTTAGAGGAGATAAGGTAGTAGTTGTTATTTTTTACATTTTAACAACCTTCTTCACCATTGCTCCCGCTTCTGTAGTAATTTTTACGAAATATATTCCCGCTGAGAGGTGCGAAATGTTGATGTAATGATTAGATGATGAGACGATTATATGATTAGATGATAATTTTCTTCCGTAAACATCTAATATCTCCACATTATCAATTCTCCATTCTCCATTCTCAATTCTCTCCTGAACCAAATTCAATTCTCCCGTCGTGGGGTTAGGATAAATGCTGAAAGATCCGTCCTGATAATCTTTAATGCTAACAAAGAAGAGGCATTTTGGGTCGGTTTTTTCCGATTCGCCAAACGAATACACCGCCGATACCTGGTAGCAGTATTCTGTTTCAGGCACAAGATCTTCGTCCTTATACTCTTTTTCGGTAATCACTTCTGTGTTAATTTTTTCTTCATTGCGATATACATTGAACCCCATGAAGTTGCGATTAATGTTTAAAGGATTATCCCAAGAAACTAAGATGAAATCATCTACCAATTCCGCATTAAGGTTTTGTGGCATTTCACAGGGTTGAATAAGCAAGGAAACGATATTGGTTAGATCCGATTCACAATCTGCATACTTGGCGCTTACCTGATATTTGTACTCACCGGCTTCAAGGTTTTCATCCAGATATTCTTTGTTGGTTACCAATGCTTCATTAATTTTCACATAGTTGCGATAAATATTGTATCCCAATAATTCGCCTTCTATCCCTTCCGGTTCTTCCCAGGTAAGTTTTGCAGTAAGGCAATTAGGAGTAACTTCAAGATTTACAGGTTTTTTACAAGTAATAATATTGCAAATCACATTCGACATTTGTGCGTAAGATTCTTTAGCGCCATAAACAGCCGTTACATTATAAGCATAAACTCCTTCAACAATATTGGTTTCTGTAAAATTTAATACTGTAACAGGGTCAGTGTTTAATTTAGTTCCATTGCGGTAAATATTGTAACTATTGGGGGTTCCTGTTGCAGGTGCCTCCCATGTTACGGTAATATTTTCTCCAACTAATTCAGCATGCACATTTTGAACACGCGGATAAAGTTCTGGGAAGTTTACCGAATAATCAAGCGTCTGTCCGTAAGAATAAGTGTCGCATGCCTCAGGAATAGTACTTCCATCTCTTGTTCTGATTCTGAAACGATGAACTCCGGGCGCAGCATCTGTGGGTACTGTAAAGTTTGCTGTATATTCTGTACCTACTGAACTGCAAGAGATTGTAAATAAAGATTCAGCATTATCGAAGAGATTGTTGCCATTGGCATCTACCCATCCTCTTACCCTATGATTTTGGTATCCTACTTTAACTTTAACTGTATATTGTTCACCGGGCACTAATGGTAATATAGTGCTGGTATAGTCAGTATATCCGTTGCTTGAGCATTCCGGAGCAGTATTAAGTACACTTGATTGATCACTTGTTTTAACGATCACGAGTGATGTAATCCTGTCGTTATAAACGCTACAATTAGTGGACCCGGGGATACAGTAATTACTTGATCCTGAATAAGTGGCCTTAAAATCTTCCGATGCAGAGATTCCGTAATTTGCAGAAAGCAACAGTTTTAGAGGAGCTTCGTGTCCATAAGGCATATTGGGGCTGGTAATTACGGTAAAAGGTAATTCCATAGTTTCACCGGCAGGCAAATTTTGCCCTGCAGGGGTAAGTCCTTCACATGCGAAATTAATGTATTCACTGCCAATTTCAAGATTTCCTTTTACCATATATGCGTCTGCGCCGCCTTTATTTTTTACCACAGTAGTAATGGTAGTTACTGTTCCTGCCGATAAGTTGCCGCCATCAACGCCATCAATTAATATTTTCTCAATGGTGAAAACAGGTGCGTAGGCTTTTAGAGGCAATTTTCCTTCCCATGAACCTTTGCCGCCTTCGGTTGACGTAACATCTACCATGAAAGTTTTGTTATCCGGAATATCGTGCGCAACCGTAACATTGAATTTAACAATAGCAGATCCATTGGGGGCAATGCCGCTGCAGGTAGCCGTATTATTAGTGATGGTTAATTGCGGGTCGCTGCAAGAGATCGTAACGGTTAAATTAGTAGTAGTCTCAATACCTACGTTATTTAAAGTAACTTCAATCTCAGTATTGGTAGAGATGTAGGTTAATTTTTCATCTCCGGGAACCGTATAGCCGGCGGGTACAACGTAAGGACCGGATTGTGCAACAGCCGGAACTTGCTCGATGACAGGTTTGTATTGGTTTCTTGTTACCACAATATCCACATTGCCTCCGGAAGAGATTGGCGGATCTATGGTTACCATGGCAACGCCTGATTCGTTTGCTACGGCAGTGCCCAGTAACACGCCATCTTTAGAAATAGCAACCAATGACCCCGGAACAGCCATTACCTCGTATGATGGAAGTCCAATGTAAATTACAGGTAAATGTGTAACCGTATTGTCGTCGGCTTGGGTATTGTAGGGCATTAAAGAGCCGTCGCCCAGCACGTTGTAGGCTTCCCAATAATAATTGGGAGACACGTGGGTTTCGTATCCCATACTGTATGCATAAGTTACCGCTATATTTCCTCCGTAGATATAAGAGCAGAGGGTATTAAAATCTGCATCTCCAAACATAAAATCATAACATCCCGTAGTGGTGTTTTCCAAGGTAGGATTGGTAACAGTGTTAATACTACCTGAGTAAGCGCCCACCGCAAAATGGAAGTCGCCGCCCCAATAACTGCTGGGAGATGAGCCGATATATCCTGCAGTACCTTTCTGGGGTTCACGCATCATGGTTTCACCGAAACACTCTCCTGTAACACCGGGTATTCCGTTAGCGCCTGTCCAGCCAAAATCGGCAGCCAGACAGCAATTCCCCATGGCTATAAAATATTTATTCACGTTGGTTAACGAACTCACTTGCGTACAGGTATAAGAGGGATCGCCCCAACTGTTTTCACTACAATGCGCAGTATAGTTTGCGAAACCAACATCATTAAAGTTGGCATAGCATCCTGAATAGGAGTTCAAATATTTATGCACATTGGTATAACCATGCGCTGCATTGAAGTAATAATTTGCAGCATAATTGATGGTAGGTTGTCCTACGCGCGGATTCCAGGTACCATCGGCGCCTGCGATGAGCAACACTTTATCTAAATATGAAGGATCCGCAAATTGGTATTTTTCGTAGTACAAAATCTTCTCAATTTGGTTGGTTAATTGTTGCACATTTTGAGCAGATAAACGACTGTAATACATATCGGGGAACCAGGTTGAACCCGTATTTACCTTGGCATAATACAAGTCGGTAGCTTTTTCCGATTGGCTTCCTGTTTGGCTTGCAGGTACTTGTGGCGTGTCTCCTACAAAAACAATAAATGATGGCGCTGTACCATTGGTAGTACCTTGATTATATTTACTGTGGCAGAATGCTTTAATAGCGGCAGCCGTAGAGCCGATTACATCGGTGTAATTCACATCTACATAGAACCCTTTCTTCGTTTTCCATTCGAGCCAAGGTTGTAAAGCGCTTTCAAACATACGGTTAGCAATCACTAACATGTGAACGGGAGTCTTGTACATATCAGGATGATCTTCATATATTCCTCTGTTCATAGGAGTTTTGTAAAGATTGGAAAAATATGGACTATAAGTGTTTCTATACAATGCTTGTGTTTTTTGATAATTTCCATTTTCAAAAGTTACTTCAACATTAATATTGTTGTAAACCATAATGGAATTTGTTGCAGGGTTATATTGTATGGGATTAACCGTAAGCATACCCAGGATAACGCCGCGCGTTGTGCCCAAAATTTCTACATGAGCCATGGGCGCGTTGGTGTACTCGGTGGAACCGTACGCTTTTACATTGTATGCAAAGGGAATGTCGCTTTGGTCTTGATCTTTTCTTACATCAGCCTGAGCAGGGAACAGCGTATGAATGCCATATTCATCCAAAGCATACTCGGAGGAAGTGTAGTTTTTTACTACCACCGTTGGGGTAGCATCTACAGGAATAGCAATCATTTTTTTGAACACGGGAAGTTGCGGGGTTCCCAGTTCACCGTCAAGATAGGCGCCTTCAATGCTAATTGCAGAAAACGTTCCCCGTTCTGTACCGGTTATAGTAGTACTTTCAATTTGGTCATACGAAAATGTTGCCTGAAATCCGGAAAATTGATCATTTCCTTTGGTAATGCCTTTGCTTGTACCTGACATTGTGATTGTTTGCGCATTTAATGCAAACGTCAAAACAATAGAAGATAAAATTAATAGAAGTTTTTTCATTTTGTTATTTTTTTATTTGGTTAATAATTATGTGTAATAATTGGTTTAAGCGTGCAAAAGTAATTTTTTTCTGTTATGAAAAGATTATTTTTTTTCAACGGATTAGTTCAGTTTTTTTTCGTACAGATTACCCGCAGTGGAAGAAATTATTTACCAACTCAAGCATGAGATTGGGATTTTTTTCAATCTCTTTTCTAATGTTTTTATCGTTAAACGATTTTAAAAATTTGATAATATCATCAATCATTTCAGCGGGGAATACGCCGTGTTTTTCGTAAATATTTCTGCGTTTGGAAAGTTCATCGGCAGATTCCCAACAGGAAGCGGGGAGTTGCTCTAAACTCATCAAACGGTCATTTTCTTCTGGTTTGTGAATGTTCACGTTAACGTAAGTTTTTTCAGCAAACTTGAGGGCGTTTTCCATTTCAAACCCATGGCGTGCAGCCACAACCAAACCGGCAAGGAGCAGATAGATATCGGCAGAGCCGTCCGGACAACGAAACTCAACGGTTTGTTTTTGCGAGAGGTTGTCGCGTTGCGGTTTTTCCAGCGGGTTTATGTCAGCCACAATATCATTTTTGTGTGTCCATCCGAGCGGCACGCGCACCAAAACCGAGCGGTTTCTATCACCCCAGCAAATAGTGGTGGGCGCTTCCTGATGAGGCACCAAACGAAAGTAGGAGGTGGGGTTCATGTTTCCAAAAGCGGTGAGGGAAGAGGCGCAGGTCATATAACCGGCAATCGCAGTTTTGGCAATGGAGTTCAAATGACCTTTGTCCACCATTTTATTAGCGCCGGATTTGCTTACTATTTGGGTGTGAATGTGTAATCCGCTGCCTGCCTTGCCTGCCGTAATTTTGGGTGCAAAAGTAACATTTAAGCCATACTGATATGCCAGATTACGAATAATCCATTTTGCAACTACCAACTGGTCAGCGGCATCCATGGTATCTGTTACTAAAAATTCTATTTCGTTTTGTTCATATATTTTTCCATTTAGGGTAAAATTGCCCACTTCGGAGTGTCCATATTTGATTTGTCCACCGGTTTGGGCAATCAACAACATACACTCGGTGCGGAATTGTTCAAATTTGGTAAATGGCATGGATTCGTGGTATCCGCGTTGATTTTCTGCAAGAAACAACTCTTCTTCATCGGCAATTACGTAGTATTCAAGTTCACCCATCGCGTGGAAAACCATTCCGGTTGTTTTTTCAAATGTTTTTAAGGCTTTGCGCAGAATGTTTTCGGGCGCATTTTCCATGGGTTGCCCATCTTTATTAAAATATGAACAGAGGAAACAGAGGGTAGGGATTTCGCTGAAAGGGTCCATGAACGCCGTGCTAAAGCGGGGCACCACATACAAATCGCTGGATCCTGCGTGAATGAAAGCAGGGAAGATATTGGAGCCGTCCACGCGCTCGCCCGCTGACAAAATTTGCTCTAAATAATCACGATTATTAACCACAAAATTTAACGTTTTCAATCGTCCGTCTTGTGCTGCATAACGAAAATTCACCATCTGAACTCCTTTTTCTTCAACATACTTCAGGATGTCGGCTTTGGTAAATTCTTGAGGTAATTTTTTTAAAAACTGAACCAAAGGATTCATGTTCATTGTAATTTGTTCTTTCATATTGAATAGATTAAGGTTTAACATTATTAAGGCGGCGAAGATAGGAGAAATCTTTTAATAGCGCGTTTTAGTGGTAGAAATTATGGAGATTCTTGATCGCCTGCCGACATTGCCACCCGCGGGCAACATGGATTAAAGATTTAAAGATTTAAGGATTTAAAGATTTAAGGATTAAAAATATATTGGGGAGAAAATAGATATTTAATCAGGTTTTAGTATATATGAAACCTATCTGAGACCTATATGAAACATAGACGAGGTACGACTGAGGTACGACTGAGGTATTCTTTGTACTTTTTTGCTTGATCAAAAAAGTACCAAAAAAATCAAGTCGGCAGGAATCCCACCGCACAACCGCGTCCGCATCGCCTGCCGACACTGC
>JGI24696J40584_12961105_pt1 | contig 10730 bp, 16 predicted proteins | sample TergutCo191P4_FD_40584 | JGI IMG/M metagenome (IMG submission 40584)
ACTGCTACTCCACCAGTAGCCGTAGTTGCCGACATCGCTGAATTTGTCATCAGAGTAGCCGCTGCCGCCTGGCAGAGCCGAAAAGCCGAAGCCGTCCGTGCCATTGCCTTTCTCATTCCAGCCTTTTTTAGCCTTGAGCTTCTTTCCGGCAATGTTTCTTCCTCCTGCGAAATTCACAAGAGTCTTCCATTCCTCATTGCTCGGTAAATGCCAACTACTGGGGCAAGATTTCATAGCTGTTTCCCAATCATACAGCCTTACATATTTTTCGCAATTTTCAGGTTTATTTTCATAGCATTTGCTGTTTTCTGCATCATAATTCAAATTCTCCGCCATCCAAATTTGCGTTCCTATTTTTACGGTTCTGTATGTTTTGCCATCACGCTTGTCGTGCAACGGCGTTTGAGCGTAGGTTGCAACGGTGAGGAGGAGGATTAGGAGCGGGGTTGGCATAGCGTAAGATATGGAAAAATTACCAAACGCATTCAACTGGGTATAGACGAATATTTTCATCGTCAGTTATAAATTTCATTTCGTCAAAAGTTGCTGTTGCATACTCCTTAAAACAATCCAATGGCTTGTTAAAATCGTCAGCCATCCAAATTTGCCCTTTCAAACATCCAAATCCTTTTTTTGGAGTCTCTGCGTTAGGCTCTTCCTGATTTATCCTAATCAAATTCATTTTCGCAAAATTTTCCAAGACTTCTATAATGCCCTTTTTTAGTATGCTTATATTCAGCACCTGTGGCTGGGCAACATATTCTACAAACGGCTCTTTTGCTTCCATAAGCGTTAATATAGAAAAAAGGCAGCAAAAAGCCACGAAGCCTGAGCGTAGGCTGCAATGGCGAGGATGAGTATTAGGAGCGAGGTTGGGGGGCATTTAATCATGGCGCAAAACACATAAAGAATCAAGGCAGTATTTTTTTTGTTTTTCTGGGTAAACATTAGGCTCACCTGAATATGTTATTGGAAATGGGGATAAACCTACAATATACTTAAACAAAAGTTCTATTTCTTCAGGCATAGGCGGCCATTCAGGCTTTGAAAATGGATGATAGAGGCAACAATATTTATATTCATAAAGAATTTGATTATCAACTTTTAATATACAAGTCCAGCCACCGAATGGACCTCTTCTACCATAAGGGTCATACTTTGGTTTTAATGAGGAAATCATCTTTTTAATTTCTAAATATTGATCGTTTGTAAGTTTGCCTCTATATTCCTCATCCTCTTTTTCCCTTTGCCCTCCTTGCCTGGCGATGATTATTATGCTATCGTTAATAATATCAATAGAATATGGATATAGTAAAATCATAATTTTACCTTTAATAGTCCATTTCTCCTCAGCTGCCATTCCCCCTGACTCATGAAATAACAATGATAGATTTAAAGGTTTCTCCGTGTTACTAGCCTCTTTGCTTTCATCTTTAGATTTGCATGCGAATATGCAAAAACAGCATATAATGACAAAAATTGTAATTTTCATAGGAAACACCGCCATTGGCTTTGCAATTGCCAAGTGTAATAGATTTTTTGCATAGCTGCGCAGTGCATAAACGCTAATATAGAAAAAGGGGGGGCAAATTCACGCAAATTAAAATCTGAACACAATTCCGGCGCCGTTAGGCATTGCGTAAAATGAGACTCTGCTCTCTTCGGCTTTTTTATCGTTCAAGTGGCGAGAAAAGCTTTTGCCTACCGTTTTTCCAATAGCAACGCCTATCAACGCTCCGGCAACAACATCAGAAGCCCAATGAGCAGTCACAGACATTCCTGCTGCTATGAAAGCAGCGTAAGAATATGCTCCAATTACAACAGCGGTGTTATCCGAATATACTTCCGCCAAAGCCGATGCCATTGCAAAAGCTGTTGCAGTGTGGCTGCTCGGCCAACCGTGAAATACGCCTCGCTTCATAAACCCGAATTTAAAATCATCGCTGTAATCTCCCTCTTCTTCTCTCCCATTATCCCGACCCATAATAGCTTTTTCCATAATATCCGGGGCGCTCCGGCCTGTGAACGCCTTTATGCCGGAACTCACGGTGAATCCGAGCAACGCCGCCTGCGCCACGGCAAGGCCCGCTATCTGCATTTTTTTGTCATTTTGGTTTTTGCCGTAATAATAAAAAGCAACCGGGGCAGCAAAGGGAGCCGCAAAGCCTATTATGCCCGATGGAATTCCTGCAATCGCCACACCGCTATTGTTATACGCTACACGATTCCATTTCCAATCAACGCCGCTGACAACCATTCCATAAGTAGCAAATGAGCCGACTGCATAATTCATGCCGTAATTATGCGCAAAACTTCCCAGAAAATTATAGCCTATATTATCAAACAAAAGCAAAAACGGAACATCCTCTTCCTGCTCTGCGGATACAAAAACAGCCAAAAATATTATAAAAATAATAGCTTTTTTCATATAGCGTAATTTAGATTTTAATTGCAAGGGAAACAGGCGCATTAAGCTAGCAGCCGATAAAAAGCAAGAATATGCGGATGGCTGCCCTTTTTCAATCCTTCACGCACCTAACAGAGAACAAGGCCGTCTTATCGGTTTCGCCACCGAGGGCGAAGTAGTCGTCGTAGTGAATGCCACGGAAGCAGGCGTTATTGCTATTGCTCTCACTGCTACTACTCCACCAGTAGCCGTAGTTACCGACATTGAAGAATTTACCAAAAGGGCTACCGATGCCGCCCGGCAGAGCCGAAAAACCGAAATAGTCCGCGCCATTGCCGGATTTGCCGTCGTAATCATTCCAGCCTTTTTTAGCCTTGAGCTTCTTTGCAGCAATTCCATCGCCACCTGCGAAATCCACAAGAGTCTGCCATTCAGCATTGTTTGGCAAATTCCAACCAGAAGGGCAAGATTTCATTGCCTCTTCCCAAGTGTACAAGCGACCGTATTTCTCGCAGTTCTCAGGTTTGTTTTCATAGCATTTACCACCTTTTGAGGCATCGTTAAGGTTCTCCGACATCCAAACTTGATTGCCTATTTTAACAATTTTTTCAGTAGCAGACTTATCAGCATCATTGGAAGTACTAGTACTACCAACCTGCGACTTTTTCTCTTCGCAAGCACCAATAGCAAACACCATCAAGGCTGCTAGTACAATGTTGATTGCCTTTTTTATGTTTCTTCTCCTTAACTCAACACCCATTTCCACACCGGGATGCATTAAACCAAAGTTTTATACAACTCATAAACATACGAAGCACTTTCTGTATATAAACCGCTGTCCAAGTCTTGCAATTTTTCAAAAACCTGAGAATTAAAAAACTTTTCCATTGCAATGTCAATGGGCAAACCCTCTTCCTTTGAAATAAAACAAACTACGTCTCTTATTACGTATTCTATTAAATGCTTTTGCGTTTTATTCATAAATTGTATGCCCCTATCTTTTTCAATAACTTCACAGCATTATCCGTATGAAAAGAAATCTGATTTGTAAGTTCTTTATATTCTAACCTTTTTCTCAACTCTTCTATGGTTATAATTTTATCCTCGAACAAGTCAAAAAGCAACCTAGTATCATCATTTGCCACAGGACCGCTAACAATGCCATATTTATTGTCCAAGTTGCACTCCAAACTAGCGACATCGGTAAAATTTTTGTTACGATTATTTATAATAAATAAAGCCCACTCATCCGTTGGAGTATAAAATGTTTTTTTGGGGATATTACAATTTTCAAGTTCCTTGTCTTCAAGCGAAAATTTTGTTACGCAAGGATTTCCGCCAAAAAGCCGAACAGTTCGTTTTGCCATATTCCTTGCTTGCTCTTCCAGCTCTGTAGTATAAAATCCTTTTCCAAAATCTTTATAAGGTTTGCAAACATTTAAATCTACTCGGTCAATTTCCAAATTTGAGCCGTGAAATAAAATCATACAAGATGCCCGCCGTTCTTGTGAGCAATATGTGACAAGGCTTCCAAAGTGTCTTCTTTTGACAATGTATGCTCAATTTCATAATTTTCCATTAGAAACTGCAAGCCGTTATACTGTTTCAAATACAAAAAAGCATCTTTAATGCTGGTTTTATATTTCTCAGCAAAATCTGCAATGCAGGCAACAAAGTAAAGAATCGCTTTTTTATCCATTGCTAAAATATAGAAAATCGGAATTCAGACAAAAAGCCACGAAGCCTGAATATACTTAGTAACATTTCCGCATCCTGAAATGATTTCAATGACTTCCGTTGAATCTGGTATTGGACCATTCAGTATTTCATTGGCAAGCTTTTCCGTTTTTATATCGTTCAGCTTAGTAATAGCTTTTTTCATATAGCGTAATTTAGATTTTAATTGCAAGTTTCCTCTTTTGCCATAGCTCTGTGCTCTGCGGTTATGTAATAATAGTAATAACGCACAGGAGTTTCTGTTGTTAAAATATAATTTTCCCAGTAGCGAATGTCGTTATCCGCAATATCTTTATCAAATACCAAACATGTTTTTGGTTCATCAAGAAATTCAATTCTAAAATATGCAGGTTCCTTACACCAGTCACGCGACTGATTAATAAAATCACATTCATCGTCATAAGTAGAAATTGACCAAGGAAAGCGTTCACGAGAACAACTCATTCCTTGAAGATAATAATTACATAGAGTATCATTATTATTTATTTTCTGTTTGTGACGAGTTTCTGTAAATTCATAATAGGACGTACTATCTCCTATGTATTCGTTTTTTACTAAGATTAAATTTAATGCAACTCCGCTATTATTCACGTAAAAAGGTATTCTCTCAGAAATATCTGGTAGACAATCGCAGGAAGTCTCGGAACAACCTAATAGTCCTGCTAGCAGCAAACATATAGCTAAAAATCGTGTCATAATAGGCAGTACTCCTCTTTTGCCATAGCCTTGTGTTCCTGAGTTATATAATAATAATATAAGTGTGAATAAGTGGCTTTTTCTACTAGAATGTAATTTTCCCAATAGCGGATATCATTCTCTACTTTATCATCTCCATCATATACTAAACAGGTTTTTGGTTCGTCAAGAAATTCAATTTTGAAATACATAGGTTCATTTGGTCCGTAACGCTTAAGAAAAAGCCACTCGGCTTCATAAGTATCTTCAATATTAAAAGATTTATTGCCAACACAATTTTCACTCAAATTGTGTTCATAACTGTGTTCGTAATTGCATAAAATTTCATTATGTTTTATTTCTTGTTCATAACGAATATGCGAAAATGCATAGAATACGGTATCGTCTCCGGTGATTATTTTATTTTCCGATTCTGCCATTACAATTAGATTCACAGAGCCTCCGCTGTTATTTATATAAAAAGGCACTCTGACATGCGCAGGTTCCGGCATAGGCGCATCAATCCACCAACATCCAAACAACCACGCCGGTAACAGATATACGGCAAATGCTGTAAAAATGGCTTTTAATTTACGCATAAAACATAGCCTCTCTGTTTCAAAGATAGAAAAAACGCTACCACACCAAGCTTGTGACTAAGTGGCTGCTGGCAGGTCCAGTAGCCATCGACACCGACATAGCCGAAATAGTCATCAAGGCTGCTAGTACAATGTTGATTGCCTTTTTTATGTTTCTTCTCCTTAACTCAACACCCATTTCCACACCGGGATGCATTGAATTTTCTCGCCTTTGAATTCTATTATTTTTTCCTCATCGAGTGTTATAAGCAGCAGAGTTTTGGCTTTTACCTTTTGCTGAATTTTGAGCATGCTGGCAAGCTCACGCTCTTCTGTTTGCGCAGACAGATTATAAACAGCCTGTATAAGCGTTTTGGTTTTTGGAATGTAAAAATCCGTTTCAACATCATCCCTTGCGAAATAAAACTCGTCACCGTATTGCTTTTTGAGTGTTATGGCAACAAGATTTTCCAAAAGCATAGTTTCAGGAGAAATTTGCATAAGAGTTACAAAACCATTATCCATAAAATAATACTTCTTTTGATTTTCGTATTCAGTCATCTTTGCCAAATAATTCTTAACGCTGAAAACCAAAAAAGATTCTTCCAGAAAACCCGCATATTCTATAACAGTGCTAACGCCTATGGGAGTTCCGGTTGATTGAATTATATTTTTCATTCGGTTAAAAGACACCCCGTTGTGAATGCTTTCTGCCATTTTTTTTATCAAAAGCTTGAGCGCAAAATCGTTTCTTATTTTGTACCTTGCAACCAAATCGCCATAAAACACTTTTTGATAAAGATTTTCCAGCCATATACGCTTCTCTTTGAAATGCAGAAGTTCAGGGAATCCGCCGAATTTAAAGTAATCCTCAAATTTTCTGCGAATCTCGTAGCGTTTGCCGGAATGTTGCCAGTGTTCCTTCAGCTTGATTTTATTTGCCGTTAAATATTCCGCAAAAGAGAATGGGTATATGTGTTTTATAAGGTATCTGCCTCCGAGGGTCGTTGCTATTTCTTTTGAGAGCATTTTTGCATTGCTGCCCGTTATGAATACCCTGTATTCTTTTGAGTCTGCCAGCCTTCTGGCGAATTTTTCCCAGCCGTCTATTATTTGTATTTCGTCTAAAAACAAAACGGGAGTTTCTTTGAACAAGCTCTTGTAGGCATCTACAATCAATTGAAAATGTTCTGCGTTAAAAGTCAAAAGCCTGTCGTCTTCAAAGTTTATGTAGAGTATTTTTTTCGCCGAATGTTTTTTTATATAGCCTTTGATTATCTGAAACATGCAGAAAGTTTTCCCTGCCTGCCTTGGCCCAACAAATACATAATTGCCTTTATCTTCCAGAGCGAGTTCACGCTCGGAAAGTTCAATTTTTTGAATAGCCTCCTGATTTTCTATCAAGAGCCTCTGCAGCAAGCTAATGTTGATTTTATCTTCCATACAAGATAAAATAGTAAATTTTTATCTTCAATGTAGGATATGGTTATGGGAGCATTCCCAAAGGGAACAGGGTGCCTTTTTCAGTCCTTGACGCAGCGAACAGAGAACAAGATAGATTTATAGTTGTCGTACTCGATCACATCGCTACCGACGTAGCTCATGCTCCAGCGGTCGGCGTTGCCAGCACTGTACTCGGTGGCACTCCACCAACTGCCGAAGCTACCAACGCCGTTGAAACTGCCATCCGGCTTACCGTAGCCGCCCGGCAGGGCCAAAAATCCGTATTCATCCGAACCGCCACCGCCTTTTTCCCAGCCACTTTTAGCCTTGAGCTTTCCACCAGCGGCATTTTTGCCACCAGCAAAAGACACAAGAGCTTCCCATTCGGCATTATTTGGCAAATGCCAACCAGAGGGGCAAGCTTTTGTTGCCTCTTCCCAAGTGTACAAGCGACCATATTTCTCGCAGTTCTCGGGCTTGTCTTCGTAGCATTTGCCGCCTTTTGAGGCATCATTCAGGTTTGATAGCATCCACTTTTGATTGCCTATTGTTACGGTTTTCTCTCCGCCACACGCACCAAGTGCAAACACCATCAAGGCTGCTAGTCCAATGTTGATTACCTTTTTCATTTCTCATCTCCTGTTGTTAAATTTTCATAAAAATAGAAAAAGCTACTGATAATGAAATCTGCAAGAGATAACTATTACCAAGTTTCCTTCAACTTTATAAATCAAACGGTGCTCTTTTGTTATTCTTCTAGACCAAAAACCGGATAAATTATATCTTAAAGGCTCAGGCTTGCCTATGCCAAAAAATGGATGTTCTTTTATGTCTTTAAGCAAAGTGCTTATCCGTTGCTGAATAACTGTATTGCCAGATTGTTTCCAAAAATCAATGTCTTTTTCTGCCGTTTCTGTAAAATTCACTTCCATAAATCATCTATGTTTTTAGCCGAATATAATCCAGAGTTTGCTTGTTTGATTCCATTTTGCAAATGTTCCGCATTCGCGGGCGTACTCAACAAGTATAGAGTTTCCATCATGCTATTGTAATCTCGCTCCGACATAACCATAAAATTACCCTGCTCTCGCTCAACAAGAACAGCGTCTCCATTGTCTTCAACTTCACCAAGCACTTCATCTATCTGCGTGGCAAACTTTTGCATTGTTACCGTAGCTGTAGCCATAAAAACCTCTTATAAAAGAATATACAAAAAATATCAACCTACCTTACCGCCCCACGCACCAATAGCAAACACCATCAAGGCTGCTAGTCCAATGTTGATTGCCTTTTTTATGTTTCTTCTTCATTTGTTGATTTAGCTATAAACGCCAAAAAGGAGCAAAAATGCGAAATAAGATGCTGAATGTTTTTTGCAACGAGCGCAAAGTCGGGCGGTTATGGGAATTCGATTTTATAAAGAATTTATCATAGCTTGCTTATGAACTGCAACCCAAAAAGCGCGGCGAACAAAGTAGGAATTGCTACGCATGCGCCATAAGCTACGAATTTTCCAAAGCCGAATTTTAAACCATGATTTCGCAAAATGCCAAGCCACATTATGCCCGCCAATGCCCCTATGGGCGTAAGATACGCTCCGACATTCGAACCTATAATAGCAGCATAAGTCGCAGTTAAGTCCCCTCTTTCTGCAAGGAGCGACGAAAACAAAACACTCATCGGTATATTGTTTATCAAATTAGCCGATAAAGTAGAAGCTATCCCATAAGTGAATAGCGCATTTCCCGAATTCAACAATGCGGCTATTTTCTCCGTTGTACCCGAATTTTCCAAAGCAAGCACTATTATAAACATTGAAATAACAAGCGGAACAACTTCCCAAGGCGCATGGCGAACAGAAAGCAAAAGCTCTATGGGCTTTCTGCGCTTAAAAAGCGATATCAAAGCAACGCCAAACAGCAAAGTGAATAGCCCCATAACAGAAATAAGCCACATAGGAACTTCTATTAAACCGGAAATCGCTAACATAAACGTACACGTTGCAAGCACTGCCAACCCAAAAACAAACAATGTTTTCTGTTCTATTATTACATTTTCCGTTGAGGCGACAATCGGTTGTTTCAAGCGGTTGCGAAAAAGCACAAATAACACTATGTACGCAACAATTGCGGCAAAAGTAGCGGGCAACGCCATGACTTTAAAGTACGCAACAAAATCTATTCCTGCCATTGTTCCAAGATATATGTTGGTTGGGTTGCCTATTATGAGAAGCAGGCTTGCGGTATTTGCGGCGACAAATTCGGAAACGAGATACGGAACAGGATCTATTTTGGCATTCTTCGCAAAATAGCAGATGAATGGCGTAAAAGTTAGAATAACTACATCGTTGCAGGTAAACACGGTGAGCACAGAAATCAAACAGTAAAGTATAACAAACAGCTTGATTTGCTTTCCTCCGCATTTTTGCACAGCTAGGCATGCAAGATATTTGAAAAAACCTATTTCATCAAGGAATAACGATAAAAAGGTCATTGAAAGGAAAAACACAAGAATTTTTAATGGGTTAATATCCGAATCCGCAGCCAAGCCGCTTATTGCGCCAGACAAAGGCAATAATCCAGAAAACAGCAAAATCAATGCTCCCAAAAGGGTAGGAATAAAGAAAATGCGCGGCTTGGCCAACGCAACAGCGATGGTACCGATGCAAGCTAACGCAGAAATAACAATAACAGCCATATGCAATTTTTTGTCTTGCAAGGAATATAGAAAATAAAGGAATTAAGCTGCTAGTTTACTAAATTACCTTCAATGACTGCTCAAAACACTCTCTGGTTTCCATATGCACAGATGAAAACAATGCCGCCGCCTTTGAAGGTTGTGGCTGCAAAAGGCGTTAAGCTTTGCCTGCAAGACGGGCGCGAATTGATAGACGCTATTTCTAGCTGGTGGTGCGTTATACATGGTTATAATCATCCGAAAATAAACGCAGCGCTCAAAGAGCAGATGGAGAAATTTTCTCATGTTATGCTCGGGGGGTTGACTCACGAGCCTGCGGAAAAACTGGCTGGGGAACTTGCGAGAATCACGGGTTTAAGCCATGTTTTTTTTGCGGATTCCGGTTCTGTTGGAATTGAAGTCGCTATGAAAATGGCGGTGCAGTTTTGGAAAAACCAAGAGGTTCAGGGAAAGCATAAATTTGCGTGCTTGCTGAGGGGTTACCACGGCGATACAAGCGGAGCCATGTCGCTTGGAGACCCGGAAGAAGGCATGCACCATTTGTTCAAGAGTTATTTGCCAAAACAGTTTTTTATTGAACCGGATTTGCGGGAAATGGAAACTCTGTTTAAGGAAAGAGCCGAGGAAATAGCCGCATTTGTTTGCGAACCGCTTTTGCAGGGGGCCGGAGGTTTTTATTTTTATCCGCCGGAATTTTTAAAAGGAGCAAGGGAGCTTTGCGATAAATACAAAGTGTTGCTTATTGCAGACGAGGTTGCGACGGGGTTTGGCCGCACGGGAACCATGTTTGCTTGCGAGCAGGCCGGCATTTCTGCTGACATAATGGTTTTGGGCAAGGGTTTGACCGCAGGTTATTTGGGTCTATGCGCAACGCTTGCCACGGATAAGATTTACAATTCATTTTTCAAAGAAGCATTTATGCATGGCCCAACTTTTATGGGAAACGCGCTTGCCTGTTCTGTGGCACTTGCGTCTCTGGAAATTTTTGAGAGCGAGAATTATTTGCAAAAAATCGCCCGCATAAATGAGATTTTGAAAGAAGAGCTTTTGGGGTTCAAGGCTAAAGGAGTTAAAGAAGCACGGGTGTTTGGGGCGTGCGGGGTTATTGAAACAGAGACTGAGGAGGCTCACAAAGGCATCCAGGATTTTGCAGCGGATAGAGGTGTGTGGCTGCGTCCGTTTTTGCGTGTAGT
>JGI24696J40584_12961103_pt1 | contig 10724 bp, 8 predicted proteins | sample TergutCo191P4_FD_40584 | JGI IMG/M metagenome (IMG submission 40584)
AGGGCTCGAACCTGTGACCCCTTGCTTGTAAGGCAAGTGCTCTCCCAGCTGAGCTATGCTCCCGCGCCGCGACTTAGATATGATACACGATTCAAGCGGGTTTGTCAAGGGGTTGCAATGAATTTTTTTAATTTGGAGAGTGGGAAGTTACGTTTTTTTTAATTTATCTGTACATAGCGGGAAAACCGTGCTATAATAAATGAAAATACAAAGGGGGGAATCGCGTGAGCGAACCCGGAAATGCCCTGCGGCGCGTGTTCGCCGCGGAGGAGAACTCGGCCGCCGCGCTGGGGGAGGAGTCCCTCGGGCGGCACGCGGGCGTCGCCGGGCGCATGTTCCATACGCCCGTGCTGGCCACGCGGGAGATGCTCGCCCCCGGCATCGCGGATTTCGCCAAGGCGCTCACGGACGGGATCAACGTCTACCGCACCATGTATTTCGTCAGCGTGCTGAAGATCGACATGGTCTACGTGGCGGCGATACTGACCCTCATCGGCATCTGGGACGTGCTCAACGACCCCATCTCGGGCATCGCCTACGACAGGAGCCGCACCCGCTGGGGCAAGAGCCGCCTGTTTCTTTTGGCCGCGCCTTTGCCGAAATATTTGGCAACGACCCTGCTGTACTTCGCCGGGGTGTTCTTCCCCAACAGCGACACCGCCGACCCGCGCAAGATCATCTACGTGTTCGTGATGCTCCTGATCGAGAACACGTTCAACGCCCTATACAGGCCCGCCAGGAACAACTTCCTGAACCTGATGACGCCCAATCCCAAGGACCGCATCAACGTGGGGCTGGTGATGCGCTACGCCAACATCCTCGGCACGCGCATCGTGTTCATCTTCGTGCTGCCCATCGCGGACCTCAACGCCCACGGCGTGACGGATATCTCCCTGGCCTCGGTGTTCGCGGTGCTGGCCGTGGTCGCGGGGGCCGCGGGCATGGCGGGCAGCATGGCCCTGGCCTTCGGCGCCCGGGAGCGCGTGCTGCTGCAGCCCAAGCCCGCCGACACCCGCAAGGCCCTGTTCTACATGCTCAAGAACAAGTACGCCATGCGCAATTTCGCCGCCGGCTTCGCCACCGCGTGGTACGGCACGGGGGGCTACAGCTGGGACGTGGTGACGCAGATGGAGATCATGGGCGGGGTGATCCCCTCGTTTTTCTCCAACCTGCCCTACGATCTCGTCAATATCGCCAGCGTGGTGTTCGTGCCCCTGGCCATGAGGCATTTCGGCGACGACAAACGCAAGGGCATGATTTTCTTCACGGTGCTGGATATCGTGCGCTCCGGAATACAGTGCCTCTGCGGGATTTTGCTCATCCACAAGCCCCTTTGGTTCTGCGTCACGTTCGCGGTATTCTGGGCCGTCAACGCGGCGGACAACAGCCCCTCCTCGGTGATCGAGGCCGAAATGGGCAGGGAGATCGCCGACTACACGGAATACATGACCGGCGAGCGCCCCGACGGCACCCAGGGCCTGCTGCCCGGCCTGGTGATGAAGGTGATGGCGCCGCTCAACGCCCTGTTCACCGTGGCGGTGTTCCGCTGGTCGGGCTACAACCCGCTGATCCCCATGGGGCCCTATTCCCAGAACAATTTCGCGGTGTACCAGAAGGCGTACTTCCTTTACGTGTTCGCGGACTGCCTGCCGAAGCTCGTGAGCTTCATCCCCCTGCTTCTCTACGACCTGGTGGGCGAAAAGCGCGAGAAGATGTACCTCGCCCTCAACGAGAGGCGCGCCATGGTGGCCGCGCGGACCGGAGAGGAGGTTCAATTTCTCGGTAGAGACGCACGGCAGTGCGTCTCCCAGTAAAAAAACCGCATTTTGTGCGGAGACGCACTGCCGTGCGTCTCTACATGATAACAATAAGGAGGAATTTTGCACATGAAAAAAACACTCGCGATCCTGTGCCTGCTGGCCGCGCTGAGCGGCATCCTGGCCGCCTGCGGCGCGCCGAAGCCCGAGGCCCTGCTGGCGGGCAAATGGAAGGCCTCCGTGGCCTCGTTTGAGTTCAACGCCTTCGAGTTCGTCCCCAGCCAGGACGACCCCCGCAAGGGCACGGTGAACATCGGTATGATCTCCAACCTGGTCAACGGCAGCTACGAGGTCGTCCCCGGCGAGGGCAGCGCCCTGGACACGCTGAAGATCACCTATTCCCTGTGGATGATCTCCACCTCCCGCACCTACGATTTCACCGTGGACGAAACCACCCTCGCGCTGACCGAGGTGGGCAAAACCGTCACCACCACCTACACCCGCGAGACGGCCGCCGCGGGGACGACGGCGTAACACCCCCCGCCTCCTGCGGAGGCACCCCCCTCTGAAGAGGGGGGCTATCTCTGCGTTTCCATGAGACTGCGATAGGAACACAAAAGCCCCCCTCTTTGTGAGGGGGGTGGCCGTAGGCTAGGCCGGGGGTGTCCTCTAGCCTACCTGTTCCAGAACAGCAGCAGCAGCGTGGTGCCCAGGGTGAGCACGAAGAAGAAGCCTAAGCCCCACTTGGTGAATTTCACCAGCTTGTCCTCGAAGGAGCGCCCCTTGGTCTTGCCGAAGAGGTTCTCGGCCCCGCCGGAGATCACGCCCAGCCCCTGCGACTTGCTCTCCTGCAAAATCACCAGCACCGTCAGTGAAATCGACGTGACGATCGTCACGATTCCCAGAACAATTTGATACCATGCCATAGTCCAGTTACCTCCAAGCGCTTGCACGCGGTTAATATCATACCAAGATAGTCTATCACAGCTTGCGGGAAAATGCAAGCTTTTTTTATTTTTTCAATAAAAAACCTTATAAGCCCCCTTCGCTCGCGAGGGGGGTGGCCGAAGGCCGGGGGGAGTTACCGCTGCCTTTCATCATGAACATCAGAATCACCGCCGCCGCCAGGGAAAGCGCCGCCCCGAACACGAAGGGCGCCCGCGGGCCGCGGGTCTTGTACAGCGCCCCGGCGATCACGCTGGCCGGCAGCAGGGCCACGCCCGCCACCGTGGCCTGCAGGCCCAGCAGGGTGCCTTTCAGCGCGGGCGGGGCGATCTCGGCCACGAAGGCGCGCTCCACCCCGGTGATCATGGCGGTGTAGGCCCCGTAAAGCACGAAAATGGCCATCATCAGGGCCTTCCCCCGGGCGAAGGCGAAGCCGAAATAACACGCCGCGAAGGCGAGGTACCCCGGCACCAGCAGCTTTTTCCGCCCGATTTTGTCCGAAAGCCGTCCGAGGGGCATCGAAAGCGCGGCGGCGGTCAGGTTGCACAGGAAGTACAGCAGGATGACGCTCACCTTGCCGAAGCCCGCGTCCCGGGCGCGCAGGACGAGGAAAGCGTCGGAGGAATTGCCGAGGGTGAACAGGAACACCACGGCTAAGTACAGAAGGAGCTGTTTATCCAGTTGGCGCGCGCCCTGCCAGAAGGGCTCTCTGTGTTTGTCCGGGGCGGGGGAGGGCTCCTGCTTGACGAAGAGGAACATGCACAGCCCCAACACCGCCGGGATGACCGAAATCATGAAGAGGAAGCGATAGTTGAAGTCGTCCTGCCCGCCCCGCAGCAGGAACCAGGTGATGAGGACGCCCAGCGCGGCGCCGCACATGTCCAGGGCCTTGTGCAGGCCGAAAGCCTTGCCGAGCGAGCCGCCCGCGCTCTCGCTGACCAGGACGTCGCGCGGGGCGGTGCGTATGCCTTTTCCCGTGCGGTCAATGACCCTGGCGATCAAAATGCCCCACCAGGAGCGCGAGAGCAGCAGCGCCAGCTTGTAGAACAGGCTGCCCGCGTAGCCGGAAAAGGCGATGAGCTTTTTCTTTTGAAACCGATCCGTGAGGTACCCGCTGAATACCTTCAGCAGGCTGGCCGTGCTTTCGGCGACGCCCTCGACCACGCCCACCAGCGCGGGCGTGGCCCCGAAGCGCCCCGTCAGGTACAGCGGGATGAGCGGGTAGACCATCTCCGTGCTGATGTCCGTGAAGAAGCTCACCAGGCCCAGGAATAAAATGTTGATCATGGCCTATTCCATCTAAAATCTAATGCCTATCATCTAATGTCTAATACATAGACCCTCGCGAACGCGACTTCTTCCAGCAGCCAGTAGTCGTGCTTATCGAGGTAATCCGCGATGCCGTCCTTGTTTTCGTCAACGTCCTCCGGCTTGCAGACGAGGTATTCCGTCACCGGGGGCTTGGATTCGGGGTAGAAATTCGGGTACATATAGACTTTCTCGCGCCGGTAGAGGTGCACGGCGAACCAGGTGGTGGCGGTGATCTCCGCGTCCGCGGGCAGCTCGGCCAGGAGCTCGTCTACCGCGGCGATGCGGCCGGGATTGACGCGCATGACCTCCCTGTAGAAGCTGATGCGCGGGCCGGTGAGCGGGACGGCGCACACCATGGCCGCCACCACCGCGAAGGTCAGCATGCCGCGCCGCAGCGAGGGTTTGCACTCCCGCAGGGCCAGCAGCGCCAGGGCGATTGCAAGGGCGATGGAGCCGTAGGTGTACTGGTAGCCCACCGCGTACTGGTAGGCGTAGTTCGAGAGCAGGTTGATCACCAGCAGGGGCAGCAGCAGCAGCCAAGGCGCGCCCTTTTTCAGCGTGAACGGCGCGAAGCCCAGCGGCAGGAAAACCCACAGCAGAAACTCCGCCTTGGGCTGGGTGAACACCTGCTTGATCACGTAGCCGAGGTCCGAGAGCATCACCTTCGCCACGTCCGCGAAGCCGCGCTTGCCCTCCAGGGGGAGGAAGTAGTTCTTCAGGCGGTCCACCATCTCGCCGCTGCTGTTGTAGTGCCGTATGATCTGCACGGCGCAATAGAACCACACGGCAGCCATCGCCAGCATGGCAACACCCGTGACGATCTGCGCGCGTCTCTTGCCCTCCCATTTTTGGGCGAAGAGCAGGAACAGCGCCAGGGCCGCCACGTAGATAGCGGCGTCCTCCTTGACGGAGAGGACCAGCACGGAAAAGAGCAGCAGGGGCGCGATTTTTCGCTTTAGAAGGAAGTACACCGCCCACAGGAGGAACACGGCGATGAACTTGTTCTCGTGAAAATCGAACAGGCAGCCCTGGGGGATGGCGGGGTTGAACAGGTACAGCAGGCAGGACGCCATGACCAGCCGCGGGGAATCCCCGAAGAGATGCTTGGCGATGGCACGCACGGCGAAAACGCCCGCGCCGACGGCCGCGGCTTGCAGCACCAGCAGGGTTTCGATACGCGGGACGAGCATGTAGAACGGCAGCAGCAGGTAGTACACCGGCGAGCAGTGCACCCCGAAGTGGGTGAGCAGGCGGTTGCGCTCCAGGGTGGTGAGGGCGTGGCCGGTTTTGCGCAGGGATTCAAACATCTGGGCGAAGAGCCCCAGATCGAAATTCGTGGCGTTGTAGGTCCTGTAGCGCAGGATGGAGGCGTAGCTCATCAGCAGGGTGAAGCCCAGGAACAGCCCCGCCGCCGCCGCGTAAGTCGCCCACATGGGGATTTTCGGCCGGCCGAAGGGGAAGCGCTTTTCCGTGAACGACCAGCGCAGCGCGAAATACAGCGGCAGGCACAGCCCCAGCGAGTAGTAGATGTTCCCGCCGCTTACCCCGCTGGCCAGCAGCAGCACGAAGCAGAAGCAGGACACGGGCAGCACGGTGGCCAGGGGCTGCTGGTTTTCCCACAGCAGGCACAGCCATATCAGCACCGCGACGCTGGCAAGGAGCACGCCGAGGAACACCCACCAGTTGAGCTCCACCACGAAATCGAGGCTATCGAAGGCGCGCCCGTAGGCCACCCCCTGGATGACCGCCGCGCAGGAGGCCAGGAACAGCCCCGCCGCCTCCGCGGCCAGCCAGCCCCCGCCGCGGAGGATGGCGTCGATCCGATGGAACTGCCGTTGTAGATTCGTCAGCATTTTGCTCCTCGGGAGACGCACTGCCGTGCGTCTCTACATTCCATGCGATATTTTGCGGCGCTTATTCGCCTTCGCCTATCGTATGTTCCCCCGGGCCCAGTGTTATAACCCGGCCCTCCAGCCGCGCCTCGGCGGTGCAGCCCTCGGGCACGGTGAATGCATACGCGAAGCCCTCGCCGGATTTGCGCCACCCGGCTTTCACGAGGCCGCGGCGGGTGTCGATCTCGGCATGGGCGTAGTCCAGGCGGGCGTCGGGCCGCGGGGCGAAGACGATGTGCCGGAAGCCCGGGCCGGCCTCATCCGTCTGTATGCCCGCGACCGCGCCGAACAGCCAGTCCGCCACGGAGCCGTAGGCATAGTGGTTGAAGGAATTCATGCCCGCGCTCTGGAAGGAGCCGTCGGGCCGCTGGCCGTCCCAGCGCTCCCAGATGGTGGTGGCCCCCATGGTGACGGGGTAGAGCCACGAGGGGTACTCGCGGCGCAGGAGGAGGCCGTAGGCGAGGGAGGCCAGGCCGTTTTCGCTCAGGGCGTGGAGCAGATAGGGCGCGCCCAGAAAGCCGGTCGTCAGGTGGCCGCACGCGCGGATGAGGGATTCCAATTGGGCGGCGACGCTTTTACGCATATCCCCTTGCACCAGACCGAAGTGCAGTGCAAGCGCGCAGGCGGTTTGTGTGTTGCAAGCCAGCTTGCCGTCCCTGATGAATTCGCGGCGGAAGGCCTGCTCCGTCTGCTGGCGCTGAACTCTGTATTTCTCCACATCGATGCCCAGCGCCTCGCCCGCCTTTACCAGTATGCCAGTTGAATAAGCGAAAAAGGCGCCTTGCAGCACGGGCTTGGGCGTGGCGTCCTTGCCGTCCAGGTTCAGCCAGTCACCGAAATGCCCGCCGCCGGTCCACAGGCCGCCCTTGCTGTGGGCAATCATGTAGTCCACCCAGGCCCTCATGGAATCGAACTGGCGGCGCAAAATCTCCTGGTTCCCGTAGGTGCGGTAGATTTCCCAGGGGCAGATCACCGCGGCGTCGGCCCAGCCGGCGGAGCTGTCGCCGTTCCAGTGCACGCGGGGGATCACGTGGGGTACGCCGCCATTAGGGAGCTGCTCGCCGGCGAGGTCGGCCAGCCACTTGCTGAAGAAGCGCTCGCAGTCGTAGAGATAGCTGGCCGTGCGGCAGAACACCTGGGCGTCGCCCGTCCAGCCCAGGCGCTCGTCGCGCTGCGGGCAGTCGGTGGGGACATCCAGGAAGTTGCCGCGCATCCCCCACACGACATTCGAGAACAGCCGGTTCACCAGGGGCTCCGAGCACTCGAAATATCCCGTGCGCTTCATCTCGCTGTGCACGACGACGGCGGTGAAGTCCTCGGGCTTGACCTCGCAGGGCCAGCCCTTCGGCTGCACGTAGCGGAAGCCCTGGAAGGTAAAGGCAGGCAGATACACGTGCGGCTTGCCGTCGCAGACGAATTCGATCTCCTGTTTGGCGCGGCGCAGGTTGGCGGTGTAAAAGTTCCCCGCGGCGTCGAGGATTTCCGCGTGGCGCAGGGTGCCCTTCTTCTTCGCCGGGCCTTTGATCTGGAATTCAACGTAGCCCGTGAGCACCTGCCCGAAATCCAGCACGAGTTCGCCCTGCGGCGTGGTGAACATGCGTTGGACGGGCAGGCGCTCGGTCTCCACGATGCGCTCGCCCTGCAGGGGGATCAAGATATCCTTCGGGAAATCGACAGTACGCGCGGGGAGAGGATGCTTGTCCACGAAGCCCGCGTCGTAGGTTTCGCCGTTGTACATGTTGGCGCAGCGTGTCTTACTCTTGCGGCAGCGCCAGCCATCCCCGGTGGAGAGGGTCTCCCGCGTGCCGTCCTTGTATTCCAGCGTCAGCGCCGCCAGCAGGGCGGTCTCCCTGCCGCCCGGGAGCGGCCCGGGCCACAGCTTTGCGTGCCGCTTGTTCCTGTTCTTCTCGTGCATGCGCCAGCCCGGGCCCAGCTCGATGCTGAGGCGGTTTACGCCCTCGGCAAGCAGCTCTGTGATGTCGTAGGTCTGGTATTGCAGGCGCTTGCGGTAGTTCGTCCAGCCCGGGGCGAGGACCTCGCCGCCGACCTTCGCGCCGTTGAGCGTGGCGGCGTAGACGCCCAGGGCCGTGGCTTGCAAGGTAGCTTTTTTGGCGGGGCCCCGGGGGGTGAAATCGAAGAGGAATTCGATGGGGGCCTCGCCGGTTTTTTTGGGGTATTGCAGCCAGGATGCCGCAAAGATGGGGTCGGGCATGCTATATCCTCTCCTTCAGGAACTCAATCGCGTGGACGATGTCGTCATAGGGCCTGTCGCCCACCTCGCGCTCCACGGTGAGGAAGCCCTTATAGCCGATGTCCCGCAGGGCGTTCAGGTAGGCGGCCCAGTCCACCTGGCCCTCGCCGAGGGGCACCTCCTCGAAGCTGGGGCCGGTGACGATGTGGCTTTCCACCATGCCGTAGACGACGTCCGGGTCCTTGTAGAAGATCTGCCGGCCGTCCTTGGCGTGGGTGTGCACGATATAATCTTTTAAAAGGTAGGCCGCGCCGGCGGGGTCGTCCCCCGTGACCATGACCAGGTTGGCGGGGTCGAGGTTCACCGCCACGCCGCGCGAGCCCAGGGAATCCAGGAAGGCCTTGAGCGCCGCGGCGGTCTCGGGGCCGGTTTCGATGGCGAAGTGGGCCTCCAGGCTGTCAGCGTATTGCGCCAGCGCGCCGCAGGCCTCCTGCAGGATCTGGAAGCGCGGATGGGCCGGGTCCGTTGGGACCACGCCGATGTGGGTGGTCACCACGTCGGTCTCCAGGTCTTTGGCGAGATCGAGGATGCGCTTGCTGCGCTCGATCTTTTCGGGGTTCTTTTCGGGATGGGTGAAGCCGCCGCCGCCGAGGTCGCCGCACAGGGCGGAGATCACCAGACCGTGGGATTTCACCAGGTCCAGCAGCTCGCGCCGCTTTTTCGGCGGGAGGTTCTCGGGTGCCATGTCCCCCCGGGTGGAGTAAATCTGCACGCCCTGCGCGCCGGCTTTGGCCGCCAGCGCCAGCGCGCTGCGCACGTCGGTGCGGAAGCCGTCCAGCAGGACGCCCAACAGAAAATCAGCCATGTGCGTTCCTCCGTCATACAAGATAGGGATAGTATAACAGAAAAGGCGGCGGGGCGCAATGCTTTATGGTAAAAAAACGTATTTCGCGGGGTAAATACTTTTTGAAAAAGGGATTGACACCGTGTTACAACTGTGTTATACTTTGCTTATGCAACTTGCATAGTAAAAAGGCAGCGTGCAAGCGTGTTTTTGTTTTTTTGAAGGGCATCTTTTATACGGTATTGACAGGAGAGAAGTACATATGGCGAAAAAGCAAGCGGGGGAGAATATAGATAAAGAAAAGCAGGGCGGCGCCCTCCACAAGGCCGGCACGGCGCTCGGCATCCTGCTGATCCTGCTGTTGCTGCCAATGATAGCGTGCAACGTGACGCTGATTGTCAAGAGCTTCCTCCGGCCGGAAAAGGTCCCCACGATTTTCGGCGTCGCGCCGCTGATTGTGCTGTCCGGCTCCATGAGAGAAGAAATTCAGGTCAACGACCTGATTTTCGTCAAAGAGCAGGACCCTGACACCCTCGAGGTGGGCGACGTGATTGCCTACCAGTCCGTGGACAGGGGGAAGGAGACGATCGCCCACAGGATCATCGGCATAACCACCACGCCGGCGGGCCGCAGGCAGTTCACCACGAAGGGCGACAACAACAACGCGGCCGACACCGACCCCGTGGAGACATACCAGGTAGTGGGCCGCTACTTCCTGCGGCTGCCCGGACTGGGGAAGGCCGCGCAGTTCCTGCAGACGACCTGGGGCATCATCCTGAGCGTGGGCATCCCCATGCTGCTGTTCTTAATTTACGACGTGGTGCGGCGCACGCGCTACCGCCGCGGCGGGAAATATATCGACAACGCGGAGTTCGAGCGCCTGAGCGCGCTGGCGGCCAAGGCGGAGGAAGCCCCCGCGCAGGAGGAGAATCCCCACGAAAACGAAAAATAATTCGCAAAAGCATTGACAGCCCCCTTATTACATGCTATACTGTGTTATACAGGTTGAACAGTAAAAGGCATCGTTCTGCGGAGTTTTTGGAATATTTGGGACACAACAACACATCGACAGGAGAATCCGGGATGGCAAAGGGGAAACCAGAGCAGGAAAAGGGAAAGCGTGTTCCCCATATTGTAGGCAACGTGATCGGCATCGCGCTGATTGTGGTGCTGCTGCCTATCATGATCGCGAATACGACGCTGATTATCAAAAGCTATACGCAGCCCAACAAGGTGCCCAGCTTCCTGGGCGTGTCCCCGCTGATCGTGCAGTCCGGCTCCATGAAGGAGGCCATACAGGTCAACGACCTGATCTTCGTGAAAAAGGTGGACCCGGACACGCTGCAGCTCAAGGACATCATCGCGTTCCAGCAGCTGGGCGAAACCACCGTGGTGACCCACCGCATCGTGGACATGAAACCCGACGAGAACGGCCGCGTCCAGTTCATCACCAAGGGCGACAACAACAACACCCCCGATACGGATCCCTGCGACAAGCTCCAGGTGGTGGGCAAGTACTTCGGCAGGCTGGCGGGCGTGGGCAAGGTGGCCCTCTTCCTGCAGCAGCCCCTGGGCATGGTGGTCTGCGTGGCCGTGCCCCTGGCCGCGTTCCTGCTTTACGACGTCATCAAGCGGGTGCTCTATAACCGCAAGAAGAAGGGCGAGGACGACGCCGACAAGGAGGAGCTCGAGCGCCTGCGGGCCTTGGCCGCCGCCGTGGAGGCGGGGGAACCCCTCCCCGTGCAGCCCGCAGCCTCCGCGCAGCCCGAAGAACCCGCACCCGA
>JGI24696J40584_12961102_pt1 | contig 10719 bp, 10 predicted proteins | sample TergutCo191P4_FD_40584 | JGI IMG/M metagenome (IMG submission 40584)
CGCCAGCCGCAAGTGGAGCCACGGCGGGCGGCGGCGCTTCCTGCTGGGCGGGCAGATGCACAGCGTGATGAACTATCCCCTGGCAAACGCCATTTTGCGCTTCGCGCGCAAGGCCGCCGCCGAACAGCTGGCCGAGGTCGTCGAGTCCCAGCTGGAGCACTACCCCCCCTGCGCGATCGCCGGGCTGATGAACCACATCGGCACCCACGATACGCCGCGGGCGCTCACGCGGCTGATGCAAAAGACCGGCCTTGACCATGCCCTTTCCCGCCTGAAGCTCTGCGCGGCGCTGCAATATACGCTGCCGGGGAACCCCTGCGTGTACTACGGCGACGAGGCCGGGCTGCAGGGCGAAAAGGACCCCTTCAACCGGGCGTGCTACCCCTGGGGGCGGGAGGACGAAGACCTCCTCGGCTGGTACCGGGCGCTGGGGGCGCTGCGCGCGCGGCACCGCGAGGCCTTCGCCGGGACGGATTTCCGCCTGCTGAGCGCCATGCTGGGCTGCATCGCGTATATGCGAAGGGATATTGTCGTGATCGCCAACGCCAACCCCCACGGCATTGTGTATGAGCTCCCGCCGGAGCTGCGCGGGGCGGAGGTCCTTCTGGGCGGGGAGCTCACGGACGGCAAGGTGAAGGCGGAGGCCGAAAGCGCGGCGATATTACAAATGCTGAATGCTGAATGCTGAATGCTTAATTGAGGAAAACGTCGCTCCGCGAAAAATCTTGCGCAAAATTAAGGAGAGTGATTATATGCCCAGGCAACAGCCCTATGACCTGGAATTCCAGCCCAAGGAGCGCCGCCGCCGCGACCAGATGCTGCGTTTTTTGGGCGGCTTCGGCGTGATCGTGCTGCTGCTGGGCGTCATCTCCGTCATAGCGGTGCAGCGGGACGGCCTGCTGGACGACTTTCTCAGCGCGCTGCGCCCCACCGAATCCACCACCGAGCCCCCCGAGTGGACCTACAGCGGCAGCGGGCTGTTCCTGCTGTGCGAGACGGACGACACCGGGCAGGACCTGCGCTTTTGCGCCCTGGTGCGCGCGGACGTCACGCAGCGGCAGGTGCACGTATTCCCGCTTTCGCCCCGGGCGATGGCGCCCCACGAGGGGGGGGAGCGCTCCCTGGAGCAGGCGCTGCGCGCGGGCGGCCCCAAGGAGCTCAAGGCCGCGGCGGAAGCCCTCATCGAGGGCACGGTGGACCGCTATATCGCCGGCGGCGACAAGGGCTTCGTCACCGCGGTGAACCTCATGGGCAGCGTCACCGTGCAGGTGGAGAAAAGCATCCGCTACCGCGGCGCGGCGTTTACGCTCACCCTGGCCGAGGGCTCGCAGCGCCTGCAGGGCGACATGCTCCTGCGCTACTTCAGATACCTGGGCACCCTGGAGGAGGGCGGGACCCTCGCGCAGGGCGAGCTGCTGGCGCGCGTGCTGGAGACCTACCTCACCAAGCCCGCCGGCATCGAACTGCTCGAATCGCGCTTCAACAGCCTGATGAACATTTTGCGGACGGATATCTCCGTGAGCGACTTCTATACCCGCCGGGAGCTGCTGCTGGCGCTCCTGGAAAACGGCGGCAAATTAACAGTGGATGTAAAGGAATAACGCATGAGACGACGCAGCTTTCCATGGATGATCCTGCTGGTGCTGGCGGCGGCCGCGCTGGCCGTTACGGGGGTCTCCGCCCTGCGGGGCGGGGGGCTCTTCCCGCGCACGGAGGTGACCACCGAGGAGCCCACGCAGCCCCCCGTCCAGCGGCCCGCGCAGCTGCTCCGCGCCGGGCATACGCGCGGCCACTACGGGAACCTGAACGAGGCGGAGCGGGCGGCCTACGACCTGATCCTGGAGCGCCTGCCGCGCTTCCCCGAAAGCATACGGCTGGCGGATTTAAGCACCGAGGGCCTGGACCGAGTGTTCGCCGCGCTGGTGCTGGACCAGCCTTTGCTGTTCCATATCTCCACCACGAACTATACGAAGCTGACGCAGGAGGGGCAGGCGACGGCCTTCATGCCGGAATACCGCATGGGGCGGGAGGAATACGCCGCGCGCTGCGAGGCCCTGGCGAAGGCCGTGGAGACTTTCGCCGTGCCGGCGGGGGGCACGCCCTTCGACTGCGAGCTGGCCCTGCACGACCAGCTGATCCGCCGCTGCGCCTACGCCGAGGACTTCACCCAGGCGGAAAAGAGCACCGCCTACGGCGCGCTGGTGGAGGGCAGCGCCTCCTGCGAGGGCTACGCCCGGGCCTTTCAGCTGCTGATGGATTTGCAGGGCATCGACTGCTACATCGTCACGGGGGAGGCAACCAATTCGGCCGGGGACGCCGTGGGGCACGCGTGGAACAAGGTGCGCGTCGAAGGCGAGTGGTACCAGACCGACGCCACCTGGAACGACCCCGTCACCGAGGACGGCAGCCACGTGACCAGCCACGCGTACTTCAACCTCACCGACGAGGAGATCGGCCTTTCCCACGAGCTCACCGACACGCGCAACCCCTGCACGGCCACGGCGGCCAACTACTATATCCGCAAGGGGCTTGAGTTTAGCGGCCTGGACCGCGCGGCGGAGGATTTGCTCACCAAGGCCCTGCGCGACGGCATGGCCGCCGGCGACAACGCCGCGGAGCTGCGCTTCAAGGACGGGGACGCCATGAAGGAGGGCCTGCGCTACCTGTTCGACAGGCAGAATATCTACCGCGTGCTGAACAACGCGGCCCTGGGCGGCGCGGATATCCGCACGGACACGCTGTTCCACGCCGACCTGACGCCCCTGCGCGTGGTGCGGCTGCTGCCGGTGAAGAAATAATGCTTAATGTTAAATGCTTAATGCTTAATGATGGAGGTGAGCAGCCGCCGTGCTATAAATAATTAAGCATTAAGCATTAAGAATTAAGCATTGAAGGAGATACACATGGACATCCCCCGCATGGAAGCCGCCGTGCGCGAAATGCTGCTCGCCATGGGCGAGGACCCGGCGCGCGAGGGCCTGCGCGATACCCCGCGCCGCGTGGCGCACATGTATACGGAGCTTTTCGCGGGCCTTGAGGAGGACCCCGCGCAGCATCTGAAGGTGTTCCGCGAGGCGGGCGACGAGATGGTCGTCGTGCGGGACATCCCCTTCTACTCCGTGTGCGAGCACCACCTGGCGCCGTTCTTCGGCAAGGCGCATATCGCCTACCTGCCACGGGGCGGCAAGGTGATCGGGCTTTCCAAGCTCGCGCGCATCGTGAACTGCTACGCCCGCCGCCCGCAGATGCAGGAGAGACTGACCTCCCAGATCGCCGATTTGCTCTACCGGGGCCTGCCCTGCGCGGGGGTGGCCGTGGTGCTCGAGGCCGAGCACCTGTGCATGACCATGCGCGGCGCGAAAGCCTCCGGGGCGCAGACGCGGACCTCCGCCCTGCGCGGCAGCATGCGCGAGGGGCCCACGCGGGCCGAGGCGATGGGGCTGCTGAAGGGCAATTGACAGTTGACAGTTGACAATGCACAATTGAAAGGAGATTCCCCCATGAAACGTGTACCCCTGTTTTTACTGGCAGTGCTGTTGCTCTTATCCGCCTGCGGGCAGATTGCGCCGGAACCTGCAAGCGAAACAACGGCCGAAATCACGGCTGAAATCGAAACCACAACCGAAACAGAAACCACCATCGAAGAGGAAAGCGCCGAAATCACCTGGCGCATAGTGGATGTGAATTCGGAGGAGGGCAGAGAAACCCAGAAATGGCTTGAGGATCAATACAATCAGTTGATCGATGGCGTTCAAGAACCCCGGACGGAATTCCCCATGGGGAAAGACAAAACAATTCGCACGTCCAGCGGGAAAATCACTTTACGGGACAGCAAAACCGGCAAGGATACCACGTTGCTGGAGAAAGAGTATATGGGCGAGGAAACCGACCCAGAAAAAGCCCTGCTGGACGAGGTACCCTGGAGATACCCCAGGCTCATAGAGACGCTTGACGAGCGCTATTTTGTCTATTGCTGGGGCTACTGGGAGGGCAACGGCCAGCCAGCGGTGTATGACACGAAAAATATGCGTACAGTTTCAATTGCATACGGCAAAGGGGATTGGTATACTGGAAAGAAGCTGATTTTCGCGGACGCGCTCTATTTGACAGAAGGCACATATGGCCCTTGGGAGGGCCCGCTGCGCCTGATGCGCGTTGATTTGAAGGCCTTGGACAAACTGAAGGACGGTGAATCGCTGTCGGCTGTGGATGTGATGGCGGAGATTCCCGGCGAAAAGGACGTGAACAACAGGAACTACAGCATCGTGACGCAGGACCAGCGCTATTTTATCATGAATGATTTCGATGGCCTGCGCGTGTATGATTTGCGGCAAAAAAAGCTGGCGCTGGATTGGCCTGTCACAAATTTCGGGCCCGGCGCGGAAGAAGAGTTTAGTGGATCCAGTTTTCTTTTGCTGCACGGCAATAAAATGTATTGGACTGAGCGCGCATACCAGACTGACCTTGCCGGCTATGGAAAATACCTTGCCGAAATCACACTGCCGTAATTGGAGAAGCAAATGCAGCTCATGGCCATCCTGAACGTCACGCCGGATTCGTTTTCCGACGGCGGGAAATACTTCGCCCCGGAAGACGCCATCGCGCGGGCCTTCGAGCTTGAACGGGAGGGCGCGGATATCCTGGACATCGGGGCGCAGTCCACGAGGCCGGGGTGTGAGGTGGTATCCCCCGAGGAGGAATGGAGCCGCCTGCGGCCCGTGCTGGAGGGGCTGCGGGGAAAGCTGGGCGTTCCCATTTCAGTCGATACGTTTTACCCGGAAGTCGCGCGGGAGGCCCTGAAGCTGGGCGCGAACATCATCAACGATGTGAGCGGCGTTGTGAGCGAGGAGATGGCCGCGGCCGTCAAAGCGCATGACGCGGGCTGGGTGCTCATGCACAACCCGGGCGGCGCGGATGCCGAAGGGGAATACGAGGACGTGGTGCGGGAGGTGCGCGCGGCCCTGGAAAACATGGCGGCGCGGGCCATGGCGCTGGGCGTCAAAAAAGAGCGGATTTGGCTGGACCCCGGCATCGGCTTCGGCAAGAAAAAGGACGATAACCTGCGCTTGCTGGCGAATCTTGACGCGGTGAGGCCAGAGGGCTTCGCGCTGGCGGTCGGGGTTTCGCGCAAGCGGGTGACGGGCGGCACGCAGGCGGGCACCCTCGCCGCGCAGGCGGTTGTGCAGTGGGTTGGCGCGGACATTTTGCGCACACATGATGTGGTGCAGGCGGGGCAGGCCGCAAATTTTGTCCGCAACATCTTGCGATTTCGTATTGACAAAACATGTAAAGCCATGTAAAATAGAAAGGCCGAAAATGGAACGCATCTGCATCACCGGGCTGGAGCTGCGCGCCTTTCACGGGGTGAACCGCGAGGAGCGGGAGCACGGGCAAAGCTTCCTGCTGGACCTGGTTCTGGAGGCGGACCTGGCGCGGGCCTGCCGCAGCGACGACCTCGGGGACACCGTGAATTACGCCCGGGTGATCAAAACGGCGGCGGCGGCGTTTACGCGCGAGGCCTGCAATCTGATCGAGCGCGCGGCGGAGGTCACGGCGCAGGCGGTGCTGGGGGAATTCTCCGCTGTGGAGGCCCTCACGCTGCGCGTGCACAAGCCGGACGCGCCGGTGAAAATGACAGTGGACGACATCATCATTGAAATATACCGAAGAAGGGACGGAATGCCGCAATGAGCGAAGCGGTCGTTGGGCTGGGCAGCAACCTGGGGGAGAAAAGCAAGTACCTGCTGGAGGCGGTGCAGGCGCTCAGCCGCCTGCCGGGCACGAAAATCAAGGGGATTTCGGCCATCTATTCCTCCGGGCCGGAGAACGGGGCGGCCGACCAGGAGGACTACCACAACATGGCGGTGAAGGTGGAGACCGGGATGTCGCCCATGGCGCTGCTGGGGGCTTGCCTGGGCATCGAGGCCGCCATGGGCCGGGTGCGCGCCGGGCGGGGGGCCTCCCGGGTGATCGACCTGGACCTGCTGCTATACGAGGGCGTGAAAAACGAGAGCTTCGAGCTCTCGCTGCCGCATCCGCGCCTGCTGCAGCGGGCCTTTGTGCTGCTGCCGCTGAAGGAGCTGTACCCCGCGGGCCGCGCGCCGGGGATTTTCTTCGAGCCCTACTTAAAGGAGACCGACACCGCCGGGGTGCACAAGCTGGCGCAGCGCATCGAGATGGACTGAGAATGCGTTTTTTACATGCAAAAAAGCCGCCGGAGGGCGGCTTTTTGTTGGGGCTTTGGTCATTATGTAGAGACGCACGGCAGTGCGTCTCCATCGTATAGCAAGTGTTGTGCAGGAGACGCACTGCCGTGCGTCTCTACATTCAGATTATATCCTCGCGACCCCGCTGTCCCTTGCCGCCTGGGCCACCGCGGCGGCCACGGCTTTGCCTACGCGCAGGTCGAAGGCCTTGGGGATGATATACTCCGCGCTGAGCTCCTCGTCGGAGATGAGGTTCGCCAGGGCGTGGGCCGCGGCGATCTTCATCGCCTCGTTGATGTCGCTGGCGCGCACGTCCAAGGCGCCGCGCAGCACGCCGGGGAAGCCCAGCACGTTGTTGATCTGGTTCGGGAAGTCGCTGCGCCCGGTGCCCACCACCGCCGCGCCGGCCTCCATGGCCAGGTCCGGCATGATCTCCGGCACGGGGTTGCTCATGGCCAGCACGATGGCGTTTTCGTTCATGGAGCGCACCATGTCCCGGGTGACAATGCCCGGCGCGCTGAGCCCGATGAAGATGTCCGCGCCCTTGAGGGCGTCGGCGATGGAGCCGGAACGGCCGTCTTTGTTGGTGTAGGAGGCGATGTCGGCCTTGTCGGGGGTGAGGTTCGGCCTGTCGGCATAGATGATGCCCTGGCGGTCGACGAGGATCTGGTCCTTCACGCCCATGCTCTTGAGCAGCTTCGCGCAGGCGACGCCCGCGGCGCCCGCGCCCGCGAAGACCACCACGCAGTCCTCCAGCTTTTTGCCCACGACCTTCAGCGCGTTGATGAGCGCCGCGAGGGACACGATGGCGGTGCCGTGCTGGTCGTCGTGGAAGATCGGGATATCGGTCTTCTCCTTGAGCTGCCGTTCGATCTCGAAGCAGCGCGGGGCGGAGATGTCCTCCAGGTTCACCCCGCCGAAGGAGCCAGCCAGAAGCTCCACCACGCGCACGATGTCCTCCACCTTCTTCGAGCGCACGCACAGGGGAATGGCGTCCACGCCGCCGAACTCCTTGAAGAGCACGCATTTGCCCTCCATCACGGGCATGCCCGCCTCGGGGCCGATGTCGCCCAGGCCCAGCACGGCGGTGCCGTCCGTGACCACCGCCACGGTGTTCCAGCGGCGGGTGAGCTCGTAGGATTTGTTGATGTCCTTCTGGATCTCCAGGCAGGGCTGCGCCACGCCGGGGGTGTAGGCCAGGGACAGGGCCTCCTTGTTGTCCACGGGGGCGCGGGAGACGACCTCAATTTTGCCCCGCAGCTTCTCGTGCAGCTTCAGGGATTCGACGGCGTAGTTCATGGGGGTGCTCCTCTCGGTTTTCATATTTTTACCAGTGTACACGAATCACGTGCAAAAGTCAAGAAAAAAAGCGTTGCATTCGCGGAAAAACTGTAGTATCATTATGATAAATCATGAGCTTTACCCCTCGGAGGCCCTATGAATACCATCCCGGACGGCGTCTATCCCACCATGGTGACGCCCTTCACAGACGATTTGCGGGTGGACTGCGCCGCGCTGCCCCCGCTGCTGCGCTGGTACGAGGCCCGCGGCGCGGTGGGCGTGTTTGCCCTTTGCGCGTCAAGCGAGATCAAGCATCTCACGTTCGAGGAGCGCCTGGGGATTTTGCGCACGCTGATGCGGGCGAAAAAGCCCGGCACCGTGGTGCTCGCCTCGGGCCATGTGGAGAGCGGCTCCGCCGCGTTCACCCGGGAGGCGCGGGCCTTCGCCGCCGAGGGCGCGGACGTCTGTGTGTTCGTCACGAGCCTTGCCGCGGCGCGGGACGAGGGCGAGGACATTTTTTTGCGCCGCCTGGAGGCCGCCGCCAAAGCCCTGGGGGATACCCCGCTGGGACTCTACGAGTGCCCGGGGCCCTACAAGCGGCAGCTGCCGCCGGAGACCATACGGCGCCTGCCGGAGATCGGCAATTTTGTGTTCCTGAAGGACACGAGCTGCGACCTTGAGAAAATCAAGGGGAAGCTGGCCGCGGCGCGGGGGACGGCCCTGAAGGTTTACAACGCCAATACGGCCACGCTCCTGGAGAGCCTGCGGGCGGGCTGCGCGGGCTACTGCGGGGTGATGGGGAACTACCACCCGCGGCTGTACGCAAAACTCTGCGAAATATACGCGTCAGACCCGGCGCTTGCCGAACGCCTGCAAGCGTTTCTGGATACGGGCTTCGGCATGCGGCAGCTGTACCCGGTGTGCGCGAAGTATCACCTGCAATTGGAGGGCGTGCCCATGGGGCTTGCCTGCCGAAGCAGGGACGCGGGTGAATTCACGCGGGAGCAGCGAAAAAAGATAGAGCGTCTGAGAGAAATGGCGCGGCAATTTGAACAGGAGAGTATGCGACCATGAACATCTGGCACGACATCAGCCCCGAGCGCATCCGCCCGGAGAGCTTTTACGCGGTGATTGAGATCACCAAGGGCAGCAAGAACAAATACGAGCTGGACAAGGCCACCGGCATGCTGCGCCTGGACCGGATTCTCTACACCTCCACGCATTACCCCGCCAACTACGGCTTCATCCCCCGCACCTATGCCCAGGACGGCGACCCCCTGGACGTGCTGGTGCTGTGCTCCGAGCCGATCATCCCGGCCTCGCTGGTGCGCTGCACGCCCATCGGCATGCTGTCCATGATCGACGAGGGCTTCGCGGACGACAAGGTCATCGCCGTGCCCGTGCACGACCCGGTCTACAACGGCTACCGCAACATCGCCGACCTGCCCAAGCATATCTCCGACGAGATCATGCACTTCTTTTCCGTCTACAAAACCCTGGAGGGCAAGGTCACGGCCATCGAAGCCGTCACCGACGCCGCCGAGGCGGTGAAGGCGATCGCGCGCGATATCGCGACGTATAACCGGATGCGGCAAAACGGCGATTTCGCAATCCTGGACCGATGAAAACATATTTAAAGCTATATTGGGCCAAATACAAGCGGCTGTTCCTGGCCTCCGTGAGCTGCGTGGCCTGCGAGGCGGCCTGCGACCTGTTCCAGCCGCGGCTGATGTCGCGCCTGATTGACAATGGGGCGGCCTTGGGCGACCTGAACTACGTGCTGCGGATGGGCCTGGTGATGCTCGGCGTCACCGGGCTGGGTGCGCTGTTCGCCATGACCCGCAACTACACGGCGTCCATCGCCTCCCAAGGCTTCGGCGCGGACCTGCGGCACGACCTGTTCGCGAAGATACAGTCCCTTGACCTGGCCGACATGGACCGCTTCGAGGGCGGTTCCCTCGTCACGCGCATGACCAGCGACATCACCCAGCTGCAAAACTTCGTCAACGGGATGATGCGCGTGTTCTTCAAGGCCCCCATCATGTGCGCGGGCTCGATGATCATGGCCACCGCGCTGAATGTACGCACCGCCTTCGTGATCGTGCCGGTGGTGATCCTGGTGGGCTTCGTCATCGCGCTGAGCATGAAGATGACCTATCCGCGCTTCGCCAAAGTGCAGCAGGCCCTGGACCGGCTGAACACCTCCATGCGGGAGTACCTCGCTGGCATCCGGCTGGTGAAGGCTTTCCGGCGCTTCAAAGAGGAGCAAAGCCGCTTCGCCGCCGCCAACGAGAGCCTCACCGACGAGACCGTGAAGGCCAACCGGGTGCTGGCCGTGCTCTCGCCCTGCATGGCCCTGGGGGTCAACCTGGGCATCGCCGCGATGGTGCTGCTGGGCGCGCGCTGGGTGGGCGCGGGGGACATGCGCGTGGGCGAAATCGTGGCCTTCGTCACCTATATGACGCAGCTGCTGAGCAGCCTGGGGCATGTGTCGAATATTTTGAATATGTTCGTAAGGGTGCGGACTTCCCATGAGAGGATTGGGGAGGTGTTCGGGGTTACACCCTCTGCCGTGTGCGCCGCACCACCCCCTCGGCGCTTCGCACCGGCCCCCCAAGGGGGGCATCCTGACGAACCGCTGGTTGGATTTGATGGAGTGGGTTTCGCCTATGCCGGCTCCACCGGGCAGGCGGCGCTGGAGGGGATTACATTTACTCTGGCGCGGGGCGAAACGCTGGGCATTATCGGTCCCACGGGCTCGGGAAAGAGCACCCTTGCGGCGCTGCTCATGCGCTTTTATGAGGCGACGCGGGGGGAGATTCGCGTCGCGGGCGTGCCCATAAGCGCCATGCCCGAGGACGAGTACTACACGCGCGTCGCGCTGGTGCCGCAGACGGCGATGCTGTTCACCGGCACGGTAAAGGAGAACCTCCTCTGGGGCAGGGAGGACGCAACCGAAGAGGAGATCGAACAGGCGGCCAAAGCGGCGCAGGCGCACGGCTTCGTGACGGCCATGCCGGAGGGCTACGACACGCTGATCGGCCAGAACGGCGTGAACCTTTCCGGCGGGCAAAAGCAGAGGATATCCATCGCGCGGGCGCTGCTTCGCGGGCCGGAAATACTGGTGCTGGACGACTGCACCAGCGCCCTGGACAGTCTGACGGAGGCGAAGATACGGCAGGCGCTGCAAAAGCCCCCTTCTTCAGAGGGGGGCGGCGCACAGCGCCGGGGG
>JGI24696J40584_12961101_pt1 | contig 10714 bp, 8 predicted proteins | sample TergutCo191P4_FD_40584 | JGI IMG/M metagenome (IMG submission 40584)
TAACGGTGCCGGTTATTATACGTTCCGTATTCATGCATTTTTCGTGAGCGGCTTCATATTTTTCCTTACAATATGTATCCGACTGGTTAGCTCCGATCACTTTTTCGTATTCTGTGACTGCTGCGCACCATTGTGCATTTTTATAATAATGGTCAGCCTTAGTTTTGGAGTCAATACATAGTGCTGCTCTTTCTATAATAACTGTTGTTTCCTCTATTTCTGTCCCCATGGCAACTGACATGGCTTCGTTGAATTTAGTTTTGGCTTGTTCATACTTGCCCTGTTCGAAAATCTTCAATCCTTCGTTAATAAATTTTCGCCATAGGGGAATTACTGGACCCGTAACTTTTAATCTTTTCGTTTCTTCCGGTTGCAAATCTCCCAAAGAATACGTAATCGTTATATAATCTTCGCTTATCATTCTTAATCGCCTTGCTCTGCTTGGTACGTTGAATTTAATTGCGTAATAATGAAGATCATCTTTCTGTAGTGAATCAGCAATTACGATGATTTTGTCCACATTCGAATTAAAAGTAAAAGGACAAATGGATCGAATGATAATAAGAGCCTCTTTTTCTGTCAAACTTACTTCAGGATTGAATTCTGGGAGGGCAACAGCATCAATCGCTTCTATTTTCAACGTATCTTGTCCGAAAACGTTTATATACCCTGAAAAGAGCAAAAAAAATAACGTCAAATACCTTATTTTCATTTTTCTATAAATTTATTTTATTAAAAAATACTTTTTTCTATGGCGACAAAGTTCATTATATCCCCTGTAATTGTTAATATTGTCTCTTTTGACGCCGAATTATTCCAATAAACAAGTTCAGTTGTTTTATTGATTGTCTTTACTTGATACGCACCGGAAGCGTCGGAAACAGTGCGGAGACCTTTTTTCCCATTTTCCAAAGGCGCAATATTAACTCCTGCCAATGCTTTACCACTACTGTCGGTTACGATCCCTTTGATAATGCGGGGCGAATTTTCATATTCCTTCATACAGGTTGTAATCCGTTCTAAACAGAACCGATCTGCCGGATTTACGGCTGTTACATGCTCGTATTCTTTTTTAGCCTCTATCCATTTTTTTTCATTGTATAATTTATCGGCGCTCTCTTTAGCAATTATACATTCATCTACTTTATCCAACTGAGAAATAATAGTAACTTCATCTTCTTGATTCATAGCATCTAAACCTTCCAATGCATCTATGTACTTAATCTTTGCCTGTGGGTATTTTCCTTCTTCAAACAGACGTTTTGCCTCATCGACAGGTGGTATCTTATCCCATACAGAAATTTCCGTAATGGTATATGCAGCTAACTGTAAAGGTATTTCAATAGATTTATACCCGCTTATGCTAATTCTTAATTTTCTATCACTATATGCATGAAGAGAAGAAAACATGAAAATAGTCACGTTAAATGGCCCTTCCTTTTCCACTTTATAGACACCTGCCTTGTTATCCTTTACTTTTGTAATAGAAAGAAATGTAAGAGGAAGTGAAGAGTAAATTCTGACTTCCGCTTCATCTTTTTTCGTTTCTGCGGAGACTCCTTTCGTCGATTTATTCCACGAAAGCGTTTGCTGTGAAAACAGAGAACAGGCGAAAGTTATAAAACATAGTAGTAAAATCGTTTTTTTCATTCCCTATCGTTTTTTTACAGTTCAAATAACTCCTCAATTCTTGGTATTCGTCCTTGAAATTGTTCAGGCTGCCAAGTTCTGACTTTAATGAACGGTTCTTTGTCATGAAAATCAATGCAAAGAAAAACGTAACCTATATCACTGTAATTTGATGCATCCCAAATTTGTTTAAAGGTTACGCCATATATGTGATCGTATTTGGAGTGTTGCTGAAGTTCTATATCTTCATATTTAACGTCAATCACTTTGTTATTGGCAAAAGTTCTTGTTAGACCATCAATATATTGCGGTAAAGTTTGTGTCTTAAATTCGATTATCTCCTCGAAACCACTTCCTTCAACTTTTTTCACTTTCGTGACTCTCCCTGTAATTATCTCGGCATCTTCACTGAATTTACTTTTAACAGCTTTGATATCCTTACGGTTATAAGCTGTACGGAATTTTTCCACGAAATCAATAAGTTCCACTCTTTTTCTTAAATCGGTAACTTCATTCATTCCCTCTAAAACATTGGCACTGATACAGAAATAAATGTCAGTAATATTGCCCTGCTTATCAAAATTAATCGCTATATCCCTTTCAGCATCTTCTTCCGAAACGTCTTTCAAAAACATCGGAATATTTCGGATTTGGTAGCCGGAACTTGTAGAGTAACCTCGTTCAATGATTTCAGTTTCAATACACTTAAGGGGCGATATAGCCCAAATGGCCGAAATGCTTTTTTGATCTTTTACATTTTTCAGTTCAGGTTGTTTGTTCTTGATATAAGCATCGTTAAAAGCCGTCAACAGTTTGGACGCTTCCTGTTCCATTTTTTTTGATAAGGTAACATCTCTGATGTCTGTAACAGTTACGTCGGTGGCATACTGCGCGCAGATATTTCCTGTAGAAACCAGGAAACATACGATAAAAAAACCAATTGTTTTTAATACTTTATTTTTCATATTTATAATCATTTAGTTAAAAATTTGATCTAAAATTTGAGCGGCGTTAAGTGATTGTCTATTAATCTGTTCAATTGAAGGCAAAACCCTTTTAATGAGCGGATTGTTTTCGTCTCTAAAATCAATATAAAGAAAAACGAAAACAATATCACGGTAATTTGTTGTATTCCATACTTGTGAAAAGGTTACGCCATATATGTGATTGTATTTGGGGTGTTGCTGAAGCTCTATTGCTTCAAACTTCATATCAATCGTTTTATTATTGGCAAATATTTCTTTTAGTTTATTGATATATTCCTCTTTTGTTTGATGCGTAAATGTGGTTTCTTCGTTAACAATTCCATCTTCTCCCGTAACTTTCGTGACTCTCCCTGAAATTATCTGGTCATCATAACTAAACTTATCACTAACGGCTTTTATATCCTTAAAGTAATATGCTGCAAAGAATTTTTCCAAAAAATCAATCAGTTCCAGCCTTCTTTTCAATTCTGTAACTTCATTTGCTTCCTCTAAAAAACCACCTACATTGATACAGAAATAAATATCGGTAATAATTCCATTCATATCAAAATTAATCACGATATCCCTTTCGGCATCTTCCTCCGTAACATCTTTCAAAAACATCGGAATATTTCGGATTTGGTAGCCGAATTTTGTAGTATAACCTCGTACAATGATTTCAGTTTCAATACATTTAAGAGGAGATATGCCCCAAATGGCCGATATTTTTACCTTATCTTTTACATTTTGCAGGTCTGGTTGTGTATCTTTGTAATAAGCATCGTTAAAAACCGTCAACAGTTTGGACGCTTCCTGTTCCATATTTTTTGATAAGGTAACATTTGCAATGTCTGTAACAATTACGTTGGTGGCATACTGGGCACAGAGATTTTCTTTTGTGGAAGACAAGAAACATACGATAAAAAATACAATTGTTTTGAATAGTCTCATAGATATAATATTTTAGTCAAAAATTTGAAACCAAACTTGAGCAGTGTTAACTGTGTTAAATGATTGCGTACTAACCTGTTCTCCTGTAAGTAAATTTCTGCGGGTTGACCCTTGCCCTTTGTCTAAAAATGCAATAATCTCTCCGGACTGATTGTAAATCAGCAGCCATGAATTATCGGATGAAAGATTTGTCCCGGTTTTTCCATAAACTAATTTCCCTTTTTTCTTGTAATTCTCAAATACGACGCCTGCCTCTCTTACTGTTTTACAAGCTAAAAGCTCATCTAATATCGGATTATTTGTCGAAGGTATTTGAACCGTTACCGGAGTATCCGGTACACCTCCATTAATCGCAAGAGTGTCTTGAACAGCAGTATTCGGTATCTCTTGGGTCTTTTTCGGTGTTGTTTCTTTTTCTGTCTTTTTATCTTCCAAACTTACCTTCGGCGCCTTGCTTTTATCGAAAATAGCTTCAATTCCATCCTTTCTGACAAATGCAATAGCTCTCATTTTACTCCCTCTCGCTAAATCAATACTTTCAACAGCATATTCCACATCTTTAGCGCTGATTTCTTTGGCAAATTGCCAGTCTTGACGAGTAAGAATTTCCTTGTTTATTTCGGAAGCAAGTATGGACTTTGCCAGCTTAATAGCCTCCGCTTTTGTATTGGCGACACTCTCGCCGTATAAATACTCGCCTGACGTTTTTATTTCCCTTTCTTTAGCTCTTGCGGAACTCTCGTCAGCTTGTTGCTGCGACAATGCAGGGAAAGCCATGAAAATGAGCAGGCTTAATTGAATCAATTGTTTCATTTTTTTATAATTATGCATTAAAATATATTATTTCCTGTCTTTTTTTCCCATTCTCTTTCATTATACAAATTTTTGATATTCTGATTGGGAATGTAAGTGTAAAGTGTGCCTTTAAGCGGCTTATTTCCGGTAAATACGGCATCCAAGTTTGTTTCAACATACAGCAGATGATAGAACGTATAATTTTTATTACGGAAAATAACCGTAAATTCCAATTTTTCCAAAGATAGATGTTCAATCCCAAGGTATGTTTCACAATCTTTATTCAGGAAAGAGAGCAAATGATATAAGTTTTCAGTGAAGACAGGAGTATCATCATACCCTTTATGCAGAATATTGATTTCTAATTTTTCAGCCCGTTGATTAGGATAAACAAACAGGTTTGCAACGCTTTCATCCGGATATTTGGCATCGAACACGATTTTATATCCCGAAATACTGTCTTTTTGTAAATATATATCCGATCTCATTTCCCGGATGAAGAAAGTCGAACCGGGCAAAATAAACATGTCTTTTCTCAATGTTGTCAGGTTTTCTACATCCAGTATCAGTGGCGTTGACTCGAAGGCTTTGTGCTGATACTGTCTCAACTGCCGTTCAAAAAACAACCCAATCTCTTTTTTATCCATTCCCAATATCAATTGTATGTCTGACGGAAACTTGAATCCCAAGCAAAACATTTCACCTTTCCACAGCACTTCCCATGTGTAATTTTCATGGGCAAGCGTATAATAAGGCTTGCCGTCTATTATCCGCCTGATAGCTTCTTCGAGATATTGTTGCTTGAATTGTGTTCCAATCGCAATGCCACACGTATTAATTGCCGTTTTGTTTTGCATCAAAAACGCTGTTGCCTTTTCATTTCCGGATTGCAATAACACCTCTAACAGGTAGCGTTCCTGAAAATCACACAAATTTATACCAATAGCATCCTGTTCTTCTTTAGAAAAAACAGCTATACCTAAGTGTGTGATTATCCCTTCCATATCATACACTACTCTCAATGGCAGGCTGAATGTTTTCGGATTGAAAATTCCGCTTTCCGAAGGTAATTCGAATTTTTCGCCGAGAGAAGAAAAAATGCGCTCCAATTGCAATGACGCGAATTGTTGTGCTTTTAATCCTGAAAGGGAAAAAAGAAATAGTACAATGATATGATATTTTTTGAGAATCATGTTGCTAATTTTAGCGGCAGATAGAGGTGGGTTGCTGCGGTATAACCGTTTGTTTTAAATTTCCTCCCGAATCAAACAACCTCACAGAAACAATTTTATCATCTCTGAATGTTCCGGTTATGTAATCGCCCCTTTCGGCATAAATCAATTTGGCATCATCAATTAATGTACGTGCTTTATAAGTCAAAGTACCCAATCCTTGCGCTTTGCGGTTCGAGGTTTCGCCCTTGTAAACGCCACATGAATACGTTAGTTCCGTCACAGGTTGAGGAGGTTGAGGAGTTTTAGTCCTGTCACCATCTGTCACTGTCACGTTTAATACGGCTGACTTCTCACTTCCATCAATCGACTTGGCGGTAATAACTACATGTCCCTTTTTCAGTGCGTTAACCTTTCCATTATCGAACTTGGCAACCGATTCGTCGCTCGACGACCATACCAATTCTTTATTGGTAGCATTATCAGGGCTAACGATCGGCCTAATCGTTATAGTATCCCCTACTTTTAAGGATAAAGACGGTTGGTCAAAAGATACGGATTCAACTAACACAGTATCTGGCGTAACGGTAACAAAAGCTGTAGCTGAGAGATTCTTATCGGAAGTAACAGTAATAGTTGTATTTCCTTCGTTTGCTCCCATTACAACGCCGTTTCTGCTTACGGTTGCGACGTTTTCATCACTCGATGCCCAGTTCCATTTCATTTTTTCTGATGAATTTTCGGGTTCGGTTTTTATCGTCAATTTAACGGTATCACCAACCTTAACGGTTGCGTTTTCGGGTTTTATCAAGACAACAGGCTCCGGTTTCGGGTCTTTTGTTATTAGCCAGTAAATACCATAACCGACGCCCCCCATAGCAAGTACAACGATGAGCGGTAAAATCCATTTTTTACTCTTTTCCCACCAAGTTGTTGTCTTTACATCAATTAAAGCTTGTTCACATTCGGGACAAATGAAATCATCACCTATTAATGAGTTTACTTCTATAATATAATTTTTCAATCCCTTGGTGCCTAATTTTGCACCTACAGGTATTGCTTTTGAGCATTGACCGGAATTGATACATAGTCCTTTGCGGACTGCTAAATTATTATTTGCCATAATATTATATATTTTCAATTATATCCATTGCTTTTTCTGCACTTTCTGCAAAAAATTTACCCTTTTCGTCACCCTTTATTGGATGTTCAATCAAAATCACTTCTTTATAAAGATTTTGAACCTTCTTTACCAAATCAGATCTTTTATCTTTGTGCAAATAATTATCTTTTATTTCCTTTTCTGCTTTTTCACGCAGTTCTTCACCAAAAGTTTCGGTAAATAACTCAAATATGAAAGGTATTTCAGTAAACTTATCGGCAATCGGATTCAAAACTTCTTCTCCCAATCGATTTATAGAAACTGTTCCCCAGGCGGATTTCCCTGTTCCATCTTCCTTGTCGGCATATTTCACCCCCCCCAATAAATTATTTATTATCAAATATGGAGTATACTCCTTTCGAATTTTCTCGGGACCTATCTCATCTGCCATAAACAAGTCAGGAAATGCTTCACCCAAGCCTTCAGTATGCAGTACTGTGCGGTTTTGTCTGGATTTGTCATTTTCCACTAAATCATTGTATTTTTCTCTCAGAAATTTTAATTCTTTGACAGCACGCAATGGAAAACAATAGGTAATGCTCGAAATTGCAATCTCATTTTTACGAATACCATTATCATCTACTTTTATAATCTTTCCCGTCACCGATTCTTTCAAAGCTCTTTTTAGTTTTTCAGCAAATTTCTGAACATTTTCACCTCCCTCAATTTTAGGAAGATTTATCAGCACCAATTGTCTAAAAATAGAAACACCTCGCTCTGGATCATCACTTCCTACAGACTTGTTGAGTTCGTTTTCATTGAACTGGGTAAAGACACTGCTTTGTTCAATAATGTCTTTTGCAAATTTTTTCAAATCATCTTCTGTTCGGAACTGCTCATTGAGTTGTTCCAAAATACTGCGATTGATTAGTTTTTCGTTATTTTCAATCAATATTTCGTCATGAATAGTAATTGATTTTTCCCTTATCAATGTGTCTAAAATCTGCAAAATTGTATCGTTTGAAATGGTGGCATTGGCACGAGCAAAAGTGTGTTCACTGCCTATTTGATTTACAATTTCCTCACGAAAAACACTTGCAATATTTGTTTGCCGTTTTTTGTCACGAATCACTTCTTTGGTAAACTTCACGACAGCATCCTTATCATAGTATCGAATTATCGCTTCCTGCAAATCAATACCGCCTGTATCCTGACAGCGTGCGCCGATTTGTTTTTCCACATTATCCAAAGCTTCATTGACTGTGTTCACAAATCTCTCAATTCTACCGCGCAAAGCATTCAGTTTGATTGAAAGCACTGCTAAAACGGCAATGCCAAAATAGTAACCTTCTATTTCTGTCCTTTTCATACAGAGTTGATTCATAATGGTAGCATGTTGTTGGAGAATTCTCCTTTTCCCTCCAAAAACATCGCCTGAAATAACACCAAGATTAGACCACGCCGCTTGATTCATTGCACGTGCATTTTCCAATTGGTCAATAGATTGATTCCATTGCGATAATTTTCCTTCATATTCCTTGCGGCGAAGTTCAACTGCTTCTATCAATTTGTCAATCAACTGTGTGAGGTTGTGCAACGACAAGTCTCCTGTTTTCCATTGGTCGAACATATAGAGTTCTATCATTTCGGCAATTTCGTTTGCGTGTTCTTCTCTTGCCTGCGTTTTTCCTTCAAAGAAATTTTTTACGCCGGATCTCCTGAAAAGCCTTTCATAACCTTCTGTACAGCATTGTTCCAATTTGTTTAAAGGTAATTTGTCCGTCCTCGCAATTTCTGTCCAATTGGGAATTACACTGCTCCAGTAATCGACAAATCCTGTAAACTTGTTTTCGTCAGATTTCAAAATCGGCTTATTAAGCATTAAGTGCTTGTCGGTTAGTCGCCAGCGTTCCAATTGCTCGTTTTCCTTTACAAAGGAGTTAAAATCAACATTGGCAGGTGTATCACGAAAGCCTAAATCATCATTCCAATTGTTGTATCGAATTTGCAGCAATGCTTGCTGCCCGAAATTATAGGTAAAATACTCTATAATTTCTTCTTCAGGAATAATTACCCGTTTGATACCAAAAGCACCAAATGTTTTGGAACGTACATTATCAATCTGACCCTGTTTGGCTTTTTCATTCTTTTCAAACAAATAATCATCAACATTTTCAAAACTGTATGATTTCAAAAAATCTATTGTTGTATCGTTGTTCTCGAGAAAAACGCGACTGTAAGCAAAATCAGCAGTTATCAATGGAAGTTGTTTGAACGAATCAACAACCTTTCCATGTTCGTTGATATTGGAATATACAAACACGCCGTTGGCTATCTTATTTGTAACTACATTTATGCGGTCAGACTTTGTAACATCATGCGGCTTGTATTTTTTCACCAACAAAGCATTTATTTCAGTCAAAGCGGCATAACCGTTGGCGTGATACCTGCCTGCTTCGCAACCCTCCGGCGGATGTACTTCAGGTATCATGCTATATACCAAAATGTCAGCTCCTGATATAGGGTCATCAATTAGTGCTTCTGGAAATTTTTTGCGGGTTTGTGCAATCACGTCAATAATAGACCCTGAACCTGTGCCACCTGCCAATCCTGTAAAAATGTGTATAGTTACCGACGAGTTTCCGCTAATCTTTTTCACTTTTTCGTATTGTGTACTCAGCGTATCTAAATATGCTTTCACAGAACCTCCAAACAATATCCTTCCCGCTTTGCGTTTTTGTCCTGCTGCCGCACCTATTGCGCCAATAGTTTTTTGCATCACTTCGGGGTCGCCTATAAAACCTTTTAAACCAGGATAACTGCTTGGATTTTTAAAAATTGCATCTAATGATATGCCTCTTTTGATATTTACAAACTCGCTGGGACTAAACGAGGCATCCTGCCCTTTGACACGAAAAGTTACATCACCCGGTTGCATCATCTCGTCTGTCGAATCCACATAAACGAATCCAATAGGAAATTGATTGCGCTCTTCGGTGTCAAACTCCGAAAATAAGCGTTTACGGAAGGCTTTTAATACTTTTCCTCCGGTGCCTCCCAATCCGATGAGGATGTGATTGTCTGTTAATTTCATAGTTATTTGTATTAAATATTTTTTAAAAATGGATTATAATTGTTGCTGTAAATACATATTTTTCCCAATTTGCAAATCCTTATAAGCAAAATACCCAATGCTTCCGAATGGTATCATTTGTACCGTAAAAAACATCAGAATAAGTATTATTCGTGTTTTTCGTACCGTTTTGGGGCTTTGTTCCAACAGTCCTTCGCGAATATACCGTGTTGATATCTCAATTGCACGATTCAAGGGATACATTTCTCCCTTATTCTGTATGAAATAATCTGTGATATCGTCATTGATATCTTCTTCTGAAAGACCTGGCAGGGCTTTTAGAATTATGTCTAAAAATGGATGAAGCGTTGAAAAATCGTTACAAGCTTCTGATACATAGGTTTCCACACAAACCTTCCGCATCCTGTCATTACGGAACAAAATAAACGTGCCCGCCTTGCCCGGTTCCGGTACGCCCTCAAAATCTTTTGGCGACAATTCTTTTACTGCATAAAAAGCGATTTCGTAAGTTTGACTATGGAAATCGTTGTCCTCCATCAATTCCCCACTCCATCTATCAATAATTTCATCTACTATGGGTCTTAAATAGCCTACCGCATAAAACGTAACAGCGAAAAACACTGTAAACAATGCAGCAATACTACATAGTGCATGATGTTTACCTCTCATATAGAATCGCTTGTGCCAAAGACGGGTGTAATAACTGCAAACCACCCAACACAGTACCCCAAGCATAAGGGCAAGTATTAATGCACCAAAAAACTCGACTCCGCTCATGGAAGCGATACATTCCATTATAATATCAAACAAGTCTCTTATCATAAATAATCATTTGATTTGTAAATAAAGTCTGCACTTTCCTGACTGCGGTATTTATTAGCTCTGTAAAAGGTGATACCGAAAGGAAGTGCCTGCAAAATGAACGTAGATATGAGCGTTTTATTTCGTACTGATTTAACTTTTAGTCGGATACCTTTTGTAAACTCGCCAGACGCTACCTGTATAA